>OQVL01002445.1_pt1 | contig 11330 bp, 5 predicted proteins | sample 1691501 | NCBI WGS metagenome assembly OQVL01 (sample SAMN03418253, study PRJEB22391) | human gut metagenome | biome: human-gut; feature: organic feature; material: feces | host: Homo sapiens | place: Tanzania | collected 2013-01
ATGACTTTGAACAGCATATGAAATGGCTGCAGGAATACGGCTTTACCTGTATTACTCCTGGCCAACTATACGATTTTGTGGCCAATGGGGCGGAGCTGCCGGAGAAACCGGTGCTGATAACCTTTGATGATGGCTACAAGGACAATTATACCAATGCCTTTCCTATTATGAAGAAATATGGTATGAAAGGTACTATTTTCGTGGTTACAGGTTTTCTGGGGGTATATGACAATTATCTTACCTGGGACCAGGCCAAGGAGCTTTTGGATGCAGGTTTTAATATTGAATCTCACACCTATAGTCACAAGTCCATGACTGAGGCCAGCGATGAGGATATTACCAATGAGCTGGTTAAATCCAGGCAGATCATCAAGGAAAAGCTGGGCATAGATTCTGATTTTATGGCCTATCCTACTGGAACCTATAATCTTCATATTGCAGAGCTGGTAAAGGAAGCTGGCTATAAGGGAGCTTTTACTATTAAATATGATAATGTCAGCCGGGATAGTAATGTTTATGCTTTGGAGCGAGTGCCAGTGTTCCATACCAGTGAAACCAATAAGGATTTCTTGGAGAGATTGCAATACATACCATTGATTTACAAATACGGTTGGATAAAGAATTAATTATCTTGACATTAAGGCAATTTTTCTATATAAATGAAGTAGAGATTGTACAACAAATTTTGGGAGTTTTTTGTCGGGAACAGGAGGCACTTCCAAAAGGCTTTTTTGCAGAAAGGTGGTTATTTTATGTTACCTGTGGAGATTAAAAAGGATATTTACTGGGTGGGTTCTATGGATTATTCCATGCGTTGTTTCCATGGCTATAGCACTGAGAAAGGTTCAACCTATAATGCCTATCTTATCATGGATGAAAAGATTACCCTGATTGATACGGTGAAGGCGCCTTTCTGTTTGGAAATGCTGGGCCGTATTCGCAATATAGTAGATCCTGCTAAAATTGATTATATTGTTTCTAACCATGTGGAGCCTGATCATTCCGGCGGTATTCCTTTTATGTCTCAGCAGTGTCCTAATGCTAAAATCATTACCAGTGATCCTAACGGTCTAAAGGGATTGACTGGACGCTATGGAGAAAAGGATTATATTACTGTTAAGGCAGGGGATACCTTGTCTCTGGGCAAGCGTACACTGCATTTTGTACCTACTCCTATGCTTCATTGGCCAGATAGTATGGTAACTTACTGTCCAGAGGAGGAGATTTTGTTCTCCAATGATGGCTTTGGCCAGCATCTGGCTACTACAGAGCGTTTTGCTGATGAACGGAATCTGGATGAGGTTATGCATCAGGCCAAGAAATACTATGCTAATATTCTGATGCCATATGGTATGCAGGCTCAGAAGGCAATTAATGCCTTGGCAGGTCTGAAAATCAGCATGATTGCTACTGGTCATGGTGTGTCCTGGCGTACCAATATTGAGGATATTATCAAGGCTTATCAGGATTGGAGCAGCTTCCAGAAAACCGATAAGGCTGTAGTGGTATTTGATACCATGTGGCATACTACTGAGATTATGGCCAAAAATGTAGCTGATGCTTTCTACCATATTGGTATTAAGCCAGTACTATTTGATTTGCGTTGTGACCATATATCTGATGTCATGACAGAGCTTCTGGATGCCAAATACATCGCTGTTGGTTCCCCAACACTGAATAATAATATGATGCCTAGCGTGGCTGGTTTCCTTTGCTATATGAAGGGCTTGGCTCCAAAGGGATTGAAGGGCTTTGCCTTTGGCTCCTATGGCTGGGGCGGTCAGAGCATTGGCCAGGTGGAAAATGCTTTGAAGGATTGCAAGATTGTTCAAATGCCTGTCCTCATTTAAAGTAATCATGTCTAGTGTTAAAACTTTACTTAAGTATTCTCTAATATCTAGATTGCAGCTGTCTTTGATAAAATCTATCACATATTCTATTCTTTCTTCCATAGTATCCATGGCAGCAATCACTTTGGATAAGTCTTTTCCTACTTGATTATAATAAAGTCTGTAAAATGTAATCAGTTCATCTTCTCCTGTCAAAAAATTCTTACTTCGACAGCCACTATTTCCATTGATCGTTCCTTCTTCATACTTAATATATTCATGACTATCCAATGAAGTGAAATCCATAAATCGTGAAACTAAATATTCACTAAGACCTTCTCTCCCTCTGTTATCTTTTTTATACCAGAAATTATTCTTTCTGTACTTTATCTGTGTTCCTTCACTCGTACCTTCTTGTATTACAATATACTCATTACCAATATCTTCTTTAAACATTACACTCACCTGACTAATACATCTTTACTTGTCAATTTCTCTCCCGGAAATCGAAACCAAATAAAATCGTTATAACTTACACCATGTGTATGTTTTACGATCTCATATGGATTATATTCCGATAACCCTATATTCTTTAATATCTCCATAATATCTGGTCTTCCTTTTTCCCAGCATCTCATCTCAAATATCTTGCCTAACTGAAATCTTGTCATCTTCTTTTGTGCAAATAACTGCTTTCCTGGATTATCTGTAAATCTCGACACAGTGACATTGTGTTTCTTCACATAGACTCTGGCTGTAATCTCGTCTTTCCAGTATACTTCAAATGTAAAATCATCGATTACTGATTCTTTCTTTTTTCTTTTTTCGTAACACTGTATCATTTTATCAAGACTTTGTATATTCCATTCTAATTCTTTTGTCTCCTTTTGTAATGTATTGATCATTTGTTGTTGTTTTTCCAATTCTGCTATCGTTCCTGGTAAAACAGTACCTAAATATTTACTTTTAATTTTTCCTTCTTTTCTATATTGGGCATAATAATACAGCTCTCCATGAATTTTTTTAATGACTATATTTTGTTTTTCTGTGTTGATTACTTCTAATTGTGCTTTTTTTTCTTGTAATGTTCTTTTGTACTCATTTCTTTGTATCTTTAGATTTGTGTATATATCTTTCATCAATTCACCACCACCGCAATGATCTTGTAGCCATCAATGACATTACACAAATCTCCAATATCCATGCATCTCACGAAGTTATACTTCACATCGTGGTCGGTCATGCATTCTTTCTCTGAATATCTTATTGAACTGTCTATGATCACGATGTTAGGCGACTCGTCAGAGAATTCCCCTCGTCTTACTTTAAGTTCTTTCGTTGATTCAGAATTTATGACAGGGAAAGAAACCTCTTTCTTTATCCTTTGTCCTGAGGCTTCTGACCAAACACATACTGTGGCTGTCTCGTTTGTGGCTTCGGCTTCCATGTTGATTTCCTTTCCTTTTCGTTCAATCATTTCCTCTATCATGCCCAGCAGTGCGCGCATAAATGGCGAAGCTTTTACCATTGCGTTTGAAATTCCAGAATATGAATATTTTACGGAAAATTCTAATTGATCACTTGAGATACCATCGCAGATTTCACAGACTTTCTGAATACATTCGGAGACACGTATCAACCCTGAGTCTTGATTTTGTTCATCTGACAGTTTGTCATAAATGCGGATTCTGGAAGTGATTCCATCGGTGAGCTTGTCTATGTCCGAAAGAGATTCTCCGCTTAGGTACTGACTTTGAATGATCGACTTTATTCCTGTGACAGTGCTGTCAAGAATCAGTTTATTGAACGCGAATCTGACCGTCTCCTTGCGGTACGCCTCCGTTATCCTCTTCAGATGCTTGTTCCGGATTTTCATGAATGCCGTTATGCCCAAGAAAAGAAGAATTATAGAGTTACATAATAAAACATGCATCCTGTTGGCCAAGGGCTTTATGATTTGGAGTTCCTTTCTGGAAACCTTGTTAAACTCCATTCCTCTTGCCGCGGCGGCGGCTACTTCGAACGTGTATCTTCCAGGTTTGACATCCGTAAGCAAAACACCTTGTTTTACATCTTCATCAGTCGCTTCCCTCCAGTTATCGTCATAGCCTTTCAGTCTGTACTTATAGATGTTCTTTTTCTGAGACTCATAGTTGATCGCGATAAAATTCACTTTTAGGCAAGCCCTGTTGCTGCTGATCTTAATCCTTTCGTTATGATTGTATTTGACCGGATCTGAATTTGGAAGTATTCCCTCGATGCCAGTTATCACGACCCTGACATCCACCTGAACATTGCTGTTCTTAAGTGCCGATGGAACAAAGGAATTGATGCCTCTTGCTCCACCGATGAGAATTTTTCCAGATGAAAGCTTCGCTATTGAATTATTGCTGAAATTACCTTCCAGCAGTCCGTCTTCATCGGTGAATTGAGTCTCTTTCCCGGCCGCGTCATATTGGATCAACCCTTTGTCCGTCGTGATCCATATTCCTGAATATTCAGTCACCATTCCGAACACTTGGCAGGACTTCATATAATAGCCTTCGCATCTGTTTAATCTTCCCTCGTACATCCTGTACACACCTTGGGATGTGCCAGCGTACAACGTGTCGTTGAACATTGTAATCGACCTGACGTTGTCTGGATAATCGCCCGGCACCCTCGAGCAGTCACCGTTCTCGGAATCATAGACCAACAGTCCATCATCGTCTGACGCGAAGTAAAATGTTTGGCCGTCCTGAATTATTCCGCAGACGTTGCTGCTGTTTCTGAGGGTGACCATCCTGTTGAAACTGTCCGTTTTCTCATCATAAAGGCTGACTCCCCTTTTCGTGCCTGCCCAGAGTCTTCCGCTTTTGTCTCTGTAAACCAAATATACATCCTTGCTGCCTTGAACGTTATCATCGACATAGATCTTTATATGTCCTGTCCTTGTGTCGTACCTGTACAATCCATTTCTGAATGTTCCGACCCAAATGAAGTCGTTTTCAACAAGAACTGACCTTACGTTGAGATTTGAACTGTGGGGATCGATGTCCCATCTTGAGTATGACCCGTCAAACGGGTCATAGACGCTGAGTCCTCCATCATCACTGCCTATCAAAACCTTGCCATCACTCATCTCGCTCATCGCGGAGATGATGTGCCCACAGTTCTCCGCTGGATAGATGGTCTCGATCAGGTTTGTCTTCTCGGAACAATAGTTGATTCCACCATAATATGTTCCGATCCAAAGCCCTCCATCCTTGTCCTTTAGCATCGAGTGGATGAAGCGGTCGCTCAGTTTTCCGCATGTATTCCAGCCACCGCGGTCTATCCACGAGTATTTTCTTTGCGTAGAGTCATGGAAAATAAGACCGGAGTTGGTTCCGATGGCGATGATCCCAGGCTGATATTCAATCATGGCCCTTGGCGTGATGCTTTCTCCCTTTGTGTCAAGTTCATAACGGATGCATCTCAAATCTTTTCTGTCGAGCCTCCAAAGATTACAGGATGTGTCACATATCCAAAGATTCCCGTAAGTGTCTTGACAGATCAACCAGGCATCGTTCATCTCTGTCCCGCTGAACCAGTCTTCAATCTTGATCTTGTCAAATGAGTCTGTGGTTGTATTGTATTTGAAGAGGTTCTTCCCGTCAGCCATCCACGTCTCGTAGTCGTTAGTGACAAGAATATCGCTGATGATCGCTTCCCCGGTAGAGCCAATGTAGTGTTTCCATTTTCCGGTCACTGTGTTGTACCTGAAAACTCCATGTCCGTACGTGCCTATCCAGATGTTCTTGTCCGCGTCCACGGCTAGCCTTGTGACGTGGCAACCTTCCGATGGCGCTTCTTTGTCTGCGCTTTTTATTTTAGCTATTGTCTTCCGGGATTTGTTGGCTGTGTACAGCCCTTCTGTTGTTCCGACCCAAATGTCTTCCATCCATGGCACATCGCGGATCACAAGAATACTCTTTATCAGTTTTTCGTTGTTCTCCACTTCACAAGGGGTGAACTCTCGTCCGTTTCCCCAGCAAAGCCCAAGTTCAGTTCCAGCCCAAACTATTCCCATTGAATCCTGGCAAAGAGTGTACACTATGTTGGAAGGCAGTCCTTGCTCCATTGTATAGTATCGGAACTTTCCGAGTGCCGCACTTTGGGTATGGAATAGAAGAATCATCGCCGCAAGGCATATTATCTTTCTCATTTATGTGGTGCCTGATTGGTTTATTACAAATATAGGTTATTCTTTGTAATTATTGTAGTCTCGATATCACGTGGGTATAAATAATGTAAAAATCGTATAATGTTGTACGGTGTTTATAATAAATATACTTTTATGATGTCGATGTCGCATCGTTTACGATATCTTTACGAAAAATCCGAAAACCACATAACAACAGACACAACAATCAACAAAACCAATACAAATGAAAAGGTGTTTTATCATCCGAGCATTATCATTGCTCATTCTGTTCTGCTCGTCATTGAGTGTCCTTGCACAGACGGGTAAAACTGTGTCCGGAACCGTCAAGGATGCGGCCGGAATCGGAATTATTGGTGCCGGAGTGGTGGTGCAGGGAACCAATAATGGTACCATCACCGCAGCTGACGGTTCGTTTACTCTTCCGAAAGTGTCGGAGGGGGCTTCTTTGGAGATTTCCTGCATTGGCTACAAATCCAAGACGGTAGCTGCCGTGAACGGAATGACAGTTGTGCTTGAGGAAGGAAACGAGGCTTTGGATGAGGTCATCTTCGTGGCTTACGGAACAACAAAAAAGGCGTCCTTCTCCGGATCCGCTTCTGTTGTGAAGAACGAGCAGTTGGAGAAATCCAATGGTGTGGGCTTCTCTGAAGCTCTCCAGGGAATGTCCGCGGGCGTTCAAGTTTCCAACTTCGCGGCCAATCCAGGTGCGGAGGCAAGAATCCAGATCCGTGGAGTGTCCTCGATGTCTGGTTCGTCCAATCCTTTGTACGTCGTTGACGGAATGCCTTATGACGGAGGGTTGAACTCGATAAACCCTTCGGACATCGAAAGTCTGACCGTACTTAAGGATGCCGCCGCTTCTTCACTTTATGGTTCGCGCGCGGCCAACGGAGTGATAATCATCACAACGAAAACCGGAAAGTCTTCGGACAAAGAACGTGTGAAAGTCAATTTCAGGGCAGGATGGGGAACCTCTGACAATTCCGTGGCGAATCCAAAGACGGTCGCCGACCCTAAAGAGACATTGCTTCTGAACTGGGAGGCTTTTTACAATGACTATCACTATGTGGACGGAATGGATTCCAAGACAGCGGGGGACAAAGCTTCTTCGATTGTTGTATCAAAGGGTCTTAGGGCTGTCAAGAACTCAAAGGGCGAGAATGCCTATGTGTCTCCGTTTGTCAATGGGATTGATCCCACGCAATGGGTTCTACACGATGGCAACGGCAATCCATCCATCAATCCTGATCTTGAATATGCCTGGGACGAGAGTGATTGGGATGTCTATGGAGCTGTGTTCTCAAGGAAGCTCCGTCAGGATTATGGCCTCGACTTGAGTGGCACCTCGGAGAACGGCAAGACGAATTACTATCTCTCCGCCGGTTATCTCAATGACGGAGGCTACATGCTCAACCAGTATTACAAACGTTACTCTTTCAGGGCAAGTGTCTCCTCTAAGGTGAAGGACTGGCTTCAGATGGGCGGAAGCGTGTCTTACTCGTACTATCGCATGAATATGGCCGGAGCGAACCGTGCGTTGATATATTCCTCGACATTGACGTCTCCATGGCTGCGCAATGTGGACAACACTGATTGGGTGTACTCAGAGAAGACGGGGAAGCGGATGTATTCCTACGGAGATTATTTCAATTCATTCTTTGGCATACACCCGATCAACAACAATGGAGATTATTGGAACAACGATAATGATGAAAGTTTCAATTGCTCTGACGGCAACAGCATCACCGCGCGTTACTTTGTGGATTTCTCGCTGCCTTTCGGCATTAAGTATCGCTCAAGCGTGAACCTTGACACAAACATCGACAACTCATACACTTATGGTTCAGCTGTACATGGTTCCGCCCAGAAGGCACCTTATGGAATCACCGTTCTGGACAGCGGTGGAAGCGCCGGGCGTTCAAACAACCAAAAGATCTCGCTTACCTGGAACAATGTTGTCAATTGGGGACACGATTGGGGAAGGCACCATCTTGACCTTATGGCTGGCCACGAAGCCTATACCTATAACAACTACTACATGTACACCTATGGTGAAGGCATCATGCAGATTGGTCAGTACGAGCTTGCCAATTCTACATCAGATTACAAGGAGACATATTCATTGAGAGATACTTATGCTTTGCTTTCATTCTTTGGTAAGGCTGATTGGAATTATGACAATAAATATTACCTTTCCGCCTCTTTCCGTCGTGACGGATCTTCCCGTTTCAGCCCGGACAACCGTTGGGGAAACTTCTTCTCGGTCGGAGGTTCCTGGAGAATAACCAATGAGGAGTTCGCCAGGAATTCAGGATGGCTTGACAATCTGGTTCTTCGCGCCAGCTATGGTACAACCGGAAACGACAAGCTGATTGCCCGTCAATCAAACGGAAAGCCTGGCTCAGAGGTCCTTTATGGCTATCAAGGGCTCTATGAGAATGATAACCTTTACACCATCTCGGGTCTCCGCCCTTCCACGATAGCGACACCAGACCTTCAATGGGAGAAGAACAAGCAGTTCAATGTGGCTGCTGACTTCACTGTCTTCAAGGATGTGTCCGCCACCATTGAATATTACTCCCGCAGCTCCGATGGGTTGCTCTTCTATAAGACCCTCCCTCTTTCCGCACAGGTGGGAAGCGTTTCGGGAATCAACACCAACATCGGAACCCTTCGCAACAGCGGCTTCGAGTTCACTGTCAGCGCTGACGCCATCCGCCGCAATAACTTCAACTGGAAGATAGACGCTAATCTGTCAACCCTTAAGAACGAGGTCGTGTCGCTACCATCGGAACCGTTCTTCTGGTCAAATGTGGTTTCCACATACTACATGTGCGAGGGAAATTCGTTGTATGATTTCTATGCCCCTAAGACTGAAGGAATTGATCCGGAGACAGGCCTTGTGAAGTACCTTAAGAAAGACGGCACGGTCACCGACACCGTCACCGATCTGTCCAAGGATGATTATGTCAAGATTGGAGGGGCCCTTCCTAAAGTTTATGGATCAATCACCAACAGCTTCACGTTCCGAGGCTTCGACATGTCTTTCATGCTGTATTATTCCCTGGGTTCTCATATGTATGACTATCAGTACTATGAAAGGACGCGGGTGCGTTGGCAGACATCCCCTCTGACAGATCTTGTGGCCGACCGTTGGAAGCAGCCGGGCGATAATGCTTCGGTACCTCGTCTTACAGCCAATAACTGGGGCAAAAGGATGGGTTATTGCGACCGTTATATCTTTGACAACGATTACCTTCGCCTAAGAAACCTTACCATTGGCTACACTATTCCGTCAACCTTGACCAAGAAAGTCGGAATAGACAAAGTGAGAATCTATTTCTCAGGCGACAACTTGCTGACATTCGGCCCTGCGTCCCGTAGGTATATGGATCCGGAAACGGGGCTCTCAGGAAACAACTATAATGGAAACTCGGAGACCGACACGGGAATCTCAGGAGGTCGTAGAATATACATGGGTGGAATTCAGATTTCATTCTAAACTGTTAAAATGATGATGAATATGAAAAATTATAACAAATTGTTTGCGACCGCGGCTGTTTTTTGCGGCCTGATCGCGTCAACTGGTTGCGATAAGTTTTTGACCACGTCTCCTTATGACCAGGTTTCCGATGCCACAGCTCTTTCCACAACGGCACAGATCCAAATGAGTCTGACTTCCGCCTATGATCAGCTCTTGTTTAACTCCTCTGGAGGAGCGGACCGTCTTTTCGGAGGAATTCATGGCCTGCAGCTTTTCTGGGACGAGCGTGGTGAGGACATCATGTCGCACAGCAATATGGGTGGCTATCAGTGCTCTTCATACAACTTCGCACCAAGCTTCACAAAGGCTGACGGAGACGCCAATGTGATGTGGACATATTGCTATAAGCTGATCAATCAGTGCAACATCATTATTGACGCTCTTCCTGACGCAAGTGGCTCAGAGGTTCAGAAGACAGAAATCTCTGGTCAGGCGAAGGCTATGCGTGCGATGGCGTATTTTCTCCTCATCCAGACTTACCAGCAGACGTATGTGATAGCCAAGGACAAGAGGGGTGTTATACTTCGCCTGAAAGCAACAGATCCCGATGAAATGGGATTCTCGACAGTCCAGCAGGTTTATGATCAGATAGTCAAAGACTTCACTGATGCCAAGGCGGAACTGTCTTCTTTCTCCAGAGAGTACATCTGGCAGATAAACACGGATGTTGTCAACGGTTGGCTGGCACGTGTCTATCAGGTCATGAACAACTGGCCGGAAGCCTACAAGTGTGCTAAGGCAGTGTATGACACGCACAATACCCTCATGACGAAGGAACAGTGGTACAGCGGCTTTGATGACTGCATCGCCAACAAATACGCTGAAGTGTTCTGGGCGATGAGTTATACCGACGAAAACAACCATGGTGGCGACACTTGCTTTAATTTCTGGTACAATCAGGATCCGGAGACTTATGGCGAGGGGCAGAGCGGAATATACCGCTTCTTCAACCTTTTCACGACTCAGGAATATGTCGATCTGTTTGACGACACTGACTGGCGTGGGGCTAAGATTCCATATTCTCAGGCTCATGTCTCCGAGGCGGAGGAACGAGGTGTGATGTTCTGGAGACGCACGGAAAACGCAAGCTCCGACATCGGTACAAAATGGGCGTACAACAAGTTCAAGCATGATGGTGATGCCGCCAAGAACACACGTCCTGATTTCTGTCTGATGCGTGGTACGGAGATGCTTCTTATAATGGCTGAGGCTCAGGCCAATCTTGGAGAGTCAGAGGCGTTGTCTCTTCTGAACAAACTTCAGAGTTCACGTGACGCGAAGCTTACATCCACGGCTGATAAGAACGTGCTTTTGGATGCCATCTACAAGGAACGCCGCAAGGAACTTCTCGGAGAAGGTGTCACCGGACAGTATGATCTGGTTCGTCTTCAGAAGGATCTTGTACGTTATGCGGCGACGGATGCCAAGCCTTGGGAGCATTACTACTGGGGAGTTCAGTATCTTGATGGTTACAATGCCGGTGACACGGAACCGAAGGGTGTGCTTCCGTCAAACGACTACCGCTGGTTCTTCCAGATTCCAAGCGACGAGTTCTCTTATAACACAGCGATAACTCAGGATGATCAGAATCCGTTCAGTGGCAAGTAGTCTAATGGACAGATAGTTAAAGTGGAGCAGGACAAGAAACTTGTCCTGCTACACTTTTTAAAGACTTATGCTGAATATCCAGCCGATGTAGTCCTTGTTGAGGTTGGAGATCGGGAAGCGGTCGATGTAGTGCCAGAAGTTGCGGGCGTAGCGGATGCCGATC
>OQVL01002446.1_pt1 | contig 11330 bp, 8 predicted proteins | sample 1691501 | NCBI WGS metagenome assembly OQVL01 (sample SAMN03418253, study PRJEB22391) | human gut metagenome | biome: human-gut; feature: organic feature; material: feces | host: Homo sapiens | place: Tanzania | collected 2013-01
TTCTGTTTATAAGCCCCTATGATGCCATAGGAACAGCGGTGTTACACGCAGCGAAATGAAACGTTTATTTAAAGCTCTTGGTTTTAAATTTAGGTACAATTATTCAGATATTAACGGTAGGTTTGTAGGTGGCTTTGAATACGATTATAGAGTTTTTTAAATACCATATAAGGTATTATAATTTATATTAATTTTCAATACGCAAACTTGTTTATTTGCACAAGTTTGCGTATTTTTGTACCCGTAAACCTCATAAACCGTATCATTCGCATGACAAAGCAGAACTACGATATTACCCGTATGCAGCGCGATGCTCTTCTGGCAGCCTACTGTGATGTATGTGCCCACTACAGACCCTGGAGTCAGCAGGACGCATACGCCAAGACAGCCAAGCACCCCGCTCCTCGGTATTATGTCACGGCGAAAGAGGCTTACGAGAAATTGCGACGCATGGCAGTAGGCGACAATTCAGTTGTTGACGCTTTAGGCGATTCCAAACGACGAATGTATTACTCGCTTTTCGAACGCCTCAAGGAACTCACCCAGCGCAGGGAATACGTCAACAAGTCTCTTTGGTTTCTATGTCCAATACTTGTTTCTCTTCCTGCTCCCGAGTTTTTCATGTCGCCACGCACAGTTAAAGATATACATGTGAAGTATAGAGCTTATGGTAGCACGGATTTCCGACATCGTGAAGTGTATGGCAGTGGGCACAAAAACAAAGCTGCTGCTGACAACGCTTAGTATTTTCATTTCGCTTCTTCATAGAGGTATGGGGTTTCGAGCTGACGACAACTTGATTCCCCACCTCACCTACAGTTTCCAGCACGCCAACCTATGGCACATGCTTGCCAACTTGTTTGTCTTATGGAGCATCAAGCAGCGAATGAATGTTGTATCCGGTTATCTGGTAGCCGTTGCAGCGAGCTTTTTGCCAATGTTTACCGACAAACCTACTGTCGGAATGTCGGGATTGCTTTTTGCGATGTTCGGCATCATGTGGGGCGAGCGAGGCGACTTCAAGGGATTCATCAAGGCAGGATTGCCCGTGATTCTTATAATGATGTTGATACCCAATATCAACGGATTGCTTCACTTGTATTGTTATTTCTTAGGTTATATTTGGTTTAGATATTTGTCATATGTAAAGAAGAGTTATAGGTTTTAATTAAAGGAATTAGCACTCATGCTTTTTGAAGTTTCCATGAACAGTGGCTCGTGATGAGTCGCTGTTTTTTTTATCTTATCTTGTCCGGGAATAGTGCCTGAAAGTCCACAACCGTTCCTGCAAACGCATCCGTCGCAAGCATATTGCTAAGCTCATAGCTCAGCGTGTAGTATTTCCACGGCTTGCCATGCAGCGATTTCAGCTCACACCAGTTCCTACAATCGTTCGAGCCGTACAGCCTCAGCGCAATCGTCCCATCTTCCGAGTCAAACAGATGCAGTATTCTATGTATCGTCTTCAACTGCAATGACGAACCGAGCTTCAGCGGTCTTGTCGTGAACGTTCCTTCATAACGCTCATCATCTATATTAATGTCTGGCTTCGACGCAAGCGAGAGCACCGATCCGTCCGCAAGCTGCACAAGGCTATCCGGATAGGCATTCGCTACTGCTATCACGTTGCCTCCCATTTTTTTCTTCGCGAATGTCCTGTCCGCAATCGAGTACACATATTCATAACTCTCTTTCGTGTTGAGTATATGCAGCAGCGAGTCTCTGTAGTCGTAGGCAAGCAGCGCATTGTCTAAGAATCCAAGAAAGTTTCCGTCGCCTAATGTCACAAACCTTGAAGGATCGCGCCCTCTCAGCTGTTCCGACATGCACGCCACCGTACCGCCCGACACAGCCATCAGTCCCTTCGCCGACACGAAGAACACCAACTTTCCCGTTGGCGTAATTGATGCCGCATTGTTGCACACCTCTCTCGATATGGGATATGACGAAGCATACAGTCCCTCTGCATTCACCGACATTCCGTATATTCCCTCCGTCGTGAATACGATTAACGGGTATTGTCCGAACTGTCCCTGCGATATTGGCTCCGTGTTCGCCGCTATTCCTTGTATTGACCCCGTCCCTACAGTGTTATCTCCCGAGGCTTCAAATACGAATGGGTTGTTCACTACCGATGTGAATATCTGCGACGACAAGTCTTCATAGGCATTTGCGTCAACTTTGGGCACAGTTACCGTATCATCTGCAATAAAGTTGTCATATAGCGGTAGTCTATAGAAGGAGTAAGCTCCGTTCAGCATGTCATGTCGTTTCAGCGTCAACAGCTGTCCCTTGTTGTTGTCGCAATCCCAAATGATAGCTTCTGTAGCATTAGGGTCTGGATAATAAAACCATGAGTCAAGCACGTCTACAATCTCATTCGTACTGTCCGATTCCACCCAAGCATCCATCGTGTCCGACACCACATGTACATAGAATTTGTATCTGCCATAAGTCAACACCTTCGATGAATAGGCAGTAAACCCGGTAAAACCCTTGAATGGCACACGCTTCACCTTAAACGCATTGATTCTCTTGTTGTACGAATACACCTCTCCTGCTATCATTGATGTCCATCCGTAATAATCATCATTAGGCAGCTGCATCTGCTGAGTGAGGTTTGTTACAACATTGTTCTTTATGGGAGCCTCAAGAAGTTTGTCTTGCTTGATACCATTCACATCAACTGTAAATAGCTTGTAGAATTGTGTGCGCGAAAGCAGCTCGTCTATTATTTCCTGCTCCGTCTTAAACTCCTTAGGCAATATGATGTAACGTGCGTCATAGTTATTTACATTAAACTTTATTGCAGTGGTAATGTCTGCCCTGCCCGTACTCTGGTTTGGATAACGCGAACCTACATAATTTAGGTATTGAAACCCGTCCGAATTTGCAGGCTCCACAAACTTATAGTCCTTGTCTATCTGAAAAGGCATTATATCATCCGATGCAAAGACAACAATCTCCTTTACAATATCCTTCCAGTCCTCAATATCGGGTATCGCCACCTTATAATATAGGCTGAACATATCCGCAAGATATATGAATCTCTTGTTTTCTCCATGGTCGTATTCAAATTTGCCTTTATTCCATACCACCGTAGTAAGATAACCGTTGCGCGTCACAGAAGGATATACGGCCACTGGTGCAGAGATACGTGCATAGCTTCCATCAAACAGTCGCAAGGCATAACGCACAAAGAATGGATAAAGGAAACGATTCTTCTCTTTTACAAGGTTCAACATCAATGCCACATGACCCGAAACGGCATTCTGAAAATCATCAATTTTATCGTCTTTAACCCAAAACTTCACTAAGTCGGAAGAGTTTGGGTATAAAGAAGGAAGACCTCCTTCTTCTACAAAATTACCATCTTTGTCATATCCTGCATGTGTGTTTTCTACTCCTACGAGTTCCAACAGATAGCAAGCCTGCGGCTTTTTCGTAAGCAGACTGAACGTATTCCCCTCATGTACCGTTTTGAATTTCACTACCGGACGTGGCAACTCAGACCCAAGCAACACATATTCATCCCCTTTTAGCAGCAGATAATACAGCCCCTTGTCCGTTGCCAATACAAGCGTATTGCCCACCGAATTTACAGACAGCACATTCGGACCAATGCTAACAACGCCATCCCCCGTGATTTCGCCCGCGTCATTTCGCTTGTACCAATGTATCCACGACTTGCCTTCATGCTCGCTACCGTCATTATAGGTGATAAGCATATCATAATTAGGTCCTTTATGCACAAAGATTAACGGTTCTGTCAACTCCGCTATCTTCTTAGCCTTCTGTATCGGGTGCATTTCCCCTGCCTTATACACCATCCCCACCGATTCCACCAGCTCAGTGTCGTCTGCCAGCATCCCCGACGGTGATGTTGTTATTCCCTTTGAATATGATAGTGATTTCTGCATATCTATAAATTTTCAATTATCTGTCTCCACCATCTTATAGAACTTCTTAGTCCTTCCAGTACTCCTATATCGCTGCCTCCGTCTTCACTCCGTCCGAATGTCCTCTCAGTCCCTCCGTCGTTCTCCACTTCGGCATTTCCATTTCATGCGTCGACACGTACAGCGCAATCGCCGTTGACATCAGCACGTCGTCATGATTACCCGAACCCTCAATGTTTCCAAGCGAACCGTCTTCTTTTCTCTCGTAGATACGTAGCTCATGATACATTTCCGTGTCCGGCTCATGCCAAAGCTTATCATCCACAAACGCCTCAAGATTGTCTATCAGCCATCCCTTTGTTATCTTGTTCGTCTGGAATCCATACTTGGCAAGTACATTGCCAGCCGTGTCCTCTGGTGACGAACGTCTCTGATACAGATTAGGATAATAGTCCGCTATCTCATTGATAATTGAACCGAAGTGGTCGCCCTCCGTATTGTTGTTCTTCTCTCGGTCTGCCGTGTTCGACTCTATCACAAGCAGCGCATCATCATAGTAATGTGCAAGAGCAGCAGCCTTCCACGCAAGTACGTCATGTCTGCAATGTCCTCTGTATCTTGCCACCACACGCGGCTTGTCCTTCATCGACGGCATCATGCCCATTCTGTCAAGCACGGTCATTACGGTATAGTCCGAAGTTGAAGACTTGCCGCCAATATCCACGCTCACCACATATCTGTCAGCTACGCGCAGTATCTTGTTGTTCGGCAAACTCCATATCTTCAACTCGCCTTCTCCGTCTTCCCTTATCGCAATCTTCGCTTTCTTTATCGCCTCCGTCGATTTCTCGCCAGTAGTAACAATGTCCGCAAGGAATTTTGGCTTCTTCACCTCTCCCTGTCTCAAGTCGTCGATGGAGTAGGGGTTAAACACAAGGTTACCCGAGTTTCTGAATGCCTCTTCCTCGTCGATAGGTGCCTCAGTAGCACAGAATGCGTGTGTCTTGAATTTGTTTCGGAAGTTCCTGTACCAGTTGATTGCCTGGAAACAAGCTCCCTTTTCCCACATTCGCCAGAAGAATTTGCCTGTCTCTCTATATCCCTTGGGGCAGGTCGAGCGGTCTTTGTTCTTCAAAAGCCACATGGCAAACTCTTTCTCGTCCTCCACTGTCTCCATGTCGTTCTCGATGATGAAGCAGGGTATGAAGATGAATGCGTATGCGTCATTGTTCGATGGGTCCATTGCCAGTTGGCAACGGTCATAGAAGAAGCCTGAAGCACCACGTCCTGTTGACTCAAATACCTCTACGTTGTCTTCTATATTATGTATACCTCCCGAAATGGAAGAGATTACGCCTTCTGGGTCATGCTCTGGTGTCTTCTTCCAATATGCCACCTCCGAATAGTGGGCACAGTGGAAGTTGTTACCACGCACAGCATCAAAGTTGTCAAACGAGGCTACGGTCAGCGTCGAACGTCTCAACGCTTTGTTACCGTCCGTCACAATAAAGTCGTCGGGTGAGTTCTCGTATGGCGATAGCATCAACTGTGTTCCTGGGTGTCCAATCGTCCACCCCGGCTGTCTCTCCACAGCCTTTCGGTACATCGCCTTAATCTTCTTCGATGTTCCCTTCACCTGCGACAGAACGATAGCGTTCCAACCGTCACGCCGAAAGTCTTGAATCCACTTAATATACAGCTGCGTCAATGTTGAACCACCCCATTGTCGTGCCTTTAGGATTACCACACGTATTGCCTTTTTCTTGTGTCTCAGCTCCTCAAACAGGTTGATAAGTCTTCTCTGCGGATAGTTCAGTCTGAACGGTATCATGTCTCCCGTTCTCTTGTCCTCAATCTTATCTGTCACAAACAGAGCAAACTCTGGGTCTTCTCTGAATCTCACCTTGAATATCTCAAAGGTCAGCAGCTGTCTTAGCTTCTGTGTTTCTTCCGATTCCTCGTCATACTCCTTGTGAAGCACTTGTATCAGAACTTCTTTTATCGAACCGAAATGCTCCAAGTTCTTATACAGCAGGGTTCTCATGCACTCTTTCGGCACATACATCTTCGGAATGATAAAGTCTGGAATCTCAAGACACACTCTGTTCTTAAAGTCATAACAGCCCACGCCCGTCCACGGGTCATACTCACCGAAAATCTCATCATATCGTTTCTTGTTTTCGGCAAGCAATTTATCTATGTCAAGGTCGGTTATCGTCGTCATGTTTTATAATCCTTCGTATTCTTTCAATTCCTCATAGTCCGCATCCTCTATTTTCGGCACAGGCTCTGCCCCTATAGCCAACGGATCATCTGTCTTTGTTGTCGATAGCGCCACCAGTTCTTGGAAGTCCTTGTTTATACCGACCGACACATTCACCTGCGACTGCTTCGGCACAACATGTTTCTGCATGTCGTGATACAACAGCAGCCATGCTTTCGGGTCATGCTCCGCAAGCTCCTCAAACAGCTCCTCGAATTTATCCTGATTCCTCGAAAGCAAATCTCTGATAAATTCCTTCTGTGCCTTCTTCCCTTTCGGCAACAGCTTTTTCCTATTCTCCGACATAAGAGGTATGTCGTCCAATGTCTTTACCATAATCTTCCTTTCCTTTCTTGTCCATGCCTCCGCACTTCCTGTTCCTTGGTGCTACAACACCGCCCATCAAAACTGATTCAAATGTTTCCTCACCGTTCCCGGCACAACCCTACAGCTCAGCCCTCTTATCTCCGTCTCTCCATCCAATGTGTTCTGCTTCCTGTCCATCGTTCTTGGGTCTTTCGACGATAGCGTGATAGAGAAGTATTCATACAACGCTCCATCCACCACATACCTATGAATGGCTTGCACCAACGCATCATACACCGTAGCGTCCCAATAATCCGGCATTACTAACATTATCTCTTTCTCCGACCATTCTTTCAGTCCGTTCATCCTCGCTACTCCTTCTGGTTTAGCCACATAAGCCGACAGTATTCTTTCCACCGACGCTATATATTGGTCAAACCATCTGTAGAACATTGGTCTGTGCGAGTCCGCTTCCGATGTAGCCACCTCGGTTTCGCCCTGCGTCTTCCGCGTAGCTTTGTCTATCAATGAAGTCACCGCGTCCACATCATAAAACAGTTGGTCTGCCTGTATATAGATGTGTTTTATGCTATGTCCGTATGCTCTCCGTGGCGGTTGTGGTTCAAGCGGATTTGCCGTAGGTGTCCATCCTCTTTCCCTCGAAGCCATAAACGGATGCAATTCTGAAAAATCCTTTGCCATACCCACATTATTTTAATAGTACTCCTTCGCTACAATCACAGTGAAGTCCACATACACATTGTCCGTATGTCTTGAGAACAGCCTTATCTCAGCCACTCCCGTGTTCCGTGGCACAAGCACAAACGTCTTTGGTGCTTCGTCTCTCACTATCTCTACCACACTCGGGTCTCCCGAACGTGCCTCAACATCATCCACCGCCCCTGCATCAATGCTATACGACACAGTTGCGTCTTCATCCACACGCATTGTTATCTCGCCCTCCGCGTCCGTTCCGTCCACCTTTGCCGTGAGTGTTGTGGGGAAATTGATTGTCGGCACTACTGGACCCGACAGCACGAAGCAGCGTCTTATCGCAAGCTCGTCTGCTGCCACTGCCGACTGATACGGTGCTGCCTGGTTTAGGTTGCCTATCTTCAACCACCATTCATAGCACATCGAGTCCTCCACAAACTTTGCCACGAGTCTTGCCAACGTGTCTGTCAGCGAACCGTTGTATCTTCGCGACACGTTTAGCGTAAACTCCACTATATCGTTCGTCTTGCCATTGTAGTATATGGCATTGTCGCCTATAGTCTGAGCCGTGGGCACAAAGTAGTCCACAAAGATTATCTTTGCCTTTTCGAGTGCTGTTGTCAGGTCTCTGTCCAACGTGCGCTCATGCACCTCGTCGTCTCCTGCTGTCTCGAAGTATGGCGTTCTTTGTCCCGGCTGGGCTGCTGCCTCGTCTATCTTGCCTTTAAGATAGGTTGCCGCCTTTACAGCTTCGATTATGACGGACTTTATAATCTGAAATTTTATAGTCATGATGCCTTGTATTTATTTGTGTTAATATCTAAAGCGTAACCGACCCTTCACAGTCCGCAAGCGTCTTCTCCGAACTGCTTGGTGGTGTCTTTGTCATTATCAGTCTCGTTGCTGCAAGCAGTTGTGTCTGCACGTCCGTTGCATATTTTCCTGCAAGCTCTGGCAGTACCATTGCCAACACCGATTGTGTCACATACGCAATGAGCAGCGACTTTACGCTGTCCTGCGCCGCTCCCGATAGTGCATTGTTGTTTCGTGTCGTGTTTACCTCGAAGCTTATGTATGGCACGGTTTTTCCTTCCTTTTGCTTCCCTTTTTCGGGCAGGTCTCCTACACTATACCCCGACAAAACAGGCGCAAGGTTCGATACCACAAGCTGCGCTCCGTCGATTATACACTGCTGCATAACCGCTTCTTCCACACCGCTTAGTGTTGTCACTGAAAACAGCGTGTCTCCTTTCTGCGTGTTATGATGCTTTCCTATGATGGATAGCTGCCGTTTCACGGCCTCCTTCACATCTTCAAGATATATGGCTATTTGCATGGTTCTACATATTTATATTATTGCATCAAATATCCCTGCGCTCTCTCTACCGCCTCTTGGTCCGCCCCCGGCACAACTCCGTTCTGTGGTGCTTGCTGTCCCATTTCCGCCTGCTGCGCTCTTAGGTATTCCACTTGGCTCTGCACGTCCTGCAACAGTTTGTCCGCAAACGGCTCGTTCAAGTTTTGTAGATACTGCACAATGTTTATCGCTCCCAACTCCAACAGTCTGTCAAGCTTATCGTTGATGTTGTTCTGGTATGTAGCTGTTGCAGCAGCGTTCTTTATCGAAATCTTGAACATTATGTCTCTTGCCGCCAACCTGTCATACTCCATCGGGTATGTATTGTCTCTATTGAAGATAGGTCGCCCATTGTCGTAGTACTGTTTTATCATCATGCACTTCTTCTGCGCCACGCATTCCGTGAACGATTCCATGTCCTTCAGTATCGAGTACAGCGAGGTTGAGGCATTCTGCGACTCCTGCGCATATCTCGATGCCGATGTTCCTGCCGTTGGAGTCTTGCCCTGCAACGCTCCCGACACATTCGATACCTCTCGCATCAAGTTCAGCTCTATCTGCAACAGCTCGTTAGTTCCAAGATTTACGGCGTTCGATGTTATCACGTCTGGTCTTGAGTTTGGCAGCGTTGCCTTTGGTGTATAGAACATTATTCCGTCATACTCCGTTGCCTGTTCCGCAAACTCGTCTGGTGTCATTCCGTCCAATACCTGTGTCGGCACAAGCATCAGTCCCTTTGCCGACGAGCGTATCGCCATATCATTCATGATGATCAGACGGTTGATATACCTCTGTTGGTCAATAACATTACCCATGAATGGATGTATCTCCCCATTCACATACGGATAGAACTTCACCGTGAATGGGTGCGACTTGAAGTCGTATGGTGTCTCTCCTCTGCATAGCACGGTTCCGTCTGGAGCCATAAAAGTGTAGTACCAATACTTGTCTGCCACTTTCTTTGCCGTGATATAGGCTCTGTCTTCTGGTGGCACACCCATCAAGTCATACTGCTTTTTTCTTTCCACATTTTTTGCGTTCAACTCTGCTATCAACACTTTGTCGTCACATTCTATGCGGAAGTATGCGTCGCTTTCGTTTGTTGCTATTGGGTCATAGCATTGGTATCTGTATTTCGTTTCCGTTGTCCACGCTTCTATCACTCTCACGTAATGTCCGCGTTTCGACGGTATGTCGAATGATATGTTCGACAAGTCGTTTGTGTCATTGTGCATAGTCCCTTCCGTCTGACTGTTGTCCGGGTCTATGTCGAATATTCTATTCAAGTCGTCTATGCTTAGCCCGTACTCTTCTCTTGCGAATTTCTTGTACAGGTCGTTCACCGACTCGTCATGCAGCACACCTATCAGCGATAGGTCAAGGTGTCTCGGGTCTGAACCTCCCTCCCAAAATACATAGTTCGGCTCTATGTAGTCTGTCCATGAGTCTTCTATCTCCTGTGTTCTGTCTTCGTATGTCTCTCTGCATACCATTACGCCACCTATCAGATAGTCCTCAAGCGCATGTTTCAGCAGGTCTTCCATCTGCGTGTTCTGCCAGTTGCATTGCATCGTGGCCGACATCATGTCCGACAGGCTTTGTGACGACCGTGTTCTTGCAAAGCACACAGGCTCCGTGCCCTGCTTTGCATACATTCCCACAAGTGTGTTCAATATCGACACCATTACATTGTTAGATAACGGCACAGAGCCTTTCCTCTTTAGGTATTCTCTTTCCGTCATGTCGTAGTAGTATCCGTTCTTGTACACTCTCACCGTGTCGCCCCATTGGTCTCCGTAGCAGTATCTCTTTGCTCTGTCTCGCGTCATGCGCACAGCCTCCAAGTTGTTCCATGCTTGCCAACACCGCTGCAATAGCTCATAGTCCGTCTTCCTGCCGTTCTGTCTCTCCATTCGTCTCTTTACAGAGTCGAATGTCTTGCCCGAACTCGGCATTACACGTGATAAGGTGGGTATCTTTTTCTGCATATTTTTATCTAATGTCTTTGTCTATCAGCGCAAAAATACGCTAAATGCAGTCGTAAAATGCCGTGTTTCGTCCGTCCGCATATACAAGGGACGAAACACGGAAAAACGGACGTGAAAAATTGGGATATTCGCAAGCGTAAACTAAAATATTAAGGAAATGGAAGAGAAAAAGAATTTCGAGAACCCTGAAAGCCTCGAGCTTGTTTATAAGGGCACGAACGGACAAGCACTAACAACAAGCTTGATGGTGGCAAAGAAGTTTGGTAAGGAACATAAAAATGTTCTTTCTGCCATTCGAGATTTACTTAACACGACGGCTGAAAATTCAGCTTTCGTTGATAATCAGCAACTTACAAAGATGTTTGCTCTTGTGGAGACAGAACAGCCAATGCCCGTTGGAGGTGGTGTAAAGAAAGTACCCATGTACGTTATGAACCGCGACGGCTTCACTTTGCTTGCAATGGGTTTCACTGGAGAAAAAGCACTTGCCTTCAAACTTGAATACATCAAGGCCTTCAATGCTATGGAACAGCAGATAAGCCAGATGGCGACACCTTCTTATCAAATCTCCGACCCTATAAAGCGAGCCGAAAAGTGGATTGAGGAACAAAAGGAACGTCAGAAGTTGGTGGAGAAGATTGAAGAGCAGAAGCCAAAGGTGGAGTACTTCGACCGTCTTGTAGACCGTAAGCTCAACACCAACTTCCGCGACACCGCAAAAGAGATTGGCTTGAAGCAGAATGATTTTATCAGCAAACTCCTCGACGCACAATATATCTACCGCGATGTTAAAGGTAAAATAA
>OQVL01002448.1_pt1 | contig 11329 bp, 11 predicted proteins | sample 1691501 | NCBI WGS metagenome assembly OQVL01 (sample SAMN03418253, study PRJEB22391) | human gut metagenome | biome: human-gut; feature: organic feature; material: feces | host: Homo sapiens | place: Tanzania | collected 2013-01
AAGCTTTCCAGATGATTTTGGCAAAATAAAAATCGGTTTGGCCAAGGATGAGGCAATGACTTCCAGAATGTTGAATTTCTGGGCAGCTTTGAAATAAGTATCGCTGATCATGCCGCATCCGATGATGCCGACTTTCGTTGTTTTCATGATAATCAGAAATCCTTTCGATTATTTGCGGCCGAGAGCCAGTTTGTTTTCGGTCATGAACTTGTAGCTCTGCGCAATGGCGGAAGTCATATCCTGTTCGCAGTAGTCCAGTTCGACCACCACCGTTTCGACCGTGTCCGGCGCAGCTTCGATCAGCTGTTTGATCGGCAGGGTGCCGGTTCCGAGCGGAAGCAGGTCAATCTTCATGTCCAGCAGACCGTTGACCATGCCGCTGTTGGCTGCGTTCTGTTTGCAGACGCCGTCTTTCATGTGGAGAAGAATAGTGCGGTCCGCGAATTTCTTGAGCATGGCGACGGGATCTTCGGTTCCCTTGTTGGTGGACCAGAAGCAGTCGATTTCGAATTTCATTTTCGGGCAGAGTTCGGCGAAGATTTCATATTTGAGCTTGCCGTCGATCCGTTCGAATTCCCAGTAATGGTTGTGCTGGAACAGTGTATAGCCGTTCTTTTCCAGAATTTCCTGCATCTGGTTGGTTTTTTCCGCCGTGGCTTTGATAGTGTCCAGATCCTTGAAATCATTCGGACCGTAACCGCAGACAATTTTCTTGAGTCCCAGCATATCGGCAATGTCCATGCATTCGCCGATGTTGGAGCCGACGCACCAGGGAGAGTGCGAAGAATAGATTTTCATGCCGAGGTCTTCGACGATTTTTTTGAGTTCGGAAGGACGGATATTCCAGAATCCGGCGGGTTCCACGCCCATGTAGCCCATGTCGGCAACATCTTTCAGAACCGCGATGAAATCTTTCTGAGCGCGTTCGCGCAGAGAATACAACTGGACGGACAACGGTTTCAACATCATTCTTTTTTCTCCTTTTTTAAGGGTTGTTGGAACGAAATAATTTGACTAAAAATCTTTGTGTGATATATTCTACATGTGAAAAACAGAAAATCAATTGACTGAAAATATTATTTCTTGACTTTGCTTATAAAAGGAGCGTGAAACGATGAGCAGACATTTGCAGCAGCTGATGAATGTCGGACGTTTTGCCTGTCCGCCTGTCCCGGAAGTTACTCCGTCCTATATCGGAAACAACATGGAATCGGTGGAAATCCTGACCGGCGGCAAGTTGCGGTTCGAACTGGACGGAGAAGAAAAAATCTTTACCCGCGGCACCGTTTTCTGGCACATGTACGGAGAACATACCATTTGCAGAACGTTTTCCGATGATCCGTACCGCTGCATCGTTTTCCATTTCAAAGTGAAGGAGAACAAACGCCCCGGTCCGCGCGTGAGCATCTGGTCCGCTCCCGATGAAGCCGTCGCCTTCGCCGATGAATGCCATAAAGCATTCCATTCCGGCTGTGCCGATCTCGATGCCCTGGCGGATTATGCGTATTCCATGATCCGCTGGAAAGCCCTGACCGCACAGCGGAATCATCCGCCGGATTGTCCGCAGAGTCTGCTCGCCGCCGGCGCATACATCGAACGGAATCTGGAACGGGAAATTTCTCCTGAACAGATTGCGGTTCATGCAGGAATCAGCCGTCCACATCTGTTTGCCCTGTTCCGCAGATTCTACGGCAAGGCTCCGCTGCATTTCATTCAGGAACGCCGCATTGCCCGCGCCAAAATCATGCTGACCGCCGACAACGGAGCATCCATCAAGGAAATTGCCATGAACTGCGGATTCAGCGAGCTGGAAGTGTTTTACCGTCAATTCAAAAAACAAGTGGGACTGACACCGGCAGGTTATCGCCGGAAATATTCTGTCCGCCCGCAGGAAACCGGAGGGAACCATGTTTGAAGTAACCCAGATTGCAGTCGGTGGTTTCGACCATAATTTTTCTTATGTGATTCACGATTCTGAAACCGGAGACACCGCTGTTGTCGATCCTTGCGGCGATGTCTCGAAAATCCGTGATGCACTGGAAAAATACCCGGATCGGAAACCGCGTTACATCCTGATTACCCACGGACATACCGATCATACTTCCGGTCTGGCGGAAGTCCGGAAATTTTTCCCGGCACCTACGGTAACCCATCCCGTCTGCCGGATTTTTTCCGATATTCCTTTGACAGACCGGGAGAAACTGCCATTCGGAAAATCGTATATACAGGCATTTTTCACCCCCGGCCATTCCGTCAGCAGTGTCTGTTGGCTGCTGGGCGACAACTCGGCGGTTTTCACGGGCGACACTTTGTTTGTCGGCTGCTGCGGATACTGTCATCCGGAGACCATGTTTCAGACCATGCGTGAGGTTATTTCCCGTCTGCCGGACGGAGCAGTGGTTTATTCCGGACACGATTACGGAGAAGAACCGAACGATACCCTGGGACATCAGAAACAGGTCAACCCGTTTCTTTATCTTACGGACCTGCAGGATTTCAAGGAAGCGGTGAAAGATCTCTGAAAACATAAAAACCGCACCCGCAGAAAAACGGGCGCGGTTTTTGAGAATATTCCTGAAACGGATCAGGGGTCGACAATGGCAAACAGCATGGTGGTTTCCGATGCCAGCTGACCGTCTGCATATACACAGCCGTGTCCTTTGCCGAATTTGGATTTGGTGTCCGGCATGTCGATTTCCAGACGGAGCTGCTGTCCGGGGAAAACAGGACGCAGCAGCTGAGAATCGTCGATGCCCATGAAGTAGGCGATTTTTCCGCGGTTTTCTTCACGGGAAAGCATGTAGATGGCGCCGGTCTGCGCCGCCATTTCCGCCTGCACCGGACCCATCAGCACGGAATAGCCGTCCTGATAATTGCGGAAGAGCGGTTCGCCCTGGGTCAGGTTCTTGACGCCGGTAACATGGCTGCCTTGAATTTTGCAGACATAATCCACCAGCAGGAACGGGTAGCGGTGCGGGATCAGTTCCTTGATGCCGGTGGCGTCCATTTCACAGCAGATGCCTTTGTCGAATTCGCCGAACGGCTGAATCGGAGTGGTATCCGGGGTTTTGGGACGGACCGCCACTACGCCTTGTGCATTGCAGGCTACGCCGGCACCGTTTTTCACCACTGCGGTGAATTCCGCACTGTCGCTGCCGAACGAGGTGATGTCCAGTTCAAAGATCATGCGGTCGCCGGGGTTGTTCGGACGGCGGAATTTGACTTTGCGGACGGATTTCAGGTAGAAATCGCCTTTGAGTTCGGGGTCGAGTTTGGAACGGACCAGGATTTCCGCCAGCTGCGTGATGGCTTCAATTGCCAGCACACCGGGGAAAATCGGGTGATTCGGGAAATGACCGAGGAAAGTCAGTTCGTTCGAGGTGATGCATTTCTGCCCGATGGCGCGGGTGTCGCTTTCCAGCATGACCTTGTCCAGCAGGACCATGGAGGGGCAGCACGGAATCAGGGTACGCAGCGCGTACGCATCCAAGATTTTGCTCATTTTTTATCTCCTGTTCTATGGTTGATTAATGATCACTTCAGAGTCCGGCGGGCAGTTCTCCGGTTGCGGCAAGCATCCGCTTGACCGTTTCCACGTTGGAGGGATGTCCCGGACGGATGGCAACGATATGGGCATGAACCCGTTTTCCGGAAAGATACATATCGCCGACCATATCCATCATTTTATGCCGTACCAGTTCATTGGGGAAACGCAGACCGCCGCTGCTGATGATGGCTCCGTTGTGGAGAATGACTGCGTTGTCCAGACTGCCGCCCTTGGCGAGTCCGGCGGCGAACAGCTGCGCCAGATCGCTGTACGAGGCGAAAGTCCGGCACGGGGCAAGTTCGCGTTCAAAGGATTCCGGCGTAACATCCAGTGAGAGAAACTGGGTTCCCAGCGCGGTATCGCCGAATTCGACGGTACAGGAAATCTTGAAATGGTCGCAGGGCAGGACAACCATTGTCGTCCCTTTGTTTTCGTAGGAAATAATTTTGTCGCAGGACCAGATTTTCGCCGGTTCATCCAGCTGTTTCAAGCCGGCTTCCTGAATCATATTGAAGAATTTTGTCGCGCTGCCGTCGGCAATGGGCGGCTCCGCACTGTCCATTTCCACAAAAACGTTGTCAACCTGTGCCGCGTGAAGTGCCGCCATGATATGTTCAACCAGCACCACGTAGGCTTTGGATAGCGAGGCGATGGTGGTGGCGCGGCGGGTGTCGATTACACAGGCTACATGCGCCCGGACCGTCGGTCCGCCCTTCATATCTGTCCGCCGGAAAACGATTCCCGTATTGGCGGGAGCCGGTTTCATGGTCATGTGGACCCGGACGCCGGTATGCAGCGCAATCCCGCTGTAAGAAACTTCTCTGGCGATGGTATTCTGCATTTCCATTCGTTATTTTCCCTTCCGTCTGAAAAAATTTTAAATATTTCCGGTAATTTAACCTCTATTCGGGATGATTACCAGCAAAAGTTGCGCTATATTGACAACATTCAATGAAAATTTTTCAGAAAAGGAGTTTCCAGAGATATGAAAAGGCTTCGCACCGCAGTGGTAACCGGACCGACGGCAACAGGGAAAACCGCATTTGCTGTGCGGCTTGCCGCAGCACTTCAGGGGGAAATCATCAGCGCGGATTCCCGGCAGGTGTATCGCGGACTGGATATCGGCAGCGGAAAAGATCTGTCGGAATACATTCTGGCGGACGGCGAACGCGTTCCGTCTCATCTGCTGGATATTGTCGACCCGCAGTATCCTTACAATCTGGCGGAATTCATGCGGGACTGTCATGCCGCAATGGCGGATATTCATGCCCGCGGACATCTGCCCGTGCTGTGCGGCGGAACTGCTCTTTATATAGACTCCATCCTCCGTTCCTACTGTCTTCAGGGCGGTGCGCCCGATCCGGAAAAACGATCTGAAAAACGCGGTATGTCCACGGAAGAACTGCGCGAAATGCTGTTCCGTCTCGAACCGGAATCAGAAATCCTGCGCCGCGAACCCGATAACCGGACCCGTATCATCCGGCGGATTGAACAGCTGGAAGAACAGCCGGATCATTCCCTGCTTCAGGCGGCAAATCATCCGGTTTCCGATTATGATTTCCTGGTGATCGGAGTTCTGCGTTCCCGTGCGGAACTGCATCAGCGCATTGAACAGCGTCTGGATGAACGTCTGGCGCAGGGTATGCTGGATGAGGCAGTTCGTCTGCATGACCAGGGCGTTTCCTGGGAACGTCTGGAATTTTTCGGTTTGGAATACCGGTATATGGCTCTGCACCTGCAGGGGAAAATGACTTTTCAGGAGATGCGGGATACACTCCTGGTCAAAATCCGGCAGTTCGCCAAACGACAGGATTCCTGGTTCCGCAACATGGAACGCAACGGAATCCGCATTCACTGGTTCCGTCCGGATGAATTTTCCGGAGCTTTGGAGCTGTGCCGGAAATTTCTGAACGGCGACCCCTTGCCGGAGCCGTCGTTCAAATTGAGTGAAACTTTTTACGGACCGCGTCAGCCGTCCGTAAAGAAAAATTAATCCCGCGGTCCGGTCATTTTTTCCGGACGCACAATCTGATCGTATTCTTCTTCGGTCATGTAACCGGCGCGCACACAGGCTTCCTTGAGCGTAAGATTTTCATGGTAAGCCTGTTTTGCAATGGCTGCGGCGTTGTCGTATCCGATTTTCGGACTGAGAGCCGTAACCAGCATGAGCGACTGCGTGACCAGCGTATGAATCCGTTCCCGGTTGGCTCGGATGCCTTTCACTGCGTATTCTCCGAAATTATGGCAGGAATCTGCCAGCAGACGCAATTCCGTCAGCAGATCGAAAATCATGACCGGTTTGAATACGTTCAGTTCAAAATTTCCCTGGCTTGCCGCCATGCCGACGGCGGTATCCAGACCGATCACCTGCACACATACCATGGTCAGGGCTTCGCACTGTGTCGGATTGACTTTGCCCGGCATGATGGAGGAGCCGGGTTCATTTTCCGGCAGCGAGATTTCCCCGATTCCGCAGCGCGGACCGCTTGCCAGCCAGCGGACGTCGTTGGCGGTTTTCATCAGGGCGCATGCCAGAGTTCTGAAGGTTCCGGAAAGCGCGGCAATGCCGTCGTGTGCCGCCAGCAGCGAAAATTTATTCGGAGCGGAAACAAACGGGAAGCCGGTGAGTTCCGCAATTTCCGCCGCCGCATCCGCCGCAAAACTTTTCGGCGCGTTCAACCCGGTTCCGACTGCCGTTCCGCCGAGCGGAAGTTCATAAAGTTCCGGCACTGTTTTTTCAATGCGCGCAATGGCAATGTCCAGCTGCGCGGCATATCCGGAAAATTCCTGTCCGAGCGTGAGCGGAACCGCATCCTGCAGATGGGTGCGTCCGATTTTGACAATGTCCTGAAATTCTTCGGATTTCATCCGGAGAATATCACGCAGTGTGCGGACTGCCGGCAGCAGCCGTTTGTATGTTTCAACCGGGTTGAACGCGCCGAAAAGTTTTGCGGCGGATGCGGGCCGTTTGTATGTTTCAATCACCGCCGCAATGTGCATCGCCGCCGGGAAGGTGTCGTTGGATGACTGCGACATATTCACGTGGTCATTGGGATGAACCGGTTTTTTTGTGCCGCGTCTGCCGCCGAGCATTTCGGATGCGCGGTTGGCTATGACTTCATTGAGGTTCATGTTGGACTGCGTGCCGCTGCCGGTCATCCAGACTTTGAGCGGGAAATTGCCGTCCAGTTTTCCTGCCAGAATTTCATCTGCGGCGGAACAGACCGCGTCCGCCAGTTCCGGGGCGAGACGTCTGCTCTTTTTATTGGCGAGCGCGGATGCCTTTTTGACAATGGCAAGCGCATGAATGACTTCCTCCGGAATGAAATCCAGCCCGATATTGAAAAAGTGAGTGGACCGCTGCGTCTGCGCGCCCCAGTATTTATCAGCGGGAACCTGAATTTCTCCCATGCTGTCCCGTTCGGTGCGGAACTCTGTCAGATTGGATGCCTGGTCATTCATGATTAAAAATAGCCTTTCATTTCTTCTTTTTCTGCCAGTTTTTTCAGGAACTGTTTGATTTTCGGAGTGCTGTTTTTGCCGCAGACCAGCGTAACGTCCGGAGTGTGGATCATAATCAGTTCTTCGGTGTCGATGGCGCAGAGCAGGTGATCCGGATCATTGGAAAAAGCAATGCAGCTGCGGGCGTCCAGCGCTTCAAATCTGCCGATTGCCACATTGTTGGCATCGTCGGCGCGGAAATGATTCCGGAGAGCCGTCCAGTTGCCGATGTCGTCCCAGTCGAATGAGGCTTCCAGCACCACAATGTTTTCCGCTTTTTCCATAATGGCGTAGTCGATGGAAATCTTGCGGCAGGCGGCATATTCCTTTTCCAGCTGGTCTTCGAAAGCGGGAGTTCCCCAGACTTCACAGAAATGCGCGGCTGTCTGCGCCAGATCCGGAGCGTGCCGGCGCATGATGTCCAGAACGGTTCCGACCCGCCAGATGAACATGCCGCTGTTCCATTTGTAATTGCCTTCGGCGAGCATTTCCCCGGCTTTTTCGCGGGACGGTTTTTCCACGAATCGGCGGACCTGGAAAAGGTGTTCGCCCAGTTCCTTGCCGCATTCGATATAACCGTAATCGGAACTGGGGGCAAACGGTTTGATTCCGATGGTGGCGAGAACCGGTTTTTCCGCTGCGGCACGGCAGCAGATTTCCAGGTCTCTCTGCAGTTCCGCAACATTGTGAATGCAGTGATCGGACGGCATCAGAATCATGACGGCGTCTTCCGTTCCTGCTTTTTTGCGGATGATTCCTGCCGCCAGCGCCACGCACGGCGCCGTATCGCGTCCGCAGGGTTCGCCGATGATGTTTTCTTTCGGCAGCTGCGGCAGAAGCTGACGCATTTTCTCCGTATATTTCCGGTTGGTGATGATCAGAATATTTTCAAACGGAACCACCGGAATCAGCCGCAGCACGGTCTGTTCAATCAGAGTTTCCTTGCCGACAATATTGAGCAGCTGTTTCGGGGTGTTTTCCCGGCTGCACGGCCAGAAGCGTTCTCCCTTGCCGCCTGCCATGATCACACAGTAAACATTATTCATTGCTCTCTCCCTTGTATGCGATCAGTTTATTTAATTTCAGTTTTCGGACATGCGCCCGGATCATGTCGTCGTAAGAATGAATCAGCCACAGCCGGCGCGGACATCTTCTGCGGTATTCATCCAGGGCATGAAGCATGAATTCCGAAAGCAGGATCGGATGAGTCAGCGCGGAAATTACCAGCGACCGGAAGAAATAATACAGATTGCGTTTCCGTTTTGCCGGCAGCAGAGTTTCCTTGAAAGGAATCAGCTTGTAGATCCGCATGGCTTTCCGGCGCATGATGCGTGATTTCAGTTCTCCGATGGCAGTCAGAGCCATCTGGGACATCTGATGAAAACTGGCGTCCACTTTCGCCGGATCCAGTGCATTGGTGATCTGGTTTTCATGGATTCGCCAGGTTGCCAGTTTTTCCGGCAGAAAAACCACATTGGAATAACGTGCCGCCCGCATTCCCCAGAGATAATCGGCGGAACGTCCGAACGTGGTGCTGAACAATCCGGTTTTTTCAAACAGTTTCCGGCGGATCAGCAGCTGGGTAATGGAGGTGTAGACCGTTTTTCCGCCGAGATGCAGGTAAAAATCATGCGGAGCATAACGCAGATGGCAGATGTCCTGCGGAAAATCCACATGCCAGTTGTGCGCCACATAACTGGGCGACTCCTCCGAAATCTCATTGCCGTTGGCGTCCACCAGTTTGATGATGTTATTGATCGACTGATGTTCGTATTCGCTGCCGATATAGACCTGCGCCGCCACCGCGCATACGTTGAGCCGCAGCGCGTCTTCCATCGCCACCGCCACGCATTCGTTAGAGAGTTCGCTCAAAATCGAATTGCCGCCGGAGGCGCGGAGCACCACCGGCTTATTGGTGGCCGCCGGTACCTGGCTGCGCAGTACGCCGCGGGTGCACATCAGCACGTCGGTGTCGGCAAACAGCGGCGCAATCGACAGGTCGATACGCTCCAGCCCGGTGGTTGGCCCCTGGAAGTAACCGTGATCGAAGGCCAGCATCACCGTGCGGTTGCTGTGCGGATTAAAAATGCGCGCCAGCCGCGACTGCATGCCCCAGTCCAGCGAGCCGCAGCCTTTCAGGGTATACAGCGTATTCTGCTGCGGGCGGTCGATGCCGAAGTCCTTACCCTCTTTGATATCGTCTAAATCAGCCATCTTTTCCTCCGTCAGAAGTCGTAGTTGTTGATGTTCTCTTTGCTGAACACCACGCGCTCCGGCAGCAGCACGACGCCGTTGTTCTCCGCAGCAGTCTCCTGACCGGCGACGAGCGCGTCCGCAACATCATCGAGAAGGCGGAGTACTACCGTCCCCATGGGAGCAGGACCAAGGGTCTGGTGTTCTGCAGCACAAAGGAGGAATGCAGGGTCCTGTCGGAGAAGATGAACTCCCGCGGCTATCGGACAGTCGCCCTCACCGGGGAGGATCCCATCGGGAGGAGGGAGGATGCCATCAGACGCCTCCGCGCCGATGACGGCGATATCCTCGACTACATCTTCATCCGCGACGTGTTCAACGAAGGCATCGACATCCCCGAGGTCAATCAGATCCTGATGCTCAGGCCGACGCAGTCCGCTATCGTCTTCGTGCAGCAGCTGGGCCGCGGACTCCGCAGGACCGACGATCCGGACAAGTCGTTAATCGTTCTGGATTTCATCGGGAACTACGAGAACAACTTCATGATCCCGGTGGCGCTTTCAGGCGACCGCAGCCATGACAAGGACGGCCTCCGCAGGTTCATGATCAGCAGCCACCTCCCCGGCTCCTCCACCGTCGGATTCGAGAGGATAGCGAAGGAGAGGATCCTGAGCAACATCGACAGGGTCAATCTCTCCAAGCTCGCCTTGCTCAAGGGCGAGTACAATCTGATGCGCGCCCGTCTCGGCCGGCCGCCGTCGCTCTGCGACCTCCTGGAAGGAGGATCCCTCGATCCGAGGGTCGTCATCGGGTATGCGAAGAACCTCAACAGGTTCAGGATCAAGGCGAAGGACGGGCATCTCGATCTCAGCACTGAGGAGGACGACCTCCTGTCGTTCGTCTCATCGTTCGTTCAAGGAAAGCGTCCTCAGGAGCTGAGGATCCTGAAGGGGATGATCGATACCGGCGAGGTATGCCTCGATATGAACGATCCCTCCGATCGTTCCGCCCTGTCTGTTCTGGACGGCTCCTATCAGACCAACGCGACCATGGAGAACCACCCGTCCTGGAGGGTCGTCGAGGAACGCGACGGGAAACTCGTGCCGACCGACCTATTCAGGAGGATGCTCTCCGATTCCGGCATCAGGGGGTGCATCGAGGATGCTGTCCGTTGCGGCTTGGAGATCTGCTCACGCAACTACGGCGATGCGGACGGATTCGGCTTCAAGCTCTACGGCAAGTACTCCCGCAGCGACGTCTGCAGGCTGCTGAACTGGGAGAAGGATGTCAGCTCCACCATGTACGGCTACATGATCAGGAACGGGCAGTGCCCCGTGTTCGTCACCTACGACAAGCGCGACGACATCAGCAGCACCACGATGTACGTGGAGGGGTTCGAGAGCAGGCGCGTGTTCAACTGGATGTCCAAATCGAATCGTACCATGGCGAGCGAGGACGTCAAGGCTGTTCTGAGCGGAGAGCTCGATATCCTCCTGTTCATCAAGAAGAGCGACTCCGAAGGAACGGACTTCTACTACATGGGAAGGGTCGAGCCGATCCGTTCCGGGAGCCGCGAGACCACGATAGACGGCCATCCCGTGGTGGAGATCCCCTTGGAGCTCGCCGTCCCCGTATCGGAGGATCTGTACGGCTACATGACCGCCGAGACCTCCGTGGCATCCGACGAGACCGCGAGCGTTCCTGTCGAGTGATACGATACTTCGTCCCGGTGACCATCGTCGGAATCACCGTCCGTCACGGATCAGGAAGCCTTTCGTTCGTCCGGATCGGAGACAAGGGACTGCTCGGCATGTTCGATATGCTGACCAATTCGATCGGTTCATCCGCCAGCACTGGAATGCAATACATCAAACAGCAGGTGATCAGCAGCATAGAAACAAACTTTTTCACAGCGAAATTCTCCCTTCGTAACTTGTCGAGTTAGGTAGCGTGTTACATAAGAGCACCAGTAAGGATAACATACCCGCAGTTTCAATCGTTTTTAATGCACCGTCTGCTTCTCCGCCGCTTCCACCGTGCCAACAGCAACATCGCCATTGGCATGTCGTTCCCGTTGTAGGATAATGT
>OQVL01002452.1_pt1 | contig 11322 bp, 10 predicted proteins | sample 1691501 | NCBI WGS metagenome assembly OQVL01 (sample SAMN03418253, study PRJEB22391) | human gut metagenome | biome: human-gut; feature: organic feature; material: feces | host: Homo sapiens | place: Tanzania | collected 2013-01
GGAAATACCAATGGTACAAAGATTGCGCTTGATCGTTGGAGAAGTCCTGAGAATCCTGGTAGCGGTTCTGTAAATAAGGCAAACCGTAAGCAGACAGGTTACAACAGCCGTACTTCAACCTGGCATTTGGAGAGTGGTTCATACCTTCGTCTTCAGAACCTTTCATTAGGTTATACTTTGCCTCGTGCACTTACTCAGAAGTTTAAGGTAGAGAAGTTGAGAGTTTATGTTTCAGGACAGAACCTCTTCACTATTACTGACTATAGCGGTTATAACCCAGAAGTAAATGCCCGTCCATCTAAGAACCTGACTCCAGGTGAGGACTATGGTACTTATCCTTTGGCAAGAACATATATGTTTGGTTTGAATCTCACATTATAAAGAATTTTACGTCATGAAAAAGATAATATTATTAGCATCAATGGCCGCTCTGCTTATGACTTCTTGTGGAGATAGCTTTTTCGACTTAGAGCCATCAAGTAGCGTAATCATTGACAAAGTATATAAGACTGCAAGCGATTACAATGTAGCTGTAATAGGTTGCTATTCCAAATTGCAGTCACAGGTGAATTTCTATACAGAATGCTGCGAGTATCGTAGTGATAATCTTTCATTGAGTGCACCTACAGCAGGTACTCAAGATCGTTACGATATAGACCATTTTGCAGAGAAACCATCTAATGGAATCCTTAGCTCTTATTGGGCAAACTTCAATAACAACGTTTATCGTTGTAATCTTCTGCTCGACCAGATTGACGGTGCAAACTTTGCAGAAGGCTTGAAGAAACAGTACAAGGGTGAAGCGATGTTTATCAGAGCTTTGAACTATTTTAATATGTATCGTATTTGGGGTGGTGTTCCTGCTACAAAGCATGTTGTAAGTGCAGCAGAGGCTTTGAAAGTGGCAAGATATTCTGATGAGCAGATGTTCGACTTGATTGCTGGTGATTTGAAGGAGATTATTGATAACAACTATCTTCCTGAATCTTACTCATCAGCAGATATGGGTAGAGCAACATCTGGAGCAGCTAAGGCTTTGCTCGGTAAGGTTTATCTTACTTTCCATAAGTGGGAAGAAGCAAGAGATATTCTTTCTCAGCTGATTGGAAAATATCAGTTGGTTAGCCCTATCGCCCAGGTCTTCAATGTGGATAACAAGAACAATAAAGAGATTATCTTTGCTGTACATTTCAATAAGGAAATAGAGGGAGAAGGTCACAGCTATTGGTACAATCTTACCAATTCAACTGATGATACCAACCAGACAAGTTCTCTTCTCAATACTTATCCTACAGATGATGCTCGCAAAGATCTCATTACTTATGTACAGGCTGCGAAGAATGTGTATTTGATGAGAAAATTCTATGATACAAAGAGTACAACCTTCAATACTGTAGGTAATGATCAGATTCTCCTTCGTTATGCAGATGTTCTTTTGATGTATGCTGAGGCTCTTAACGAAATCGAGTATGATGCATCTGAGGGTTCTCTTGCTCTCAAATGTCTTAATGCCGTAAGAGAAAGAGCAGGCATCTCTAATTTGACTGCAAGACAGCTGCCTTCAAAAGAGAAGTTCCGCAAAGGCATCTTGGTTGAGCGACAGAGAGAGTTCCCTTATGAAGGTCAGCGTTGGTTCGACTTGGTAAGAATGGGATTTGCAAAGGGTGCAATGGCAGAAAATGGTATTGAAATCAGTGATTATCAGTTACTATTCCCTATTCCTCAGCAAGAAATTGAGAAGGTGGGTGATGAGACTATCCTTTGGCAAAATCCTGGATATGATAATAAATAATAAATGATTATAACATGAAAAAGATAATATATTTGCTGTCATTAATGACAGTCTTAATTCTTGCTTCTTGTAGCGATGATCTTCCAAAGGCAAGTTGGGACATTTGTCAGGTAAGTAGCTTTAACGCTACGGCGCAGGATGAGAAAGTATTGTTGGAGTGGGCTCCTATGCAGGGAGCCAACCCAACAGGTTATTTGGTCAATTGGACACCGGAAGTTGCTACATACGAAGGTGGTTCTGCAGAGTTGGATGCAAAGACTACCTCATATACTATAACAGGTTTGGTTAACAAGGTTACTTATACCATCACCATCCAGGCCATCTATGGCAACCAGCGTTCTATGATTTCTACAACAAAGGCAAGACCTGTTTCTGATACAGAGCCTTTCAAAGTTTGGTCAACAGACATGCCTAATGGTGGTATGGTGAAGACTGCAAATGCAGTATTCTCTTTAGATGGAAATACTTTCTACTTGCCTTCAGCTGGTGCAACTGGTGATGTAACTGCTTTTGATGCAATGACTGGTGCCGTGAAATGGACTGCTGCTATTCCTAAGACAACCTATGGTGGTGGTGTTGCTGTTGGCAAAGATGGAACTTTGTATCAGGGTGCTCGCAATGCAACCTTGTATGCTATCAATAGCGATGGTTCACAGAAATGGACTTATGCAACTGGTGCTGCTAACAAGAACCTGGATTGCTTCCCTGCAGTAACTGCTGACGGACAAACAGTATATGTACTTGATGGCGACAATGTTCTTCATTCTATCAATACTGCAACTGGTGCAAAGAATTGGAATGTAAAACTGACAGGTACAAAGAATAAGGCAGGTGCTGTTGCTATTGACAAAAATGGTAATATCTATGCGGGTACACGTTCTACTATTTACGGTTTCAAGGCAGATGGTACTCAGCTTTGGAAGGTTGCTGGTAAAGTTACAGAAATTGGTTCCTTCGCTTTGGATGGGGAGACCCTTTATGCTGCACAGATTGGCGGTGCTGGTTTGTTGGCATTGAACACATCTGATGGTTCTACTAAGTGGAGTGTTGAAGCTGCGAGCGATATTTATGCTCCTATTGTTGACAAGAGCGGTAATATCTACTTCACTGATAAGGGTGGTAAGGCGCTTTATGCTGTTGATAAGGCGGGACAACTGAAATGGAAGTTTACAATTGAAGCAGCTCCTACTTATTGTTTCCCTGTTCTTGACGATAAGGGTACTGTCTATTTCGGTAGTGGAGCAGGTCGCATCTATGCGGTTGACAGTTCAAATGGTGAGGAACTTTGGCACATGGATTCAGAAGGTACAGATAATAATGCCAAGATTATGTCAGGTATGACTATCGGTGAGAATCAGATTCTCTATGTGTCTTATATCGGTGGTAATGTTGCAGCAATCAAGATCTTTGCAGGTCCAGAGAAATCAACATGGAGCTGCAGAGGTGGAAATATTCATGGTACAAACCAATATTAATATTGAATCAGTATGAAAAAAATATATTTATTCATCGCATTATTCTCTTGCGTCCTGTTTTCATGTGGAAATGACGAAGATGGAATGACTTATGCGCAGCCTATCGAGGTAGGCGAAACTACCGACATGAAGGCTGCTAAAGAAGTTGCAGAAGCTTTGTGGGCAACAACTCCATTACAGCAGCAACCTCTTAATGCTGAAAGAACTGAAGTTTTTAATAAAATCCAGAAGATGGCAGATGATTGTCCTTCAGATTTCTTTGAAAGCTATATTGCAGCATTGGACCAGTCTGCAGAAATGAGAGAAAAGTATGATCCGATGTTGGCTCTTTATCGTTTGTCTTTAGATCATGTTATTGATGCGATTAAGACTACTACTGTTGAAAATGGTACTACTTGCATCTGGCAACTCTACAATATGGGTTACGTCGTAAAGACTCCAACCACTTGCTTTGGTATTGATATCAACCATCGTTGGGCCGAGAAATTGGAGCCTTACTTGGATTTTCTCTGTGTAACTCACAAGCATAAAGATCACTACAACACAAATCTTATAGAAGCAATGTTGAAAGCTGGTAAGCCTGTTTACTCAAACTGGGTAACTGGTGGATTTACATCTAAAGTAAATACTGATTATCAGTTTAATAACATCAAGATTCATGTGTCAATTACTGACCATAATAATTCTGGCTTATCAAACTTCGTTTCTGTGTTTACTTTTGAATGTGGTGATGATAGTGGCAATTTCACAATGCTCCATACTGGCGACTCAAACTTCAAGGCTGCTCAGTACACAAACATTTTGCCACATGTAAATGTTTTGATTCCTCGTTATGCTCCTAATGCGCTTACCGAGAACAATATCATTGGTACTGGTGCAGGTCAGACTAAACCTGATTATGTATTACTCTCACACATTCTTGAACTTTCTCACGTTAGCGAGGAAGAGTCAAGATGGAGCTTGAATTCTGCCTTAGAAAGAGCTGCAAGACTTAATTGCGAGAACTCTGTTGTTCCTTTCTGGGGAGAAAAATTAGTTTGGAAAGATGGTAAATTGAATTAAAAATGAAAAAGATATTTGTTTTATCAATGTTGTGCATGCTCACTTCGGTGAGCTTTGCACAAAGCAATTTAAAAGAGATTCTTAAGAATTTCAATAAGCCTGCAAAGGAAAATGTTATGGTTGTTTCTCATCGTGGAGACTGGCGTAATGCTCCTGAAAATTCTGTTCAGGCTTTCCAAAACTGCATCGACATGGGTGTTGATATGGTTGAGTTGGACTTGAAGAAAACCAAGGATGGCGTTCTGGTCTTGATGCACGATAAGAAGATTGACCGTACCATGAACGGAAAGGGCTTTCCTGAGAATTATACGCTTGATTCTTTGAAATCTCTTCGCTTGAAGAATGGCGTTGGTTGCAAGACTCGTCATCATATTCCTACATTCCGTGAGGTGATGGAACTCTGCAAGGGTAAAATCATGGTGAATGTGGATAAGGGTTACGATTACTTCGATGATGCAATGAAGGTTTTGAAGGAGACTGGTACTGTTGACCAGTGCATAATCAAAGCTGAACTTCCTTATGAGGTAGTAAAGGCTGAGCATGGTGATGTTCTTGATAAAATGATTTTCATGCCAGTGGTAAACCTTGGTAAGCCTGGGGCGGAAGAGGTGATTGACGGTTACATCAAAAATATGAAGCCAAAGGCTTATGAATTGGTTTTCAAAACAGATGATGCTAATACTCGTCGCCTGATCAAGAAGGTGCGTGATAGTGGCGCAAGAGTTTTCATCAATACGCTCTGGCCTGAGCTTTGCGGTGGTCATGATGATGATCGTGCTGTTGAACTCAAGCAGCCAGAAGAAAGCTGGGGATGGATTGTTGGTCAAGGTGCTAAGCTTATCCAGACAGACCGCCCTGCATTGCTTCTCGAATATTTGAGAGCTAAGAAACTTCACAAGTAAAACATAAATAGTTCACGCTTATATGTTCAGAAGGTTTATTGTTTTAGGTTGGTTGTGCATACTTACAGCGGTAAGTTATGCACAACGGCTCAACGAAATCCTTTCAAATTTAGCGGCTCCTGCTCAGCAGTCTGTTTTGGTTGTTTCTCATCGTGGTGACTGGCGCAATGCTCCAGAGAACTCACTCCAGGCATTCCAAAATTGTATTGACATGGGAGTTGATATGGTTGAACTGGATTTGAAAAAGACGAAAGACGGAGAACTTATCTTGATGCATGACGGAACTTTAGATCGTACAACCAATGGTACAGGAAAACCTGAAGATTATACGCTGGCAGAACTCAAAAAACTTCGTTTGAAAAATGGTGCAGGCTGCCGTACCCGTCATCAGATTCCTACACTTAGGGAAACTATGCTGCTTTGCAAGGGAAAGATTCTTGTGAATGTGGATAAAGGGTACGAGTATTTTGAAGATGTGCAAAAAATTCTTGAGGAAACGGGTACTGCTAACCAATGTGTGGTCAAGGAAAGGTTGCCTTACCAGACCGTAAAAGAGCAACATGGCAATATTCTGGATAAAGTAATATTCATGCCTAAGGCTGATTTGTGTCGAGCTGATGCAGAAAGTATTATAGACAGTTATCTGCAGAATATGAAGCCTTTGGCTTTCGAGGTCAGGTTCTCTCAGGTAGATGATCAGGTTTTACGTCTTGTGAAAAAGCTAAGAGACAATGGCATTAAGGTGTTTGTCAACGCCTTGTGGCCAGCGCAGAATGCGGGACATGATGATGATAGAGCCGTAGAGCTTCGCCAGCCAGATGAGAGCTGGGGATGGCTTGTACAACAAGGTTTCAAACTTATCCAGACAGACCGCCCTGCGTTGCTTCTCGAATATTTGAGAGTGAAGAATCTTCACAAGTAGTTTTAGGTTTCATTATATATTTCAAATAGTTGATTGTGTTAGGATAGTTGTGCATGCTTACGGTGGTAAGTCATGCACAACTTAAAAAACTCTGACTCATGTTGCTTTCTTTGATATGTATTGGAATTCAATCTCTCATTTATAATAACTAAAAAATATGTTTAAGAAAATAATTGATTTTTATAAAGTTTCCGAACCTGTAGCATGTGAAAACATGAGTGAGGAGGAAAGTGCCAAGAAACTCAAGAGATTGCAATGGGCAACTTTCCTTTCTGCTACTATCGGTTATGGTACTTACTATGTTTGCCGATTGAGCTTGAATGTAATCAAAAAGCCAATTGTGGATAATGGTGTTTTCTCTGAGACAGAGTTGGGTATTATCGGTTCTGTTCTCTTCTTCACTTATGCTATCGGTAAGTTTACCAATGGTTTCCTTGCTGACAGAAGCAACATCAAGCGATTGATGTCAACAGGTCTGTTGGTTACAGCTCTGGTCAACTTGATTTTGGGCTTTACCCATTCCTTTATACTTTTCGCAGTATTATGGGGTTTGAGCGGTTGGTTCCAGTCTATGGGTGCTGCTTCTTGCGTGGTAGGTCTTTCCAGATGGTTTACAGATAAGAACCGAGGCACGTTCTACGGCTTTTGGAGTGCCAGCCATAATATTGGTGAGGCTATGACATTCATCTTTGTGGCTTCTATTGTAAGTGCCTTTGGATGGCAATATGGTTTTATCGGTGCTGCTGTGGTGGGTATTGCCGGCGTGGTACTGTTGTTGACATTCTTCCACGATACTCCTGCCAGCAAGGGTGTTTCGCTCCCTGGTACACAGGTGATAGAGAAAAAGCAGCAGGATACGGCTTCTTATAATAAGGCGCAGAAAGCTGTGCTGAAGAATCCTTTGATCTGGGTCTTGGCCTTGAGTAGTGCCTTTATGTATATTAGCCGTTATGCGGTAAATAGCTGGGGTATTTTCTACCTGGAGAATGAGAAGGGTTACTCTACCATTGATGCAAGTTTTATCATTTCCATCAATTCTGTTCTTGGTATTGTAGGTACTGTGACATCAGGCTTGTTGTCTGATAAGGTATTTAAGGGCAACCGCTATTTGCCTGCAGTTATCTTCGGATTGTTGAATGCCTTAGCTCTCTGCCTGTTCCTTCTGGTTCCTGGTCATCAGCTTTGGGTAGATGTTACTGCCATGATTCTCTTCGGTTTGAGTATCGGTGTGTTGCTCTGCTTCCTTGGTGGTTTGATGGCTGTGGATATTGCTCCTAAAAATGCTTCTGGTGCTGCTCTTGGTGTTGTCGGTGTCGCAAGTTATGTTGGAGCTGGTATTCAAGATATCATGAGCGGTTTACTCATAGAGGGTAATAAGCAGATTGTGAATGGAGTGGACTGTTATGACTTCACCTATATTAATTATTTCTGGATAGGTGCCGCTTTAATGTCTGTTCTCATGACAAGTATAGTTTGGAAAGCCAAACCAAAAAAGACAAGTGTTTAAAGTTTTTTAGGGTCATGAAAGTTACCTATAGTGATAGGATAATTTTCATGACCTTTTTTTAGAAGAGGAAACTCATAAATCGCTTGGTATTAGCCTCTTTTTGTTTCAGTTCTTCGTCCATTCTGTGTATCGCTTGCTTGAAAAAGAAGCGGATGAGGTGCTCGTCAGTTGCTTCTGTGCGAATCATTCGGAGTGCGGAAATGTATTCCTGACGAGCTGCGGATGGGATGATGAGAAGAGGATGACCTAAACGCAAAAGAATGTAATTGCTGATGAGACGGCCTGTTCTTCCATTTCCATCGCGGAAAGGATGGAGATATTCATAGAAACCATGGAAGCGGGCTGCAAGAATCATGGGATGGACTGTTGCTGAAAGAATGGCTTTTTCTGTTGATTCCAAAAGCTTGGGAACTTTAGCGATGAGTTCTTCGTGGTCGCCAAAGACTGTGTCGCCTGCTGCCATATCCGTAGTGGTGTATTCGCCCGGTATAGCTTCAGGTGAGCGATAAGAAAGCGTATGGCTGGTAACACGCTTGTTGATTTCTTTCAGAAGTTTTTCGTCGAGCGGATGCTGCGTGTTTTGCATCATATACTCGAAAGCCTCGAAGTGGTCAAGCATTTCGAAAGCCTCAAATAGTGTTTTCCCGGCTGGAATCATCCCCAATCCTTTCTCCTTCAGTTCACGGGTGTCATCTACGGAGAAAGAGTTGCCTTCAATGGCGCATGAATGGGTAGAAAAGAGTACTTCATTGTATTTGATGTACTCTTCTCTATCCATTTTGTTGATGATAAGGGTTTGATATTTGCTTCTCAAATCCTCATATTCCTTGATTTCCTTTTCAAATTCCATAAATTTCTGTTTTATGAGGGGAAGTTTTCTATTATTTCCTTCCGAAGTCGGCTGGGATTTCGCCCCAAGTCTTGGTATCCCATTTCAGAATAGGGATGGTAACCTGATGGGTGCGGAGCCAGTTCTCTGCGCGGGCTATGATCTGATGGAGCTGCGCGGTCTGGGGAGTATGCTCCAACTTGGTCTTGCATTGTTTCTTTTTTACCCATAACTGGGCATTCACGCTGTCGCTGTAGATTACCTTGTCAGTAATCCCCCTTTGTTCCATCAGGGCAAGGGCGTGGACTATGGCAAGGAACTCGCCGATATTATTGGTGCCGTGAAGTGGACCGTAGTGGAAAACCTGTGCTCCCGTCTGCAGGTCTATGCATTGGTATTCCATCGGACCGGGATTGCCGGAACAGGCTGCATCTACAGCCCAGGCATTTGCCATTACTTCATTGGGTAATGGTAAAACGGTATCGTTTCTCCATGATGGAGGATTCACAGGCATATTACTCATATTTCTATTATTTCTGTTGGGGTTAAAAAAGCAAATGAGCATGTCCCAATCTCTATGTTGGGACGATGCTCATTATTTGTCAATAGTCAATATTCTTATTAAATTGTAGGTTATTATATCTTGAATTTCCTTTCTTATAGAGAATTCTTACATGATTATATATAAACCCCCTACATTAGGATCATTACATTCTTTCTGGAACCTCGATGCCGAGCAGAGACATACCGTTCTTCAGGATCTTTGCCACGTTGGCTGCAAGAACCAGACGGGTAATCTTCTCAGCCTCGCTCTCAGCATTCAGGATGCTGTAGTCGTGATAGAACTGGTTGAACTCCTTGGTCAACTCGTAGCAGTAGTTAGCGATACCACCAGGGTTGTAGTTGTTGCCTGCATCGGCTACAGCTGCAGCAAAGTCGTTCATCTTCTGGATGAGGTCAATCTCCTTCTCGTTGATAGGAGCATCAGCACCCAACTCTGCAGGAATCTCGATGCCCTCGGCTGCTGCCTTGCGCATGATGCTGCGGATACGAGCGTAGGTATACTGGATGAAAGGACCTGTATTGCCGTTGAAGTCGATACTCTCCTCTGGGTTGAAGAGCATGTTCTTGCGGGCATCTACCTTGAGGATGAAGTACTTCAAAGCTCCGAGACCCACGATGCGTGAAATCTCCTGGCGCTCTTCCTCGCTCATGTCCTTGAACTTGCCGAGCTCATCGCTTGTCTGGCGAGCATCCTTAATCATCTCTGCCATCAGGTCATCAGCATCTACTACGGTTCCCTCGCGGCTCTTCATCTTACCGTTAGGCAACTCTACCATACCATAAGAGAAGTGAACCAAGTCCTTACCCCACTTGAAACCGAGACGGTCGAGCAGGATAGAGAGCACCTGGAAATGGTAGTTCTGCTCATTACCTACTACATAGATCATCTTGTCGATAGGGAAATCCTTGAAACGGAGGTCGGCAGTACCGATGTCCTGAGTCATATAAACAGAAGTGCCGTCAGAACGGAGGAGGAGTTTCTGGTCGAGACCCTCGTTGGTGAGGTCAGCCCAAACAGAGTTATCATCCTTGCGGAAGAAGAGACCCTTCTCCAATCCTTCCTCTACCTTCTTCTTACCCTCGAGGTAAGTATTTGACTCATAATATATCTTGTCGAAACTTACACCCATCATCTTGTAAGTCTCATCGAAGCCGTCTGCAAATTCCACGATCATCTTCTGAGTCATGAAATTGACCTCGGCGTTGACAACTCCTCCTGGGGCGGCGCGGCTGCTCTCAAGGAAGCAACCAAGAAGGCTGAGCTGGTAAAGCTCTGCACAGAGGCTGCTGACGCTGACGTTGACGAGTATGTATTTACCGGGGCTATGGAGGTTCTCGCACAGTACGAGGCTACACAGGAGGACATCGACAATGCCGCTGACGGTCTTTCCGCTGCGCTGAACAGCACCGCCGAAGCAGCTGCAACAGAGGACACCGCTGACAGCACAGCCGAGGTTTCCGACGACGCTTCCGCTGGTACTGACACCGATAAGGGCTCTCCTTCCACTGGCGTTGAGGGTGCCGCAGTTGCCTTCGCAGTAGTACTGCTCGCAGGCGCTGGTATCGCTCTCAGCAAGAAGAAGTAATCCATGCGGCGAATAACCGGGATATTACTGGCGGTCTGCACTGCTCTGTTCATGGCGGTGCAGACCGCTTTTTCCGCCCCGGCGGAATTCGGCTGGGAGGACAGGGCGCAGGAGTGCTTCGGCTACTTCATGCGGCAGCGCGGCGCGGAGGATTTCTGGGACGGGCTGGATTCCGGCGCCACCGACTGGGCGGCGTACTGCTACGCGCGGCTCTACGGCGCGGACGGTGCGGAGGTATACGCGCAGTCCGTTGAGCGGCATGTCGGGGAGCTTTACAGCGCCGGAGGATTCGTGCGCCCCACGGAATACCAGCGCGCGGCGATATGCATTACCGTGACCGGAGGGAATCCGTCGCTGGCGGCGCGGCTGGGGGCGTTCGGCTGTGAGATCCTTGACAGGCAGGGATTCAACGCCTACATCTGGGCGCTCATCGCCCTTAACGTCACCGGGATACAGCCCCCGGAGGGCGCGGCGAACACTGCGGACACGCTGACGGAATACCTCATCGCGCACCAGCACGCGGACGGAAGCTTCGCGCTGATGGGGGACGGCGGAGATGTGGATATCACCGCGGCGGCGGTCTATGCCCTTGCAGGGACGGATTCCCCCGGGGCGGCGGAGGCTGCGCAGCGCGGCGCGGACTGGCTTGCGGCAACAGACGGAATGTACTGCTCCATGGGTAC
>OQVL01002454.1_pt1 | contig 11322 bp, 12 predicted proteins | sample 1691501 | NCBI WGS metagenome assembly OQVL01 (sample SAMN03418253, study PRJEB22391) | human gut metagenome | biome: human-gut; feature: organic feature; material: feces | host: Homo sapiens | place: Tanzania | collected 2013-01
AGTAATGCCCGGCTTTTCAATCATACGCCGCTCCTCACGAAGGTGAGCCCCCACCGCCCTACGCTTGACCGCCTTTACCTCCCCCCGAAATAGCGGTATATGTAAGCGGTAATGACCACGTTGCCCGGTCGTCAGACCGCACGCGCACGAACACGGTCATAGCATTTTCTCGGCATCGGGAAAATGCTCTGACTGCTTGTCTGTACGAAGTATAGGTCAGAAGGACGAAGTCACTGCAATCATCGAGGATGTCTGAGGATGGCTCTCGCATCCGATGCACAAGGTGTCGAACGCGTCCGACCCATCGGTACGGCTCTCCAACTTATTCTCCTCCGTCTCGGCTAGCTTTTCACCTCGCTTATCCTTGCCGCCGTTATAAATGCCGGCGGTCTGTATTGATATAAGCAAGTCTTCGTTGTTTTCGCGGTTTATCATCGGCACCAGGTGCGCTTTCCCGGCAAACATACGATTGATGAGCAGGTGCTTGAGTATCTGACGCATCGGCACGCCAATGTCCACCTCCGTCACCATCCACCCTCGTGACCGGAAGGCGTTGACGATGACCGTGGCAAAGCACAGATTGTCCACAGCATAAGACCCTTGCTTGGCCGTAGCATCGTAGTAAAACACAACGCGGCGGTTGCGATGGTGGCGGTAGTACTTGCAGAAGTCCTCCACCAGCTCGTTGAGTTTCCGCTCGTACTTGACATAGAACGATTTTAGCACCAATAGCTTCCGGCCTCGCGGCTGGCCGGCTACAAGCCAGTTGATGTTGGCGTTGTAGTCAAAGGCAATACATATCGGCTGGTCGGCGTCCACGTCTGCGTCCATAAGCGATGACGGCTCCTTGATTTTGTCAAAGTCATACTCAAGGCTGTCGAGGTGGCCGAAGTTAGTAGCCGAGTACTTATGGCCTTCCGTCATCGACGAATAGAAGCCGTCACGCGCAATGCCTATGCGCTTGCACAGCACTGATGCCTGAAATGTCAGCGGCGGCAGGTCGCGCTTGAGTTGACGGATGAATGCTTCACCAAGTACCACCATATTGTCGATGGTGGACACCTCGCGATAGTCCAGCGCGACCGAACGCAATCGGCACAGCGTACGGTGCATATTGAGCAACGTCGAACGCATCCTGGGTGATGGCGCAATACCGGCAGCGGCCAGCTCTCGCACCTTGCCTTCGAAATGATGTATTTCGGCTACAAGGCCGCGAATGGCGTCTATCAGCTCCGGATCGCACTTCTTGTCGTACTCCAAGAACCATGACCCCTTCTTCGTCACCGGCATATCGGAGGTAATGAGTGTCGAATGGTGGAAGAAATGCTTGCCGAAGTATTGCCTATTGCCACGCAATGCCGGTAGTGTTTCGTCTTTGAGCTGCTCGAAGTCGATGAACTTGGCCTCATCAATATCCAGTGCATCATACGATTGTGAATTGGATGTACCTGTCCGGTCTTGCGAAATGATGAAGCCGACGCTGCCGTTATAGAACGACAATACGTTTTCGTAGTTTTGGATGGGGAATATCGGCTGCTTCCATCCCCAGGCTTTCGGCGGCTTGATGCCGATGCACCAATGGACGTTGCGCATCAGACCCCAGCGTTCCCAGTGCACAAGCATGGACGGCAGGGTGTTGGTGAGCGCACGCTTGATATTGGCCGAGACAAAGCCGGTGACCGACCCCGGCATACGCTCAAAGTTGCGCCTGTTCCATAGTGCGTGTACCATGCCTTTACCGAATGCACGACCGGCAACGAGGACGGTGTCGCGTGCTTGCACGACCGTCATCAAGTCGCGCTGAACGTCATTGAGGTATACTTGCTGAGTCTGCGTATCCATTCCCAATTGGCTTAAACAAATCGTCCAGACGTGCATCGATGTCCTCGTAATCGACATCCTCCGTCTGATCCATCGTGTAATACTTTTCCTTGAGCGCCTTGATTTTTTCGCGGAAGTGCGGCATACGCTTAATGCCGATGACTTCCGGGTCATCGGTGAAGGACAGCACAAGAGGCACAACTTTGGACAGGATGCTCTCGCGGTCGTCCTCCTTGTCCAGCTGCGTATACTTGGCATACTGCGATGCGGCAGCCACCATATCGCGAGTATTGTTAGCCGCGTCCGCTTTGGCGTATGCGCGGTTTATCATCTCCAAAAAGCGATAACGGTGGTAATCCTTGCTTTGGCGCTGGTAGTCGCCCAATAGCTCCTTGATAATCCGCAGGTCTTCGCGCGCCACCGATTCAACCACACCATACCGCTGACGTATCTCGGCAACAATATCGCGGTCACGCTTGCTCGGGAAGTTTAGCCAATAGTTGTACATATCGCGCAGACGCACGATATGGTTTATCGTGATGTCGTTAAGCCCGGCCTTGACCATCTTGTCGCGGTCGGAGAATAGATGCCGCTGCGCGACTTCGTTGATTGCAGGTAGTGGCATAGTCGATGGTTTAATAATCCTCGTCAGCGGTCATTTCGCGGAGATAAGTCTCGGTGAGCTGTACCGCGAATGGCGAGCCGACACGTGCAAAATCAATCTCCTGCCGGCGCAGCATCAGTGCCGTTTCAGCCTTAGCTTTGAGATATGCTGCGCGTAGCGGAGACAGGTGTTCGGCCAATTCGGCCTTGAGCATATCGGCAGGAATACCGAGCAAAGCGGCAATGTCTGACGGAGGCGTGAGCGCAGCGGCCAGTTCGGCCACGCGATCGATAGTTTCTTTATTCAAGTCCATGTCAATAACTTGGATTCGTTGCGTAATATGGTCAGCCCGTCCTTGAGCAGAGATACAGTGCGATGATCAGTCGTAATAATGCCTGCTTCAAAGCGGTCTCCGCGCGTTTGATTCTGAGATGTCACGATGGCAACGCTTATCGCCTGTGCATCCAGGATGACGACCTTGCTATGGTTCTGTGCAAGTATGACCTCGTCGCAGACGCTGTGCATCAGGCTGTCCAGTGACGCAGTCTTGCGTGCGGCACGCAGGTCGCAAACCAGCGAACACCGCGAAATACGCCCTGATGAACGGGCGCGATGTAGCCACCTCAAGAATTGCTCGGACACCGAGAATGTGGACACGGCCATACCGGCCGGGCCTATTTGGTCGAGTGCCCAGTCGATATAGTCCGACAGCTGCGCGGTTCTGCCGAAGTACGGCTGTACCGGGCAGTCTGCCAAAGGAGACAAGCCGGACAAGGCTGCACCGGGCATCACGCCTCGGATTTATCCGTGACATCGATGCCGAGCGCAGACAGTTCGGCTGCGACTTCCGGCGTAAACTTTCCGCCGAGGTCGCGTATGACTGCGACGCAGGCGCGGCACTTGGTGATGGCAAGAGTGCGGCGCTCATCGGAGACATCTGCGGCTGAGGCCACCTTCTTGTACTTGCCAAGGGTCTTACGCGCTGCCGACAGTCGTCGGTTCTCCTCGTCTGTACGTCCGGCGGACAGTGGAGGTGTAGTCGATGACGGCAGTTCGGTGTGCCCGGGCAAATACTCATCGTACAGCTCAAGTGTATGACGATATTGCTTATCAAGTTCGTCAAGCATCTGCAACTTCTCGAAGCGGTCGCATGGCTCTTGATCTGCCATCGCTTTGAGTTCGTTGAAGAGCAGTACGATTTTGCGGTAGCGTGTCGCGTTGCCGTCCCATAAAGCCTGTACCTCAGGTGGCAAGCTGTCGTGGTCGGCACGGCGGCCACGGGCGGTATGAGCCTCCGGCAATTCGTCATCGGATGAGATTGAGGGAGGCGTGGCCACCATAGAGGCAACGCGAGGCATTACTTCCGCTTCCATATGCACGACATCTGCGACACTCATATTGTGCAGACGGATGCGCAGGTGCTTGCGCAGCTCGTATTCAAGCTTGGACATATACTTACCAGGATTGCGCACAAGCGTATTGTATAGCGCCTTGTTGCGGTTGAGCGATCGTAGCATCGCGGCGCCGCGCATAAAATCGCGGTCGGCTGGGCGTGCGTTGAGCCAGTCCTGCATTTCCTGAGTAAGTCTTGGATCAAGATTCGTCATAATATTAAATTTTTAGGCGCGACGACAGGCCAACCCTAAGCCCGCAGTCGCGCCTACTGAAGATTATATACTGTGCTAAGTCAGTCCTATTATGGGTATCAACCGCCGACTGCAACTTCGACTTCGCCGGTGGCGCAATCGATGGTGCCATCTTCAGTCACGAGTTTGCCTACATAATAGGGAGACGGGCATACATCGGTGACGGTTATTTCGAGTGTTGTACCGCTGGCGTCAGTCACGGACATACCGCTGTCTTGGGACGGCTTGGTATTGGTCTCGAACATCTCGTTGCCGACGATACGCCACTGGCCGTCACGCTGCTGAATTGCGTAAACTATGTCATCGGAGTTGGCCATACGGCAAAAGCCCGTGGCATCCGGGCCGACACCGGCATACTTGATGGTGGCGGTGTTGTTAAACGTCTTGGATGGTTCATCACCTTGGCTCTCGGCCTTGACGTTGCTTGCAGTAGCGAGCAGATCAATGCGACGCCATTTGGCATCGGCAGCGAGGGCGAAGTCACCTTTGTAGGTGGCTATTGACGCCATCGTGGCATCTTTGTCGCCGGGCTTGGCGAGAGTGGGGAACGTATCAATCAGACTCTTGGGCATAAAATATGCCTTGGGTCGAAGACCTGGGAGTGTAGTCTCCCCTTTGCAAAAGGTCAGGCTCTCATAGAGGTTGACCGTGGTACATTTGGTTGTCATCTTCTCTGTCTTTTAAGTGTTAGTTGCCGGTTTTTCCTCCTTGATCGTCTGTCGGAGGCGTAGCGGCTTTGAACTTGCCGACAAGCAGGCGTTCGGGCGACACGCTTTCAAAGTCGACGCCGAAGAACATAGTGGCCACGAATTGGAGGACGAAAGCAGCATGCTTTTCGACCACGATGTTCTCGAGGTTGGACATCTGGTCTGTGCCGATGAGCATATTGGCTTTGGACGACAGCTGGATGTAGTCCGACTTTGCCTTGCCGGCCATAGGCACGAGCGTAATGTTCGGGAAGCCCTCGACGACAGTCTGGTTGAACTTGTCGTATATAGGAGATTGGCCGGTGGTAGTCTTGTAGTCATCGCGGTAAGCGTATACCAGCGAACGGGGTACGAACAGATTGAGCTGACCGCCTTGGCTGTCGGCTCCGTCTTCGTAGTCGAGCAGTTCATCCGAGGCTGCGCGGCAGAATGCCACGATAGAATCAACGGCATTGTCGGATGTGATAGCCTCGCTGAACTCATAGAGGTTGCCCTTGGCTACGGCGATATTGCCGGCGGTAATCTCTTTCCCGGTGATTGTGTCGATACCATCGAATAGGTCAACGGTCTTGGTGCCGGAATCATTTCGCACGGCGTCAAAAAGGTGCTGGGCGAAGCCCTGGCCTATTTTGGCAGACAGGAATGCAAGTACCTGACGAACAATGTCGGTGTCCTTGAGACCCTCGCCGGAGGTGATGGACGATCCGTAGATAGATTGAGCCACTGAGTTGGGCGAGAACTCCTTGATAACCGAACCGAAGTAGGTGCGCAACGTGCGACCCGCTATGGATACGCCGGTGGAGTCTACGCGACTTTCCGAATAGGGCCCCATCTCAATAGCGCCGGCAAGTTGGCCGACGGTTTCCGAATAGCGGATGCCTGTGCGGAGGGTGAAGTAATTGAGCGCCGGGCCGAGTGCAAGCACCGGCATCTGCAGCAACTCTTTGCGATAAAGGGCTGCCGATTTGGCAAGCGCCTCAGGTGTGATAGTTACGTTAGCCATTACAGCAGATTTTTTATGTCGTTATACATATTGATTGCGCTTGGTGCAGCCGTGTCGTTGACGCCGTCAACGTCTGCGGTGTCATCACCGGGCGCGTTTTGAAGAGCTGATACCTGAGCGGTAAGCTCCGCAATAGTCTTGTCTCGTTCGGCAATAACAGTATCCTTATCGGAGACTGCGGTCTCAGTCTTAGCCGCATCGCGGACGTGAGCTTCAAGCCGAGCGAAATCTTCGGCACGCAAGGTGACATCGCCGTCGTGGTCGGCGACAATAGTCTCCATGCCGAGAATGTTCGCGATGTGCGAAAAATCGAACTTTTCCACTTTCTTAGTCATTACTTGTTGGTTAATAATCGGAGGAAGACCGAGAGCTGTGACGCGGTTACCCAATGTTTCTGCCGTTGACAGTGTCTCGTCTGTGACTTCGGAGACTTCGTCAATAAGGCCGAGAGCGATGGCGTCATCGGCATTGAGCCATTTCCCCTCTTTGAGTATGGCCAGGATGTCGGACACAGGCTTGCCACACCTCTTGGCATATATGTTGGCGAGTATTACATCAGTCTTCTCCGCATCTTGCTTCGCCGTGGTCAGCCGTTGCATCAGGTCGGCCATCTCATCTGCGTTGTATCGTCCCCAGGCGTCCACGAATAAAGAGCATTTATGCACGAGTATCAGTGCATATTTGCTCATCACAATCTTCTTTGCGCCTGTGGCGATAATCGTTGCAGCCGATGCCGAGAACCCGGTGTAGTACACTGTCACGTCTCCATGGTCGATAAACTGCTGCCGGATGTCGAGCGCGTGCGCGACATCGCCGCCGAGCGATGATATTTTCACATCGACATGCTGTCCGCGATAACGCTCGAGTACCGAACGGATGTACTGCATAGAGTATCCGTACTGGCCAATCGTATAGTCTATGATTAGTTGGTATTGCATATATCTACTCTACAAATAATCTATAACGCAAAGGTATCTTGCTATTTATCTGCATAAAAAGACCCTAAGGCCTGTCAAGAACCGGCATCAGGCCAAGAGTGTCGGTGTATTCGACAGTCATCGTCCTGCCGGCTTTATCATTCGTTCGACCCGGTAGTACGTCCGTCGTGCTTACTATCGGATATGGATGTCCGCTACCTCCGATGAGATACCAGCTGCCATCGGCGCATTTGGCCAGAAAAGTATAATGTTTGGTAGTCAAAACATTATCGTAGGCGGTGGTGGCCGTAAGAGTGGTTGTATATAGTTTCGATTTCTTTTCGATTTTACTCGTCACTTCGGCACTTGCAAGACCGAATATTTCGAGATCTTTCCAATCTCGCCAGTATTGCAGACGCACACCGATGCGAGGGACATACACTATGTTTTGCAGTTTGGATGTCTCGATATAGGAGACCGCCACGATGTTTTTTATCAGATTAGCCATATTGTACTGTATTGTTTGCGGCTGTATGCCGCTGTTTGGGTTTCTATTAAATGGAGTAGTTTGTCTATTAAATTTTCCCTGATTTTTTCTTGAGGTCTATGCCGCGTTTTGCATAATCGTTGCGCATTCGGTAGTAGCATTGACGGACGGCCTCGGCTCGATCAATGCCGATACCGTTGGCTTCGCACCATGCCGCAATCATTTTGTTCAGACCACATGGTACAGCCTGCTCCCGCAATGGAGTGATGGCCGTCCAAAGGGAGCGACGAAATAGGTCGTCTATGGTCTCGGCTACTGCAGCTTTTCCGCAAGGTCCCATATAATTGTAATACTCCGGTGGTTTGGCTTTGCTCGCCGGTATCGCAATGGCGGTCATACCCTCGCCACCGCAATCCGGTGTATAGCCCTTGGGCAAACGTTGAAGATAGGTACGAATAATCGCGTTTTGAGGCGATGAGTCCGGGAATACGACCGGGTCTCCAAGGCAGTGTGTCAACCACTCCGCCTTATACTTAGGTAGGTTGATGTAGATAACGAATTTACTCATAGTGCTTTGTGTTTGTGCAAAGGTAGTAAATAATAGCGATATATCTACCGTTTATGCCGAAGCATTTTTTCAAAACACAACACATATTTCTCGTTCTACACGTTCTACACGTTCTACACTTTGCGCCGATTTACCTAATTTGCTTTTAATCAATAGCATAAGCGCTATAGCTGAAGCCGAGCATCCACCAAAAGATGTAGAAAACCGGTCCATTTTGTAGAACGATCCCGAATTTTTCTACATTTGTAGAATTTTGTAGAATGGTTTTTACTAAGTGTAGAATACTTATTTTGTTGATTATCAACTTTGTTGAAAGTGTAGAATGTGTAGAACGGAAATTCGGCTCAACTTTTTCGCAAGTCGATAAACAAAAATAAAGGCCGGCCTTTCGGCTGACCTCTATTCAAACATATGATTGCTTCCTGACAAGTCTATGAAGTCAAGTTTATTCAAGCAAATAATGTATGCTTTTTTGCAGGAACTGAAAAACGTTGTATCTTTGCAGACGATGAAGCGCCTGAAAAGCGTGGGGCTTATTACTAACCCAACCCTTATCAAATGATAAGTGCCTTAGTTGGTGCGTCTTAAGTTTCGTCGGGGGACAGCCGGATTGGTATTCTGGTGTTGCCCCCCGACTTCGTTATTTAACTTTTGGCGGTTTATCAGATACTGAATATAATGTATATGGTTTTTCTTTGGCCGGACTATGTGAAACGGAGAAGTATATGCCGCGGCCTTCGCTGTCTTTATATTTGAACCATATTAAACGACCGTCATCGCGGTTGTGTGAAAGAGTATGCTTTGTAGGGACATATGTGGAATTCTCAATTATACGATCAATGTGCACCATCGACTCTTTGCTCATATACTTTCCACTTAGCACTATTAACCCATCGCGAGCCACATGTTCTACTCCATTCCTATCGAATTGAATTGGTATCTGCTTCCCGTCTGCTTCCTTTAATACGGTCTTATTCTGTAAGTTTTCCCACATTTCGTCTGCAACGCGATGAGATAATGCCTTGATGAGCTTTTTTCTTTCATCAGGTAAGTCTTTATATTCCTGTCTACAACCTCCAACTGTGTATGGATTGCCTTCCCATTTGGAACAGCGGTTATTGCCAACGTCTTTACCCATTTGTCTTTGCTTTCATTGTCATAAAATCATGGATAAATACGAGGCTGTGAGTACAGCAGAAATCTTTAACATGCACACCTCCTCCATAAACGATTAAATTGGGCTTATCCAGTCCTGAAATTTCACGAGCAATATTATATTCAATTTCGAGTCGATTAATCCTATTGGCATACCCCCGAGTTGCAAACGCATTGTATCCTGCTGGAATTCCCAACCTATTATACTCATAAAACTTACTGCTGACGTTAAGGTCGGCATAAACGTTTAATCCATTTTCTTGATAGTACCTGGCCAGCCACCTTTTCTTATATATAAACTGAAGCCCGAGAGATAGAGGCATAGTGTCAAACGTTGAGAAGTTTGGCTCAACTATAGCTTTTGCTTTTGTTGCTAGTAATTTTGCAGGAAATCGCCAGAGATTCTCAAAGCGATAATCATCGACATAAAAGTGTATCGTCTTTGCTGAGGACACTTTTCTGCCCGATCCGTATCCTACAAATGGAACGGTCAGAAATCCAGCCTGACGGTCTGTCCTTAAACATGGAATATCAAAATGATTGTCGCTGGGGTATAGGACATCTTCAGTTGCATAAAATCCTGTGGTGTTCATAATGCTTTTCACGTCTACAGAGGCTGTGTCAGTCATCAATGGCTGTTCCGTCAACCTCAAGGTTTATATTATAATTCTCCATAAGTAGCTGATAGTCGAAACAAAGCGCCCAGTCAGTGCGAGATGTAGCCTGCACAGAAGGCATACCGCTTGCTCCGGTCACCGCCATAGTGCTTTCACGAACATTGGATAGGTTCTTGAAACGTACTGCGTACTTCGTCCCGATGTATTCCTTGCTGTTTTCAAGATAGAATCGTAGAGATTCCACGGGTAGTGTAGCGTCCCCGACAATCTTTCCATTCTTTTTATATAGCATCATAATACGCTTCGGGCATAGATATAGTATTGGTCTGGCACGCTGCCACTCAATTTTATCGCGCATTCCCTTGCCACGGAACGAGGTCTCGTACTTGATCCGATAGTCCGCATCAATGAACACCTCTCCATTCTGATGCAGATAGTCCACGACAGCCCAAAAGTTGGCAAGCTCGTTGGTGCTGCGACATTCGCGATTCTGCCGACGGATGCCGGTTACACACAACGACAGCATATCTCGGTATGACCAAGCGACGTCTACCACGCCTTCGAGCGTGCGGAATACTGCCAACGGAATTACCCAATTGCGCAATATGCGGTCCTCGACCATATCACCGTCGACAGATGCGAGTATGTCGGCAAGAGCAACTTTGTAGTTGCCTGCAAAATTAGCCTCGACCCGTTTTCGATGCTTCAGCAGTTGCAATGTCAGATGGCTGCATCCGAGACTGCGCCATGTTTTAAGGTCGTCAAACTTGCGCTTCGCCTCAACCGAAAATTCCGAGGTATTGAACGTCAGAAACAATAGTCGGGAAAAAATGGCAATGTCAATTGTCGGCATTTCCTGTCCGGAGAGTATCACGCCGCAGTCCACTGCCGTAGTCTCGCGCTTCTTGTCGCGATCCATATTCATACGAGTGCGCCCGACACCATCATACAGCCCTTTGATAAATTCGCGTCGGTTGAGTTCTATACTATTCTTGTATTCATCGATATGTACGAGCGCATTGGCACACTGAGCGACAGTATCGGCCAGGGCGGCATCAGTGGCTGATGATAAGTTCGGAGGCTCGTTGTTGATTACGAAAAACGACATCAGAGAGTGCCCGAGCTCGGATTTACCCGAGCCCTTTGGTCCGAAAAGGTTTAGTATCGGAAAATTCTTCGTGACTGCCGTAACCACGTCCTTGAATAGCGTCGCAAACAGAAAACACATACCGACCTTGGCATTGTCGCCGAATACCGCGACCAGCTTATCTGTGTATTGCCGTAACGTGATTTCGGACATCGTAGTATGGACGAACTTCCTTTCGAACTGGAACAATTTCCTCTCATTGCGGTATATAGATGATGCAGCAGGTAGGTAGTAGTTGCCGACGTCCGGCAACTTGACAATGCCATATTCATCGGCAGCCATCCATGTGCCATTGTATAGTACGCCGTTGCCAAAAGCGAAGAAATCATCCTTTTGCCAGCCCAGCTGCGTAATCTCTGTCGCAGTCTCTGTCTGTTCGTATAGATAGCCCTTGAGTTTGGTTAGATGGTCATCCTTGGCTTTCCAGATGTAGTTGCCAATGCCTTCGACCTTGAGTTTGAAGCGCTGCAAGCTGACAAGATCTTCCTGCTTAAGTTCGACTATTTCCGTCTGTCGGTTGATGTTTGTAACCTTATACAGTCGTTTAGGCGACAGCTGGTCTTTGATATGGAATAGAGGCTGCATTACGAAGTTGCTCCATACCATAGGCTCGCCATCCTTAGACAGCGAGTAATAATAGTTGTCGCGCT
>OQVL01002455.1_pt1 | contig 11319 bp, 7 predicted proteins | sample 1691501 | NCBI WGS metagenome assembly OQVL01 (sample SAMN03418253, study PRJEB22391) | human gut metagenome | biome: human-gut; feature: organic feature; material: feces | host: Homo sapiens | place: Tanzania | collected 2013-01
GCCAGTCAGCGGTGCGCAGTGTCTGTTCGTCATGTTCAACTACAATAACTGTGTTGCCCAGATCGCGCAGACGGAACAACGTCGCCAGCAACCGATCGTTATCGCGCTGATGCAAACCGATCGACGGTTCGTCCAACACATACAAAACGCCCGTCAGTCCCGATCCGATTTGCGACGCCAGACGGATACGCTGGCTTTCCCCGCCCGACAAAGTCCCCGACGGACGTCCCAAAGACAAATACCCCAGTCCGACATTGATTAAAAAATCCAGCCGTTCGTTCGTTTCCCGCAAAATGCGACCGGCGATTTCACGGTTTTGCGGTTTCAGCCGTTCCATCACGCCGCCGAACCATTCGCGCGCTTCGGCGATCGACATGTTCGTCACGTCGGCGATGTCTTTTCCGTCGATTTTGACCGCGAGGGCTTCGGGACGCAAACGTTTGCCGAGGCAGTGTTCGCACACGATGTTGTTTTGGAATTTCTGGATTTCTTCGCGCATATATTCCGAATCGGTTTCCAGAAAGCGGCGGTTCAAATTCGGAATGACGCCTTCAAACGTCGGCGTGCCGTACAGAATCGCCCGTTGCGTTTCTTCGGACAAATCGCACCAGCGTTCGGACAGATTCAGATTGAAACGGCGACCGAGTCCGTACAGAGCTTCGCGGTGCCACGGATAGATTTCGCCGTTCGCCCCCGTCCACGGCGCAATCGCCCCGCCGTCCAGCGTTTTCGTTTTATCGGGAACGACCAGTTCGGGATCGATGTACAACTTCACGCCCAGCCCTTCGCATTCGGGACAGAATCCGTGCGGATTGTTGAACGAAAACAGACGCGGTTCGATTTCGTCGATCGTAAAGCCCGACACGGGACAGGAATAGCGCGACGAAAACATCGTTTCTTCGCCCGTTTCCGCATTTTCCGCGATCGCCAAGCCGTCGGACAGCCCCAATGCCGTTTCAAACGATTCCGCCAATCGGGATTCTATGCCGTCTTTGACGACAAGACGGTCGACGACAACGGCGATATCGTGTTTCAACGTTTTGTTCAAATCGGGAACGTCGTCGATACCGTACACGGTTCCGTCTATTTTCAGCCGCTGAAACCCTTTTTTACGGTATTCGCCGATTTCCTTTTTATATTCGCCCTTGCGCCCGCGCACGACGGGAGAAAGCAACAAAAGCTTTGTCCCCTGCGGCATCGCGGTAACCTTGTCAACCATCTGGGAAACGGTTTGGCTTTCGATCGGCAGTCCGGTCGCGGGCGAATAAGGCACGCCGACGCGCGCCCACAGCAAACGCATGTAATCGTAAATCTCCGTCACCGTGCCGACGATGGAACGCGGGTTGTGCGACGTTGTTTTCTGTTCGATCGAAATCGCGGGAGACAGTCCTTCAATCAAATCGACATCGGGCTTTTTCATCAAATCGACAAATTGACGCGCGTACACGGACAGGCTTTCGACATAGCGGCGCTGTCCTTCGGCGTACAGCGTGTCGAACGCCAGCGACGACTTTCCCGATCCCGACAGCCCCGTCACGACGACCAGCTTGTTTTTCGGAATGTCCAAATCGACGTTTTTCAGGTTGTGTTCCCGCGCGCCGCGAATCTTGATATAATCCATATCTTGCCCTTTCAGTCGAAAAAACAATTATGATATAAGACTGTTTTGAATAAATTTAAAGAGGAAAGCCTTCAGTCGTCATCGGGCGGTCGAATAGGACGAACAGATTGTCGGTTTGGTTTGTTCGATATAGTTTCTGCAACGGTCGAATTCCTGATCCTGCAGCGTTTGAATCGTTTGCGTGACGGCGGGGACGGAACGCACGGCGCGCTGAAACGTCATGTGCGGATACCGGCGGCAGAACTGCGCGACGTTTTCCAGCAAGGTCCATTCGTTGTCATCAGCCTTCATGCCGACCAGACGGTCGCCGTGAATATCCTGCAACGCGGAAACGTAGCCCATCATGATCGCCGCCAGATTTTGCATTTCCTGATTTTCCTCCGCCGTCGCGGGTTCGGTTTGCAAAACGGTTTTGTTGTACACGTCCGTAAAATTCAGACAGGTCGGCAAAGCTTTGACCTCGCGCTGAGCCGAAGCGGGCGACGCGCATAAAAACGGCAAAAAAGCGACCGACAGCAAAATTTTCAAACCGATATTCTTCATAGCGCACCCCCGTTTAATCGAACCGAACGCAGAATACAGCTTTTATCGGCGGAAATCAATCCATGGCGATATTCAGAAAATCTTTATCGTTTTGGCGATAAAATGTTTTAAAGTATGCGCTTCGTCACATGTCGGAACGTATATGTGTGCTAAAAGAATAACGATGAAAGAAGGATTTCGAAACCATGCCTGTTGAAGTCACTTTTTGGGGAGTGCGCGGCAGTATCCCGTGTTGTTCGGCGGAACACACGATTTACGGCGGAAACACTTCCTGCGTAGAGGTCAATCTGGACGGGCGAACGGTCGTTTTCGACGCGGGTTCCGGGATTCGGTCGCTGGGTATGGATCTGGCGCGGCGCGGCGTCAGCGACGTGACGTTGTTGGTTTCGCACACGCACTGGGATCACATCTGCGGCTTTCCTTTTTTCTATCCGGCGTTTCAAAAAACGTCGAATCTGAATATTTATGCCGCTCGACTGCCGGACGGACAAACGGCTGAGCAAGTCTTCGGGGTGTTAATGTCGGAACCGTTTTTTCCTTTACCAATGCACATGATCCCTTCGGTTCTGCATTTTCACGATTTCAAAGCCTGCGACTCATTCGATTTGTTCGACGGCAGGGCGGCGCTTCAGACGTGCAATTTGGTACACCCCAACGGGTCTATCGGATATCGCCTGAACTTTCAAGGAAAATCGATATCGTACATCTCGGATTACGAACATTGCGCCGCCGACGGCATTGACGGGCTGGTCGATTTCGTCGCCGGCAGCGACCTGATGATTTTTGACGCCATGTACACGCCGGAGGAATACGAAGTATTCAAAGGCTGGGGGCATTCAACTTGGGAACAGGCGGTCAACCTGACCCGATCGGCAAACATCAAACGCACGGCTTTGTTTCATCATTCACCGTCGCATACGGATGCGCAAATGCGCCTGATCGAACGGGACGCCCGCGCCGCCGATCCTCGCGTTTTCGCCGCGCGGGAAATGCAAACCGTTCGCCTTTGACGGGTTTTAAAACAAATTCATCGCGTCGTGCGACGCGTAATACCAAATCAATTTGTAAAAGAACAGAACGCCTTTCAATCCGCGCTCGACGAACGCGAGCACCGTCCCGAACGTCAACAGGTTCGCCCCCGGCAGAAAACACACCGCGAAGATAAAGCCGACCTTTTTCAAATCCGTTTGTTTCGGGTGGAACTGTTCCGCGAACGAAAATAAATTATAACTGAGCGCGGCACCCAACGCGATATACGTCCAATCGGGCGTGTATTCGGCTATGCGCGAAACCAGCGTCGCGAAAAACATCATCAGGAACGCCGTCAGCGGAAAGAAATACGGCGCGATGGTAATCAGCCAGTTGCCTTTGCCCGCGAACGTCATCGATCCGCCGCCTTCGTCTTTGACGTCCATACCGGTGACGCGGTGCAACGTCGCCATCGCGAACAGAATGTGCGTTATTTCGTGTTCCATCGTTTCCGCCGCCCCCCGACGCATGATGAAGACGGCGCGCGCCACCGCGAACCCCAACACGCCTATTCCGAAATAGATCAGATTGTGCGCGTGCAGCTGGTTCCGGATCACATAATACCTGTTAAACGCTTGAACGGCGGCGGGCGCGACCAACAGCATGGACAAGGCGGCGGGCCATTTCAGCAGATTGATGAACAGGTCGATAAAGTTTCGGAAACGGACGATTTCCCGGCTGATAAGAAACATTTCGCTTCCATTCCCTTTTCAGAAACAAAGGCGGGAGCTTTTGCAAGCCCCGCCTTTCGGATTTTACGACAGTTCGGGAACGGGCGGCAACTTTGCCAACATGGCGGGAGTCACCAAAACGACGCCCTTTTCCGTCACATAGAAATATTTGGAATCTTCTTCCGGATTTTCACCGATGACCAATCCGCGCGGAATGACGCACCCCTGCGCCAAAATCGCTTTTTTCACACGGGCGTGGCGGTTGATAACGCAGTTCGGCAGAACGACCGAATCCTCGACCAGCGAAAACGAATGGACGCGCACCGCCGAAAACAGCAACGAATGACGCACCGTGCCGCCCGAAATGATGCAGCCCGCGGAAACCAGCGATTTAACCGCCACCCCTGTTCTCAGATCGCTTTCAAACACGAACTTTGCGGCGGGGTGCTGTTCCTGAAACGTCCAGATCGGCCAGCGCGAATCGTACAAATCCAGATCGGGAACGACGTTCGTCAAATCCAGATTGGCTTCCCAATACGCGTCCAGCGTTCCGACATCGCGCCAGTAGGCTTCATCGGTTTTGTTAAACACGCAACTGTCCTGATAGCGGTGGGCGACCATTTTGACGTTTCCGACCAGCGACGGCAGAATGTCTTTGCCGAAATCGTGGGACGAATTTTTATCCAGCGCGTCCTTTTCCAACAGATCAATCAGAAAATCGGCGTCAAAGATGTAAATGCCCATGCTGGCAAAGGAACGGTCGGGTTTTCCCGGAATGGCGGGCGGATTTTTCGGTTTTTCGACGAATCGAATGATGTTTCCCGCGGCGTCGGCGTCCAGAATACCGAACTCGTGCGCTTTTTCCAACGGGACTTCGATACAGGAAACGGTGGCTTTCGCGCCCGCCTCGATATGCTGTTTCAGCATTTTCGAATAATCCTGTTTATAAATATGGTCGCCCGCCAAAATCAGAATGTACTTCGGCGCGTGGGCGCGGATTGTTTCCAGATTTTGATAGACGGCGTCGGCGGTTCCCTGATACCACACTTCGTCGGACGTTTGCTGCTGGGCGGGCCAGATTTCGACAAATTCGTTCAGTTCGGGCTGCAAAAAGCTCCACCCCTGTTGCAAATGTTTAATCAGGCTGTGCGCTTTGTACTGCGTCAGGACGCAAATGCGGCGCATGCCGGAATTGATGCAGTTCGACAGAGGGAAATCGATAATGCGGAACTTGCCGCCGAAAGGAACGGCGGGCTTAGCCTGTATTTCCGTCAGATTTTTCAGCCGCGACCCCTTGCCGCCCGCCAAAACCAAAGCAAGAGTGTCTTTTCTTGCCGCGATCAAATTCACTTCGTCCATGCCGAACTCCTAAAACAACTTTCCGCCCGCGGGCGAATCACAATAAAACAACTGTCGGGAACGCTTTGATTGCAAAGCCCCGTTTGTTTCCAGTTTAGCTTTTTGTTTTCAAAAAGCAAAGGGGAAAAAAACGCCTGTCAGAACAAATAACGCACTTTCAACGTGCCGTCGATGGCTTCCAGCTCCTGCTGCAAATCATGCGCGCATTCCAGATGACCGTCGACATCAACGACGACATAGGCGTATTCGCCGTCCGTGCGCAAATACTGCCCGCTGACGTTCAGACCGTGTTTCGACAGCACGCCGTTAATCGCGCTTAAAACGCCGGGGACGTTTTTGTGAATGTGCATAAAACGGGTGGTTTTGCCGCTTTCCTGAACGGGCAGGGAAACTTCGACGCAGTTGACCGCGCCCGAAGTCGACCCGTTGTCGGAATATTTCACCAAGCGTTCCGACACTTCCAGTCCGATATTGGCTTGCGCCTCCAACGTGGATCCGCCGACGTGCGGCGTCAAAATCACATTATCCATGTCGCGCAGAGGGGAAACGAATTCTTCGGATTTGTCGGCGGGTTCCTTGGGGAACACGTCCAGTGCCGCGCCCGCGATTTGCCCTTCGTCAAGCGCGTGTTCCAGCGCGTCGATATCGACAACGCTGCCGCGCGCCGCGTTGATAAAGAACGCGCCTTTTTTCATCGCAAAAAATTCCGCGTTCGAAAACATGTTGTTCGTCTGCGGCGTTTGCGGAACATGCAGACTGACGACATCGGAAACGCTGAGCAGGTCGGACAGCGACGAACACGCCTGCGCGTTGCCCAGAGCCAGCTTGTCGACAATGTCGTAATAGCGGACTTTCATGCCCATCGCCTCCGCCAAAACGGAAACCTGCGTGCCGATGTGACCGTATCCGACGATCCCCAGAACCTTGCCGCGGACTTCGGTCGCCCCTTTGGCGTTTTTCAGCCACACCCCGCGGTGGGCGGCGGCGTTGCGCGCAGGAACGCCGCGCATCAGCATCACGATTTCGCCGACGACCAGTTCAGCCACGGAACGCGTGTTTGAATACGGCGCGTTGAAAACGGGGATCCCGTGCGCTTTCGCGGCGTCCAGATCCACCTGATTCGTCCCGATGCAAAAGCACCCGACCGCCATCAGCTTTTTCGCGGCGTCAAACACGTCGGCGGTCAGCTTTGTTCTGGAACGGATTCCGATCATGTGAACGTCGGCGATCGCCTTTTTCAGTTCTTCGCCGTCCAACGCGTTTTTCAGAATCACCAGATTGTTGTAGCCGTGACTTCTGAAGTATTTTTCGGCGTTCGCATGCAGGTCTTCCAGCAGCAGGATTTTGATTTTGTCCTTGTTCAGGGACACGTTGTTCATGGCTTATTCCTTTGCAAAATAACAAGACGTTTCCCCTCTATACACCATTCGGACGCTTGTTTAAAGTTTTGTTTTCACGTTTTAAAAGATTGCACATCGACGAAAAATCGGTTAAAAATCAACCGATCGTAAAATTCAACAAAATTGCGGAATCGCCGCGACCGGATTTATCCGGCGGGTGTTTTTGCAAAATTGTATCGGGGAATCGTAATTCATGCGCCACCTTGTTTTTTTCGTTTTCGCGTTTGCCTGCCTGTTGACGGCGGGAACGGTTCGCGGACGCGCCGACGATTCAAAAGAGTTCATCGTCAACAACGAACTGGTGCAGATTTTAGATTCCTTTGACGACAAAAAGCAAAATCCGAACCATGTCCCCAGCCTGTCCGAAATTCTGGAAGCCCGAGGCACGCTGGTCTTTTTCGACAACACGAACTCGTCGGGAAAGAAACCGCAACTGGGCGGCAACATTAAAACGAAAGCTTCCGGCGCGCTGAACCGCACGCTGGATCGCGCCCGCAGACGCCTGTCCGCGCAAGAACGCAAAAACGCCAAAAAAGCGGCGGCAAATTCCGCAAAAACCCGAAAGCTCGCCGCTTTCGTCGCCAACAGCGCCAAAGAACCCGATCTGACCGCGCGGGAACGTCCCGCCGACGGTCAGCCGCGCTATTATCCGCTGAATTACGACGGCGAAAAGGCGGTCGCGCTGCTTCCGCCCGACACGTTGGTGGAAGTCCCGTTTTTAAAGCATATCCCGTACTTTTTCAGCCGCATCGAGATTTTGGGCAACGGCGCGATTCGCGTCACGGAAACGATCGAGCGCGTCGTCGAACCCGCCGAAAGCGATTTTTACGGAATTGAACGCTCCTTTCCGAAATACCATACGGATCGGACAGGGAAAAAGCACAGAACGAACCTGATGCTGCTGGAAGCTTTTTTGAACGAAAAGCCGATCCGGGCGAAACTGACCCCCGATCTGGACGGCTTTAAAATCGATTTGCGCGGCGCCGAACCGTTGCCGTCAGGCATGTACATGTTCCGCTTTTCCTATTTGCTGTTCAATAAAATCGCCGAATTTGAAAACAACGCCGAAAACGCGCAAACGCCAACCTTCAAAGAACTGATTTGGGACGTGACGGGAATCGACTGGGACATTCCGATCACCCGCGCGGCGGCGGTCGTCCTGTTCCCCCCCGATTCCGTTTTGTATTCGCACACGGCGGCGACGGGCGGCGCGGCGGGCGTCGGCAGAAACTACCGCCTTGTAAAGGACAAGAAAAGCAACGATCTGTCCTATGTGCTGACGTTCCCCCTCGCCCCCTACGAATCGCTGACGATTTTGGCGAACTGGGGTGAAAAGGCGTCCTCCTCCATGTTCCAAAACGGCAAGCTTGACCGCTTTATCATCGAACACGGAACGTTTGCGGCGGCGTTCATCGCGTTTTTGTTTGTTTTGTCATATTATTTGACGACGTTTTTCGCCCAGCGCAAAAATCAGGAACGGACGCCCGTCAAAACCCAGCCTTTGCAAAAGGGCGATCTGACGCCCGCGGTAATGAATTACGCCCTGACAAAAAAAATATCGTCGAAAACGCTGTTCGTTTTGCTGCTGGGAATGGCGGCGAAAAACTTTCTGGCGTTTGACGAACAAAGCGACGGCACGCCGATCTTGATTAAAATGACGGACAAGGAAAACAACCTGACCGCCCTGGAACGGAAAATCGCCAAACGTCTGTTTTCCAAAGACAGCACGTCTTTCGCCGTAACGAACGCCAACATGCTGCGTTTGAAACGCCTGACGGGCGATGTTGAAAAAAGCCTGACGCGCGAATACCGCCGCAAATTCACGGTGTTTCCGCAACCCTATTTCTGGTTCGGCATTTTGATGGCGGCAGTCGCGGTCGGGGCGACGGCGGCGCTGTCCCTGTTCCCCGCGATAACGGCCGCAACGGCGGCGGCGTGCGTTTTATTCTTTATTCCCGCCGCGTTTTCCGGCACGCGGATTTGGACGGTCGTTTGCAAAAACGGCGTCAAAGCCGGCTGGAAAAAGACGTTCAAGCCGTTGTTCGTTTTTGCGCCGTCCGCGCTTTTGCTGATCGCCGCGCTGACGTTTTTCGGCATGCAGACGACCCTGGCGACGGCTTTGGCTTTCTTTGCCGTTCTGGTGTGCGTCGGCGTGTTCAAAGTATTGTTGCGCGCGCCGTCGGCAGCCGGAAACGCGATTTTGGACAATATGGAAGGCTACAAACTTTACCTGTCTTCGCAGGACGACACGCTGTTGACCGTCATGCGCAACGCGAACCAGAAAATCAAAGCGCTGTATTCCAAACATTTGCCTTTCGCCGTGGCGATGGGGCTGGAAACGCCGTGGACGAAACGCTTTGCCGCCTTTGACGACGAAGACAGGTTGAAACCCGATTGGTACAAAGGTAAATTGCCTTTCAATGAAACATTCGCCGCCGATTTGTACGCCGCGTTCGCGCGATCTTTCCCGCAACGGGAAGACGCCGGAAAAAAGGTAAAAGAATCCCGCTTTGCCAAAAAAGCGCGCTGATATTTTATTTAAGGAAACGATATAAACGACATGTCAGACTTGTTTAACAAACCCGCAACGGAAGCTTCCGACACCTATTCCGCCAAAGACATCGAAATTTTGGAAGGGCTGGAACCCGTCCGCAAACGCCCCGGCATGTACATCGGCGGAACGGACGAAACGTCGTTCCACCATTTGGCGGCGGAAATTCTGGATAACGCGATGGACGAAGCCGTCGCCGGATACGCCAGCGTCATCGAAATGGAAATGAACGCCGACGGATCTTTGCGGATCAAAGACAACGGACGCGGCATTCCCGTCGACCCTCACCCGAAATATCCCGAAAAATCGGCACTGGAAGTCATTATGACGTCCCTGCATTCGGGCGGCAAATTCAGCGGAAAGGCTTATTCCGTTTCGGGCGGTCTGCACGGCGTCGGCATGGCGGTCGTGAACGCGCTGTCGTCCGCGATGACGGTTGAGGTCGCGCGCGACAAATGCGTTTGGATGCAACAATATTCGCGCGGAATTCCGACAACGCCGCTGCAGAAAATCGGGACGGTGTCGAACCGGCGCGGCACGACGGTGATTTTCAAACCCGACACGGAGATTTTCGGCGAACGCATGCGCTTCAAGCCCGCGGTCCTGTTCCGTATGGCGCGGTCGAAAGCGTTTTTGTTCAAAGGCGTAGAAGTTCGTTGGAAATGCGATCCTTCTTTACTGGCGCCCGACGACAAAACGCCCGTCGAGGAAACATTGAAATACCCCAACGGGCTGGAGGATTTCCTGAAATACCGTCTGAAAGACGAAGTTTGCGTCACGCCGAAACCCTTTACGGGGCGCGCGGAACTGGCGGGCGACCGCGGTCACGTCGAATGGGCGATCAGTTGGCTGGAAGACGGCGAAGCGGGCTTTATCGGTTCGTTCTGCAACACGATCGGCACGCCGCAGGGCGGCACGCATGAAGCGGGATTGCGTTCGGCGCTGACCCGCAGTTTGCGCGCCTATGCCGAAATGGTCGGCAACCGCAAAAGCGCGGAAATCACCACCGAAGACGTCGTCGGGTCGGCGGGCATCATGCTTTCCCTGTTTATGAAAGACCCGCAATTCCAAGGGCAAACAAAGGAAAAGCTCGGCTCCCCCGAAGCGACGAAACTGGTAGAAACGGCGATGAAAGATCCGTTTGACCATTGGCTATCGGGCGACATCAAAGCGGCTGACGCCTTGTTGACGCATGTTCTGGAACGATCCGCCGAACGCCAGCGCAAGAAAAAACAAACGGAAACGGCGCGCGCGTCGGCGACAAAGCGTCTGCGTCTGCCCGGCAAGCTGGCGGATTGTTCCCGCACATCGGCGCACGGCACGGAAATCTTCATCGTCGAAGGCGATTCCGCGGGCGGGTCGGCAAAACAGGCGCGCAACCGCGAAACGCAAGCGATCCTGCCTTTGCGCGGCAAAATTCTGAACGTCGCCAGCGCGTCCGTCGATAAAATTCTGGCGAACGAGGAAATCAACAACATCACCGAGGCGCTGGGGTGCGGACGCAAGGAAAATTATGACGAAAACGCCCTGCGCTACGACAAAATCATCATCATGACCGATGCGGACGTTGATGGCGCGCACATCGCGTCCCTGCTGATGACGTTTTTCTATCGCGAAATGCCAAAATTGATCCAAAAGGGGCATCTTTACCTTGCCGTTCCGCCGCTGTACCGTCTGTCCTACGGGGGCAGAGTGTTCTACGCGATTGACGATGCGGACAAAGACCGCATCATCAAAAAGGAATTCAAAAACGCGCAGAAAATCGACATCAGCCGCTTTAAAGGTTTGGGTGAAATGCCGCCGTCGCAGCTGAAAGAAACGACCATGGCGCCGGAAAAACGCCTGTTGTTGCGCGTTTTAATCCCCGACCCCCGCCGCGAAGAAGATCAGCATGAATCTCAAACGACGGCGGATCTGGTTGAACAGTTGATGGGGTCGAAACCCGAATTGCGTTTCCAATACATTCAGGAACACGCCAAATTCGTGGACGATTTGGACATCTGACGCTTTTTTGAAAAAAGTTTCTTTTTTCTGTTGACAGCCGTAAAAAATCGTATATATTTTCCTTTGTTTTGAGAGCCCCTGTGGCGGAACTGGTAGACGCGGCAGACTCAAAATCTGTTGATCTTACGATCGTGCTGGTTC
>OQVL01002458.1_pt1 | contig 11312 bp, 9 predicted proteins | sample 1691501 | NCBI WGS metagenome assembly OQVL01 (sample SAMN03418253, study PRJEB22391) | human gut metagenome | biome: human-gut; feature: organic feature; material: feces | host: Homo sapiens | place: Tanzania | collected 2013-01
CAAATACAATTCTGTGCGCATATTTTTCTCCGCTCATAAAGATTTCTAGAACTTCACCACGCAAAACAAATTCGCCTTTCATTCCGATTTTTGGAACTCTAAGGTAGCCCTGCTCTGTTAGTTTTTCCGCAAGTTTTTCAGGGTCAAATTCCTGGCCTTTCTTTAAAACTGTAACCAACGTTTTTGTATATGAAGCCGGCGGGACTGGAGTTAAAAAAGCTCTTTGCGTTATTATAAAAATTCTTGTTTTTTCAGAAAATGGATTTTTTACTGCAAGTTTTGCAAGGATTCCAGCTCTTTCTCCAAAAACAGCCGAGCCTTTTGCCGCAGCTCTATAAGGAATCGTTCCCCACCAAGGAAACTTAAAAATTTCTACGGAATCTTCAAAAACTGTATTTAAATCTGTTTCACATTCGTCAGCTTCTTTTTGAGTCGGAACAATTATAACAATATCTTTTTGAAACTGAAAAAATTTATTTTCATACTGAGTTTCATGGATGCAGTTCTGTCTGTACCTTTCTTCTGTTTGCCTGATAAAAAAAGACGGAAGACTTCCCTTTAGTCCTGAAATTTGCAGCGGAAATTCTTCTGGCTTTGCGTCTGCGCACTTTATTGCGGCCGAGTGAAATTCAGTGCAGGAATTAATAAGGCTAAAAAGCGGATTTTGACTTTTTGTTGATAATGTATTTTTCATAATTGTCCGATATATAATATATAGAATAGTCTGCTTATTTTAGCTTTATTTGAGGGAATTGCAAAGCCCTGTAAATCAAAAAAAAAGAGGTTTTCCTCGGGAGTATTTTGTGAACATTAAACGCTTTTTGCTTGTGGTTATATCAATTTCCTGTTTTTTTGCCTATGCGCAGGTTCCGGAAAAATCAGAGCAGAAACTTGACAATGCGGAAGTTTCAATAAAGTTCTATGATAGAACGGTTTACTATCCGGGAGACTCAGAAAACAATCCTGTCTATGTTTATATAACGGTTTCAAATAAAGGCTCTTCTACTTTGAGATTTAAAATTGCTGATGACAAAATGTTTTCTGTGGATTTTATTGCTTTCAATGTAAAAAAAATGCAGCTTCCTTCAACTCAAGGGCTGATAAGAAAACGCACTACGAATCAAACTGTATATTTCCGCGAAATTTCCCTTGAACCAGGCGAAGAATATTCTTTCCGCGAAAATCTAAAAGAGTATCTTGAAATAAAAGATCCTTCCATTTATTACGTTGAGCTTAGGTTTTACCCGGAACTTTATAGAAACAAAAATGTCAACTTGACTTCAAACCGCCTTAGCCTTGAAATCCGCCCTAGCCCGTCAGCAGCTTCGTCATCGGCACTGCCTGTTGAAACAAACACTGCGGTTGTTCTTCAGCCTGAAGACATAAGCCCGGATCGTGTTGTTGAGCAGACAATTGTTGCACGCCAAAAAAGCCTTTGGGACCAGTTCTTCCTTTATATGGATTTGGAGGAAATGCTCAAGCGTGATCCTTCCCGCGGAAGAAAATACAATCTTGTGAGCGCAGATGAGCGTGCTGATATGCTTCGTTCATTTAAAGCTGATTTGATGCTCCAGCGGATTGACCATGACATTGTGGCAATTCCGTCTAAATTCAAAATTGAAACAACTTCATATTCTCAAACTGAAGGCACTGTAAAAGTAATTGAATGGTTTAAAAATGACAACTTTATGGAACGCAAACGTTACACTTACTATGTTCGTCAGCGCGATGGAATTTGGCAGATTTACGACTATACAGTAGACAATTTGGGAACTGAATAATGGCTGAAGCAAAACGAGCCAAATATTTCTGTGAAGGCTGCGGTTCAGAAGTTGCTCCGAATGCAAAATTCTGTCCAAAATGCGGACGTTTTTTTGCGGCGGTAAGATGCCCGAACTGCGGCCACATAGGAACTGTAAGAAATTTCTTAAAAGGCTGTCCTGCCTGCCATTATGCGGTAACTCAGGAAGAGCTTTACGGAATTTCTGAAAGCGGCAAAGATTCAGAAAAAAAACAGCTTTCACGAAAATCAAGGAAAAAAATAAAAAAAGCTTTTTCAATTTTCTCTGATGATGTTCCTGCCTGGCTTTTTGTGGCGAGCATTATAGCTTTGATTGTAATTTTTGCGGTTTTATTTATGAGATGCAAAAGCTGAAATTTTGTTTTCTTTTTATGAATTCAGATAAATATATTTGACAAAAAATCGATATTTAAATATACTATTCGAATCTTGCCCAGGTGGTGGAATTGGTAGACACGCTAGTTTCAGGTACTAGAGTCCGTAAGGATGTACGAGTTCAAGTCTCGTTCTGGGCATTTTTCAGCCTTTTAGTGCATTTTCTATTATTTCAGTCATTTCATAAAAATCTTTTACTTCTGCATATAGCGGATTTTTCTGCTCGATTTTTAGTTCTCCTTGCCGCTTTCTGCTTAGGTACAGCGTGTTTATTCCAAGTTTTCTGGCTGGGACTATGTCATGCTCCAGACTGTCCCCGATGTACCAAGTTTCGCTTTCTGATGAATTTGCAAGCTCCATTGCCTTCTGAAAAATTTTCAAGTCAGGCTTGCTGATTCCAACTTCTGAAGAAATTACAATCGGGCTGAAAAAATCTGTTACGCCGGCCTTTTTTAGCTTTGACCGCTGATTTTCAGAGTCGCCGTTTGTTATAATTCCCATTTGAATATTTATTTCTGAAAGTTTTTTTAATGCTGGAAGCGCGTCGGAAAAAAGATTGTATTCCTTTTCGTAAGTTGACCAGTAAAGGCTGAACCTTGAATCAAGCTCCTCTTGTGATTTTATTGGGTTTCTGTTAAGCTCGAATACTTTTGCAATTCTTCCTTTCCGCTGTTCGTCAAAAGTCAACTCTCCTGCTGAATATTTGTCAAAGAAATGCTGCGCCCATTTTTTCCATTGAACGCAAAATTCGTTAAAATCCATGTAGATTTCATTTTTATATTTTTCAAAGACTGCCTTTATTCCAAGATTTTCCGCAGATTCAAAATCCATTAACGTTCTGTCCAAATCGAAAAAAACTACCATGAAATTAACTTAGCATTTTTTTTGCTTATATTCTATAGAATGAAATGTTTTTAGCTAGAGCATTCCTCTTTCTCTTGACAAAATTTGTGATTTGACTAGACTTTTTGATTATGCGTGCTACAAGAGCTTTGATTCATTTGGGCAATTTAAAAAATAATATTATAGAAATTAAAAAGTGCTTAAAGCCTGAAACAAAAATGTGCGTTGCTGTAAAAGCCGATGCCTACGGACATGGAGCTGTTCCTTGCGCGAGGGCTGCTCTTGAAGCTGGTGCGGATTATCTTTCTGTTGCGACTTATGAAGAAGGCGTTGTGCTTAGAAATGCCGGCATTGCTTCTCCTATTCTTATGCTTAGCCTTTGCTCTCCTGATGAAGTTGAAGAAGTTGTTTCCGCTGGAATTACGCCTTTTGTTTTTGATGAGGAATACATAGAGCTTTTTTCTTCCGCTTGTAAAAAACTCGGAATAAAAAAATTTGAAGTTCATCTTGCGGTTGATACTGGAATGGGCAGAATCGGCTGCCTTCCTTCCGAAGCTGGAAATATCGCTCTCAAAATAAAAAACTGCGGAAATCTTGTCTTGGGCGGAACTGCGACTCATTTTGCGCTTAGTGACTGTGTTTCAGAAAAAGGAAAATCGTATACAAAGTTTCAGTTTGAAAATTTTCTTGAGGCAATCAATAATATAAAATCAGTTGGAATTAATCCCGGGCTCTGCCACTGCGCTAATTCTGCAACAACTCTTGATTCCCTGGATATGCATCTTGACATGGTTCGGCCAGGAATTATTGTTTACGGCTATTATGCTGATGAAGTTTCAAAAGAATATTTAGTTTCAAAAGGAAAAAATGTAGAGTTAAAGCCTGTTATGACTTTGGAAAGCTGTGTTTCTTCAATCCGTAAGTTTGAAAAAGGAAAGTTTGCAGGATATGGATGCAGATGGGAAGCCAAATCTGATACCAATGTTGGCGTTGTTCCAATTGGTTATGCAGATGGATGGTTCAGGCGGTTTTCTGAATGCGGTGTAAAAGTTGCAGTAAATGGAAAAAACTATCCTATTTGCGGGCGCATTTGCATGGATCAGTGCATGATAGATTTGGGCGCAGATTGTACTGCAAAACGATGGGATAAAGCCGTTTTGTTTGGGGACAGTTCGGACGGAGCTTTGCAGACTGCAGATGACATCGCGCATCTTACGGGTACAATTTCATACGAAATAACCTGCGGAATCTCAAAACGTGTTCCGCGTGTCTTTGTTCAGTGAGAAAACTGAATAATTGTTTTCTGTGCCAAAAGGTATTTTTTTACTTCCGCAACAAGATAGAACGATCCTGTAACCAAAACTGTCGCCTTTTCTTCTGCAGCCTTAGAAAGTATATAGGGAATAGCTTTTAAATAATCAGGAATAGCAGTATATTCTATGCCGGATTTTTCAAAAGCTGCCTTTAGCCGTGGAAAGTCTGATTCTTTTGTTCCTCCTGGCACTGTTAAAATTATATGGCTGAATTTTCCTTTGAATAATTCCGCTATTTCTTCTGCCTTTTTGTCTGATGCGCAAGCAAAAAGAAGGTATGAATCAGTTTTTGCATTTGAAAAAAGGTTGCAGAATGTATCCATCGTAAAGCCAATGCTTTTTACAGTATGGGCGCCGTCTAATATTAAGTTTGAAATGTTTTCAAACCGCGAAGTTGACAAATCGACTGGCTCAAATCTTCCGGGAAGAACAGTTTTTTCAAGACCCTTTTCAATTATACTTTCATCAAGATTTGGAAAAACTGTTTTTACAGCAAGGGATGCCACAGCCGCATTTCTTGCCTGAAATTCTCCTAGCAGTAAAAGAGAAACATTTAAAGGTCTTGAAAACTTTTCAGAATCTAAAGAAAAGCACATTTTTACTGAATTTTGTCTAAAAAAGTATACATCTTGATAATCTGTTGAATTTTGCTGTGTATTTTTGTATACAATTTTAGATGTTTTACAGCATTCATCAGTAAAAATAATTGGAGCATTTTTTTCTTTTGCAATTTTTCTGAAAACATTTTTTACTGATTCTTTTTGCCCGGAAACAATTACAGGAATTTCTTGCTTTATAATTCCCCCTTTTTCTGCGGCGATAAGTTCTTCTGTGTTTCCAAGATATTCAGTGTGTTCAAGTTCAATCTGGCTTATGCAGCTGCAAAGTGGGGTTATAACATTTGTTGCGTCAAGTCTTCCTCCGAGTCCGACTTCATAAACAGCATATTTTATGCCGGCATTTTTAAAGCATAGCATTCCAAGTAATGTTGCAAGCTCAAACCAGGTAACAGGTCGTTTTCCGGGAAGTTCTTCGGTTTTGATAGAAGTTATGCTGTCTATAAGTTGCTTTACTGATTTTTCATAAACTTCTTCAGGAAAGGGACCGGAGACTGTGCCTATTCTCTCGTTGAAATTCAAAATATGCGGTGATGAATACAAGCCTGTGTAATATCCGGCTTCCTCCAGGATGCAGGCAATCATTTTAGAAATTGAGCCTTTGCCTTTGCTTCCCGCGACATGAAAACTCGGACAGCAGTCTTGCGGATTGGAAAGTCGTTTGCAAAGAAATTCCATCGTGTCGAGCCAAAAGATATTTTTCTTGGGTGTTTTCTCAAAATTTAAATATTCTTCTGCAAAGTTTTCAAAAACACCGATAGCGGATTTTTTTTCATTCATTTGTTTGCCTCTAGGAATTTTTCATAAGTCCATTGGCTTATTGAATATCTGTAGTTTATTGCTTTTATTGCGTCCTTATTTTTTTCCAGTGAAGAAAAAGAAGGTATGACAATGTACGAATCATCTTTTTTGTAAATTGAATAGATGGCTTTGTTTGTGTTGCTGAATATTTTTGAAATAACTTTTTCTGGCTTGATATTTTCTGACGGTGAAAGATACACTAACTGCCCTCTTCTTAGTTTTTCGGAAGTTTTGTTTTCGTCAGTTACGCATAAAGGCTCTATGTATGAATCAGCCCAAAACGAAGCGTTCTTAAAAAGAAAATTTGAAACAGAAGTTTTTGCTTCCCAGACTGTTTGCTCTTTTGAAGTCCTGAATGAAATTCTTTCAGAAATGGGATCTTCTATTCCAAAGAAAAATTCTGAAACTTTTTCACTTCCATTTTTTAAAAAAGTTATGCGGCATGAATTTTTTTCATCTACACCAAGTCTTGCCCAGGACGAAACTTTTTCAGCTTTTTTATATAGGGTATTTTCCTTTTCGGCTTCTGCTAAAAAATTTTTTATTGTCTGAATGTCGCACGGCCAGTTTAACGTCATGTTCGAGTCGTCATCTGTTCCAAGCCATATATTGTCTTTTTGGAATATTATAATTTTTTTTCTTTCTTGTGCGTTGTAAATTTCAACAGAAGAAATTTCTTTGGCATTGCTGATAAATTTCATTTTTGAAGTTTCTGGAATATTTTTTTTTGACAGCGGAAGAAAAAGCAGCAGAAGAACTAGAACAAGAATTATGTCAAATCCATAAAATATAAGAAGAGCTTTTTTTGATGAAATGCGCTTCATTTGTTGAACCTCCTTCTCTTTAAAAAGAAAACAAAACCTATTGTTAGGTTTATGAATATTGGCAGTACGCACGTTGTAAAAAGTGTTTTTATTGCGGCGTTTCTGATATTTTCATTGCTGATTTTATAAAGTGTTGTGTTGAATGTGGTTTTTGTTTTTAAGCTTAAAAGTTCATCTTCTCCGTTCAGCATAAAAATTCCATTGCATAAAAAATCAAGGCTTCTTGAATCAACATCGAAAATTGAATTTGAATTATATGAAAGCAGCGAATCTGAAAAAGCATACTGGTCTGCAAAAAGTATGAGAGATGGATTTTTTTCATTTTCTTTTGTAGTTGAAGCGCAGACTGCAAAAGTAGAATATTCTTCCTCTGATTCAGCTGACTTTGGAACTGCAAAAGGATTGGTTATAAAATTTTCTGTTCTTGGAATTTGCCATGAACGATTGCTTGTAAAAAGAAGCGTGGTTGTTTTTAACCTTTCAATTTCTGCAACTTCATTGTCAATGTCAAAAGCGCAAGGCCAAAAAAGTGAAAGTCCAGAAAGCGCATTCTCCTGTGCTCTTAAAGAAATCCAAAGCGGATAATTTATGTATTCTGTATGTGCTGATTTTTTATTTCCATTGACATCAGAATTGCTTGTCATTGTAATTCTTAGATTTGAAATGTCGCAAGTCAAAGTCTGTTTAAAATAAATTCCAAAAGTAAACATAAGCCGCTCAAAAAGCTGATTTGATTCATTTTGCTTTACAGACCAGTTGTCTTCGAAATCTATGGAATATGGTTGGCTTGCAATAAAAACTCTTCCGCCGTTGAGAATAAATTTTTCAAGGATTTTACAATCAGTTTTTGTAAACTTGTCGCTTCCGAAAATAATCAGCGGAATGTCAGAAAGCTCATCAAACGAAATATCAACGCTTGAATTTTTTTCAGAGGGGAGCGATGTCTGGATAACTGAAAATCCTTCCGCCTCAAGATATTGAAACGCAAGACTGTATCCGTTTGCAAAAGATGAAGCGCAGACAACTTGAACTGGATTTTCTTTTTCTTCAATAAGTGATTTTATTTTTCTAGTCAAATCAAATTCAAGCCTTGATATATTCAGCACAAATGGAATTGTTTCGCTTTTTCCAAGGTAGTCTATTTTTATGGCGGAATAAACATTTGTGATGCTTGCTGAATCCGCGGAAGAAGTTCTAATCGGATAGCCTCTTATTCCTATTTCTGAAAGTTTTTTTGCAATGTTTTCTTTTGAGGGATTTATAATTTCAACTGAAACTTGTTTTGACTCTACCGCATAGCTTTGTAAAAAATCGGTTACATCTTTTACTTGCGGATAAAGGCTTTTTAATTTTGGGCTTAAGTAATAAGAAATTGAAACTGGATCTTCAACTTGACTTAAAACTTTTTTGCTGCATTTGCTTACACTGAAATTTTTTGATGAAGTAAAATCAATTTTAAAATTTAAGTTTTCATTTACAATTGTAAAAAGTAAAAATGAAAATAAAAATGCGCGTTTTAATTTTTTTAAATAAACAGACTTGTTTCCTTTTTTGTGCTCCTTAATAAAAAATGCAAGCACGTAAAAAAATACAGCACATGAAGCAAAAAAAAGAAAATCAGAAATGCTGAAAATTCCTTTTGAAAAAGAATCAAATCTCCAGGCGAATGAAATGAATTTTATTATTGCGCTTAAAAATTCCGGCGGATTGAAATAAAGCGGAATGTTGTGAACTGAATTTATGATTGCAAGAAAAAATGCGGAAACTACAAAAGAAGCTCCAGCGGATTTTATTATGCTGAAAATAAAAATTACAAAAGAAACCGCGGCGGCAAAGTAAAATAAAATTCCTATGAAACCAATAATAACTTGAGAAATCTCAATATCGCCAAAAAAAGAAACGCAAACTGGAACTAGGCCAGAAAGAAATATTGCAAAGCAGCAAAGAAGAAAAACTGAAAGAAATTCAGGAAGAAATATAAAAACGGATTTTAAAGTAAAATCTTTTTTTACATTTGAAGAAATCGAAATAAGTCCGGGCAAAAATAAAATGCAGGCTGGCGGAAATGCTGAAAAAAAACTGTGCAAGTCTGTAGAGCCTGCTCCAAGAAAAAACTGCTGCCCAACAAAAAATCTAAGGCTTATGAAAATTCCAAATGCGGAAACTAAAATGTATGTGAACGGATTTATTGCAAAGTTAAAAAAATATCTTTTTAAAATAGATTTCATTGTGATTTTTCCGTGGCAAGAATAAACGCTTCTTCAAGGTTTTTACAGTTAAATTTTTTTACTATTTCTTTTTCAGTTCCGCAAGCCGCGACTTCTCCGTTTGAAATTATATAAATTATATTGCACAAAGAAACAGCTTCTTCAATATGATGCGTTGAAAAAATAATTGTCATTGAGCTTGAAAGAACTTTTAGCTTTTTTCTGAACGAAGCAATTTCCGCCTCCAAAGACAAATCATGAGTTATAAATATAAAAGATAAATCAAATTCTTTTTTTAATTTTTTTAATAAATTTATTATTTGAGCTTGAACGATTACATCTAAAGCCGTAGTAGGTTCGTCCAAAATCACAAGTTTAGGCTTAAGAAATAACGCGGCGGCAATAACCGCTCTCTGTTTCATGCCTCCTGAAAGTTCATGAGGATATCTATTTGCAATATTTGAATGAAGTCCGACATAACCTAAATATTCTTCAATCAATTTTAACGCTTCTGTTTTATCCATTTCGATATGTCTGTTTAAAGTTTCAAGCATCTGTTTTCCGATTGTATAAACGGGAGTTAGAGAATTCATAGCGCCTTGAAAAACCATAGATATTTTTACCCATCTTATATTTTTTCTTATATATTCTTCTTTTAAGTCAATAATATTTTCGCCGTCAATTATAATTTTTCCGCTTTCGTATCTTCCAGGAATTGAAGGCATGCCGAGTAAAGAAGTTCCGAGACTAGTTTTACCGCATCCCGATTCTCCGACTATTCCTAAAGTTTCGCTTGTCTTTATATTAAAACTTATATCGTTTATAGCCTTAACTTCTCCGCTTGAAGTATGATAATACATTTTTAAATTTTCTACTTTTAATAAATCGCTCATATTTTTTATTATTCTATTTTTTAATTATTATGTTGATTATATAAATTAATAATTATAAATGCAAGATAATATTTCTTTCATTTTCGACATTGCAATAAATCTATGGCTTATAGAATTTTTTTTATCTAAAGGCATTTCGGCAAAAGTTATATCAAATCCGTTTGGCATAAATATTGGGTCGTATCCAAAACCTTCAAATCCTCTTGGGCTTTCAATTATTTTTCCTTCAACTTTTCCTTCAGCTACTATATAATATTTTTCGTTTAATACGCATACGGCGGATGTGATAAAATAAGCGCTTCTGTCTTCTTTGTCTTTAAGTTCGTCTAAAATAATTTGCATTTTTTCTTTATAGCTTAAATTTTCTCCTCCGTATCTTGCCGAATATATTCCTGGATTTCCTTTAAGCGAATTAATACAAAGTCCCGAATCGTCCGCTAAAGAAGGAATTTTTGTAAAGTTATAAACCGCTTTTGCCTTTATCAAAGAATTCTGTATAAAAGTTTTTCCGTCTTCAAGTATTTCGGGAATTTCTTTAGGCATAGCCGATATTTTCGTTTCTTTAAAAATCGCTTCAATTTCAATTAATTTATGTTTATTTGTCGTAGCTATAATTAATTTATCAATCATTAAAATCTCCTTATAGTTTATAAAATAAATATATGTTATTATATATTATATTGCATATATTTTTAATCTAAACGCTTTAATGAAATATGTTTTTTATTAAATATTTATTAATATTTGCAAAAAAAGAGTAATTATGTTATATTGTATAAATTGTTTATGTGCCTATAGCTCAATTGGATAGAGCGTCAGATTGCGGTTCTGGAGGTTGGAAGTTCAAGTCTTCTTAGGCACGGTTGGAGAGATGTCCGAGCGGTTGAAGGAGCGCGATTGGAAGTCGCGTATATGTAACAGTATCGTGGGTTCGAATCCCACTCTCTCCGTTAAGCGATAAACAATAATAAATATTTTATATCTCTTATAATGGGCTTCTGCGGCAATTCCTGATGAATCCGCCAGGTTCGGAAGGAAGCAACGGTAAGTCAATCGAATTGGGCGCCAGTTTGCCTATTATAAGGGGCCTTTTTAATTTAAAATGCTTGATAAAATTTTTAAAATAATATAAAATAATTTGCAAATGACAATATTTAATTGTATTATTAATAAAGTAAACTTGAGAATTCGCAAGCCAAGCCAAGCCAAGCCAAGCGATAACTTTAAAATTTTTACATTTCCCTGCATTCTTTTCAGGGCATTTTGCTATTGCATTTTTTGGATAGGACAAAATTATGATTAAGAAAAAATTAGCGATAGTTTTATGCACAACGATTAACCAAATGTTTGCTGTTGGAAATGTTTTAATTGGTTTGAAAAAGCATTTTTCACTTCCAGAAGACGAATACGATATTATTTTATATGTAAATAAAAGGTTGGACAAAAGAGACGAAAATGCAATTAATAACATTTATAAAAACACAATAATAAATATATATAAATCTCCTTTCCCAAAATCATTTAAAAATAGCAACTGCGCTTTACAATGGAGTATTATGACTTTTGCCAGATTTGAATGTTTTTCCTTAATCGAAAAATATAATAAAGTTTTATATTTAGATACGGATATACTAATTC
>OQVL01002460.1_pt1 | contig 11305 bp, 9 predicted proteins | sample 1691501 | NCBI WGS metagenome assembly OQVL01 (sample SAMN03418253, study PRJEB22391) | human gut metagenome | biome: human-gut; feature: organic feature; material: feces | host: Homo sapiens | place: Tanzania | collected 2013-01
GCGGCCGTGGCGGATCCGCCGGTACTGATCCTCGATGAGGCGACCAGTTCCATTGATACGAGAACGGAATCTCTTGTACAGAAGGGTATGGATGCTTTGATGAATGGAAGAACAACATTTGTGATTGCATCTGTCAATGCACTTCTTATGTCCGAATAGTATGCACCACAGTCAAATGCTGGAACCGAACCTGCATATCCAACGATATCTTTATATACGGCGCTATCCTTTGGAAACAGTCCAGCTTGCTTATGGTGCAGACTGTGCATCCGGATTTTATTCAAATGCAAATCTTGTATCGGATGATTTTGCAATTGATGCAGATTTTATAAGGCGCGGTCTTGTCAGGAACGAAGATGAATTTTTTTCTGCTACAGGAAAAGAACTTGCACTTTTGTGGCACGCTCCTGAATACCGTTCAAGTGAACTTATGCGCAAAGCCGGAAGTGATGCAGGCTACAGATACGTGAATGCCCTTTCTGCAGAAAATGACTGCGAAAGTTCCATAGAAAAAATACTCAGTTCACTTTCTGACGGAACAGTTCTTTCTGTTAACGTAGGAAAAAGCGGAAAAGCCAGAAGTGAATATGTATTTGAAAAAATCAATTATCTTATAGCCTCAATTCTTGACAGCGGCTATGAGATAGTTGACGTGCGCGAAATTATAAAATAAATTCCGCAATTGTTTTTGCTGCAACTGACCAAAGTGAAAAGCGTCTGCTGCTGTCCCGGTCTGCAACCAGCGGAACGGATTTAAGAAGCGTGTCATCTATTTTGTAAACAATCTGTCCGTAAGGCGCTCCCTGCTGAACCTGGCCGTATATGTATGAAGGAATATTTATTTCTGTACGAACTTTTTTTGCACAGTCTTCTGCGTCTGTTCCTGTAATGAAAGGAACTGAAAAAGATGCATCTTCTGCCGGTACAAGATTTACAGAGTTCACCTTTGAGCCAAGAACAGGAACAGAATATTTTCTTTCTTCACTGTCTGTGTACGGCGCAAATTTTCTGAATGCAAATTCCATGAGGGCTGTTCCATCTTCGTTTCTGTATTTGTTTCCTTCTGCAGAACCTGTTCCGGGACCGCGCATTGTTACCGAAATAAAGCGGCGGTTTCCTCTTTTTGCAGTAAGCGCAATATTGTAACCGCTTTCGTAGATAAAGCCTGTCTTGAGCCCGTCGCAGCCTTCCAGTTTTCCAAGAAGTTTGTTTGTGTTGTATTGGACTACAGCCTGACCGTCACCCTGCGCGCGCTGGCTTTGAGGCAGATTGTGTTCCAGAGGATAGCGCAACACTTTTTGTGAGTGAAAGTCATTTATTGCAAACGGAAATCTTTCTATATAAACTTTGCAGAAAGCAGCAAATTCTTTTGCTGTAGTAATGTTCTTTTCACTGTAACCGCTTGATTCTACAAATTTTGTGTTTTTAAGACCAAGTTCATTTACGGTGCTGTTCATCTGCATGACAAAATCTTCCATATTGCCGGCAACATAATTTGCAACTGCTATTGACGCATCGTTTCCGCTTGCAATGGAAAGACCAAGAAGAAGTTCTCTGAGAGTAACCTGCTGTCCCTGTGCCAGAAACATTATTGAAGCGTCACGCGGAAGATTGATTGCCCAGCTTTGAGGCGGAAGGGGAACCTTATCGTCGAGCGATATTTTACCTTTTTCTGTAGCATCAAGAACAACATACATTTCTACAAGTTTTGTCATTGAAGCCGGGGGAATAAGTTCGTCTGCATTTTTTTTATAGAGAATATTTCCTGTCTGTGCATCAATAAGAATTGCGCTCTGTGCATGTACGGGAATTTCTGCCGGAACAGTTTTGTACGGAAGTTCTTTTACAATCTGCAGTCTTTCGGGAAAAAGTGTGTCGAGTTTTTTCTGGAATTCATTCTGACTTTGTCCTGCAAGAGATTCACATTCTTTTGGGTAAAGTATATTGAATAAATTCAAAATTACGGGTGTGACAATAAAAATAGAGATTGCCAAACCCGCAAGAAAAGAAGCAAATGTTTCTTTTGATTTAATGTGCATTGCCGGTTACTCCGATTTTGAACTTCTGTTTCTGAGACTTAAATCTGCAACTGCAATTGCTGCCATTGCTTCTACTACGGGAATAATTCTTGGGCAAAGGCATACATCGTGGCGGCCTTCGATTTTTATGCTGCATTCAGACATTGAAGTATCGACTGTTTTTTGTTCCCTGTAAATGCTGGGAACGGGTTTTACTGCTACCCTGAAAATTATTTCGTCACCGCGTGAAATTCCACCTAGAATTCCGCCGGCGTTGTTTGAAGCAAAGACTGCATCTTTTTTCATGGAATCATTGTTTTCGCTTCCTGTAAGTTCAGCTGCCTCGAACCCAGCGCCGAATTCAATTCCTTTGACAGCTCCTATAGAAAGCATTGCGTGTGCAAGAACAGCATCTATTTTGTCAAATACAGGTTCTCCAAGTCCTGCCGGAACTCCTCTGATTACACATTCAATTATTCCGCCGGCGGAATCTCCTTCTTTTTTTAATTCTTCGATTCTTTTTTGCATAATGGCTGCAGCGTCTGAATCTGGAGCACGCATCAAATTTTTTTGTATCTGGGATTCATCTGTTTTACTGCATTTTATTCCGGCTGCTTCTTTTGTGTAGGCACAAATTGAAATGCCTTGTTCTTTAAGCAGCATTTTTGCAAATGCACCTGCAGCAACCCTGGCACAGGTTTCTCTCCCGCTCGAACGTCCGCCGCCTCTGTAATCGCGTATGCCGTATTTCATAAAGTATGTGTAGTCTGCATGACCCGGCCTGAATTTGTCGCAGATATTGTTGTAGTCAGATGAATGCTGGTTTGAATTTCTTATGAGAACTGCAATCGGTGTTCCTGTAGTTTTTCCTTCGAACACGCCGCTAAGAATTTCTGCCTTGTCGCTTTCGTTTCTTGCCGTAACTGCGGCTCCCTTTGTACCTGGTTTTCTTCTGTCCATTTCGTGCTGAAGAAATTCTTCATCTGCTTTAATTCCCGCAGGGCAGCCGTCAATTATGCATCCAAGCGCGGCTCCATGGCTTTCACCAAAAGTTGTTACTCTGAATATTTCACCGAATGTATTTCCTGACATATATACGTTTACCTCGCATTCTGCATTTTACCGAAGTTTTTGCATTAACTCAACACGGCTGTGTACATTTATTTTTTTGAAGATTTTCTTGTTGTGTGTAGCAACTGTAAGCGGAGAAATTTTGAGTTCCGCAGAAATCTCTTTGTCTGTTTTTCCTTCTGCTATAAGAAGTGCAATCTGTTTTTCTCTTGCCGAAAGATCAAAACTGTCAAGATTGCCGGTGCTGTCTTTGGGATTATCCTGAACTGCATGCTGCTTTTCTGTTTTTTTCTGCGGCTCTTCAATAAATGAAGTTTCACCTATTCTGCTCATTGTTGAATGTCTTATTTTTTGCGATACCGAAAGTACTGCCTGAATTTTCTGTGTCAAATCTTCAATAGAAAAAGGTGTAACAAGACAGTCTGCAAGTCCTTTTTTAAACAGCCGCGGCATGTTTTCTTTTTCATTTACCGGAGTCATCATAATAAAAGGAATGTCCTGCGTAAGGGAGTCATAACTGCATTTTTCAAAAAGTTCAGCTCCGTCTATGATTGCAAGATTGTAATCGCTGATTATCAAATCCATGCGTTTATAGTCAGGTGAGTTCAATATTTCAAGCGCTTCTGCTCCGTTAGATGCAATTGTTACGCTGCAGCTATGGGACAGAATATTTTTTATAAAATTGCGTTCCCCGGTGTGTCCTGCAACAAAAAGAATATTCGGCGGTGTTTTGTATTCCGGAAGAAGACCAAAATCAAATAAATCATTTTCCTGCACAGAGATTGTTTTTTTTGATTCCTGCATAATCATTGAGTCTCTGACCATAACAGACGGCTTGTCTTTGTCTGCAATAATTTCTGGGGAAAACTCAATTTCAAAACGGCAGCCACCTGCAACTTCCAGTGCGGTCATCTTTCCGTTGTAGATTTCTATCGTGCGCAAAACAAGGTTGAATCCTATATCATCACTTTTTTCGAAGGTATTGAAATCTGCTTTTTTTCCTTTGACAAGAACAGGGTAAAGACTGGGGAGTGCAGACTTAAAATTGGAAACAGTTATTCTGCTTGTTGCGCTGAGCATAAAACTTTTTTCTGAGTTTCTGAAGTTAACGGGAATTGTTGTTCCGCGTGGGGAAATTTTCAAAACCGATGCTATAAAACTGACCATAATTATTTCCATTATATTGCAGTCCGCATAGACTACGCAGTCAGCTGAAACTTCTGTTGTTACTGTAATTTTGTTTTCTTTTACTGCGGCTGTTTTTTCTGAAGCTTTTATGCAGCTGTTAAAAAACGGAAGAATCTGTATGGGAACATTCTTGAGTTCATTTTTATTTTCAAAAACACAAACTGCTTTAAGATAATCATTTATTCTTGCAGAATTATATTTTATTATATCAGCATATTCCTGTTCGTTTTTTTCTGAAATTCGTCCTGCCAGAAGGGCGGCTGCATTTTTCATTACAAACGATGATTCTGCAAGTGTTTTTATTACCATAAAGGTGAGTGAAGTTTTTTTTCTGAGTTCAGAGTAGTTTTCTTTTGTATATTGAAGCATCGTGCGTACCGAAGAATATTTTTGCCTGAACGTTATTCCGACAGTGTATATTGCTGGAAGTGTAAGCAAAAGAAAGTCGGTTGTGAAAACAAGATTGTCTTCTGTTTTGCTGAAAAATGTAAGGAATGAAAATTCCGGCATGGTTCTTAGAATAGATGCACTTTGCATAATTACAGAAATGATAAGTCCCGGAGTCCAGAGTGTAAGAATAAGTTTTGTGTTTTTGTCAAAATATTTCAGATCCGAAAAAATGCAGGCGCAGAAAATTGTCTTTACGGTAATCATGCCTATTACAAAAATGCAGAACATTATTGCAGGTGAATGTACAATAAAACAGAGAATGAGAATTCCGGTTGAAATTGTAAGAAGAAACGGCAGAATTATGAATGCAGTTCCATCCTGTTTTTTTCTTTTTAAATGAACTGTAAAAAATGTGATTAAGAAAATAACATACAGAACGGTAAGAATGTACATAATTCTTACGCTGTGCGGAATTTTTGTCATAAGCCCGTTCCAAAGATAAACCGGTCCTATGCCTCGCATCTGCATCTGAAGAATCGTAAATGTAAAGGCCGCCCCAGCAAGAGCCAGATATGGCTTTTCTTTCAGTCCGATACCTATCGCAAGAAGCATTAATGAAATAAGAATAAAAATTCCAAAAATGCAGTAAGTATAGAATTCCAGAAAACTCTGGCTGCTGTCAAAAACGCGCTTGGGAACAATAGATACAATCACCGGCGAACCGATGTAAGAAACAAGCCTTATGCGGATATGGTGTTCTTTTTCTTCTGGAAAAGTAACTTCGCTGAACGGAATGCAGAGTCTCCAGTTGGGATATGTAATTTCATCTGTCGAAATGCTTCTTCCGGTGCGTCCCAGAAACTTCCATTCATCGCCTGTATCAAGGAATACTTCGGCAAAATCTATGTGTTCATGGCCAAAATAGAGATAGTAATCGCTTCCTTCTGTCTGTTTTGTGTCGGAAAATGTCAAGTCCAGCCACAGTGTTCCTGTATAAAATCCCGGGTTGAACGGAATTTTTACTTTTTTCAGTTCCTGAACGGGCAGATTAGAGCATTTGTATTTGTTTTCTTTGTCCAGATATTTTTTTGCTTTGTATGGAATTGACTTGCTTTTTGGGACAAGAACGGACTGTTCTGTAAGGTCTGGGATTATTTTTTCGTTGTGAGGGGAAGATGCGTGGGCCCGAGCTGCAAACAGAAAAAGTGCTGTATATATGAAAAACTTTATTGATTTTTTGCTAAAATGGAACATATAAACAGTATAACTCAAGTTATTTCAAAAATAAAGGTTTTTATACCATATTTAGGGTATAAAAATACTATGTTTAGGGTATTTTTGATTATTGAGTGTACCCATTTACAGGGGTATTATTCACAGCGTCAGGTGTTACAAAGATAACAATGGCGGGATGAGATTAACATATATATTACTAAACTTATATTTAAAAATGAAAGAAACTGGGCTGTCCTTCTGATACGGACGGCCCTTTTTTATGCCTTTCTGCTTAAATATGCTGAATATTGATTAATTTACCATAAAATGTAATAATATGCAGTCAGTCAGAAGGCCTTTTGTAAGCCGAACGGTTATATAACGCAGGCTTTTTGCTGATTTTCTATACTTATTGTAGGGGCTAATTATGGCAAAACTTCAGGGATCTTACACAGCTTTGATAACACCCATGCTTCAGGACGGGAGCGTAGATTATGAAGGGTTTAGAAAAAACATTGTTTTTCAGCTGGAGCAGGGAATAGATGGACTTCTTCCCCTCGGAACAAGCGGTGAAACTCCGACACTTGATGAAGATGAAGAAGAAAAACTTCTTGATGTCTGTATTCCGCTGGTTCGTGAGTTTAACAGCAAAAACGGTAAAGATGTAAAAGTTCTTGTCGGTGCCGGAAGCAATAACACAAGGGACGCAGTACGTTATGTTGAACGTGCAAAACGTCACGGAGCGGATTTTGCGCTTGTTGTTACTCCCTATTACAATAAGCCGAGTGATGAAGGTATTTACCGCCATTTTGAAGCTGTTTCAAAAGTTGGTGTTCCCATTGTTGTATACAACATTCAGGGTCGTACAGGAAAAAATATTTCTGTTTCCCTCCTCAAGAGAATTGCTTCACTTCCCAATATTATTGGCGTCAAAGAAGCAAGCGGAAATATTTCACAGATGATGGAAGTCATAGAAAAAATAAAGCTTGCAAACCCCGACTTCTCTGTAATGAGTGGCGATGACGGGCTTACACTTCCTCTTATGGCTGCCGGCGGTGACGGGGTCATTTCTGTAGTTACGAACATGATTCCGGGACTTATGACACAGATGGTTCATGACTGCATGAAGGGTGACTTTGAGTCTGCAAAAAAGATTCATTACAGACTCCAGCCTTTCTTTAGGGCAGCTTTCTGTGACGGAAACCCCATAAGCATAAAGTATGCAATGAATGTAAAGGGAATGGCTGCAGGTGCTCTTAGACTTCCTCTCGTAGAAGCGAATCCTGCCGCACAGGAAACAATAAAGGCTGCAATAAAGGAATGCAATCTTTAGTCATATAAAAACGCCGGTTGCAGTTGCCGCCGGTATTTTATGGGAGAATATTATGGAAAAGATTTCTGTTGGTATTTTGGGTGCAACCGGAATGGTTGGCCAGCGTTATATAAAGCTGCTGGATAATCATCCGTGGTTTGAAGTAACTTATGTTGCTGCATCTCCCCGCAGTGCAGGCAAACTCTATAAGGATGCCGTTGCAAGCAGGTGGCTTATCGGTTCTGACATTCCGCAAGGTGTTGCAAATCTTACAGTACAGGATGCAAATGATGCTTCGCTGGCTTTGGGAAAGTGCAAGTTTGTATTCAGCGCACTTGAGATGGGAAAAGAAGAAATAAAGGCTCTTGAAGAAGCTTACGCTGCAGAAGGAATTCCTGTTGTTTCAAATGCCAGTGCAAACCGCTGGACAGATGACGTTCCTATGCTTATTCCCGAGATAAACAGCGCCCATCTTGATATAATCAAAAAGCAGCAGGCACACCACGGCTGGGACAAAGGCTTCATTGCAGTTAAGCCAAACTGTTCTCTCCAGACTTATATGATGCCGCTTTATGCACTTATACGCGCTGGCTATCCTGTAAAAAGAATGATTGTTACGACACTTCAGGCAGTAAGCGGCGCCGGTTATCCCGGAGTTTCCAGCTTTGACATGATTGACAACATTGTTCCTTATATTGGTGGTGAAGAAGAAAAGACCGAACGCGAATGTCTCAAGATTCTTGGAACTGTCAGCGGCGAAAAAATACAGAATGCAACTGCACCTGTAGTAAGTTCTACATGTACTAGGGTTCCGGTAATTGACGGACACACTGCAACAGTAAGCCTTGAATTTGATCTTCCCGAAGACAAAAAGCCGTCCCTTGAAGAAATTGAGCGCGTCTGGACTGAATTTTCGTCTGTTCCGCAGGAATTAAAGTTGCCGTCAGCTCCGGACCATGCCATTGTTGTACGCCACGAAGAAAATCGTCCGCAGCCAAGACGTGACCGCGAGACAGAAAAGGGAATGGCCTGTGTAATAGGAAGACTCAGAAAGTGCAATGTCTTTGACGTAAAATTTGTAGCACTAAGCCACAATACAAAAAGGGGTGCTGCCCTCGGCGGAATTCTCAATGCAGAACTTCTTAAGGCCAAAGGCTTTTTTGACAATCTTTAATCAGTTTTTGTAGAATGTCTTCAGGGCTGTCTTTTGTATAAGGCAGCCTTGATTCTTTTTAAAACAATTCCCCTTCGCGTACGGTTTCGCACTGAACGTCTTTCTGGACACTCATTGTGTCGTTTAAAATTCTTTTGAATACTTCCATGCAGACTCTGGCGTCGTCACTTGCCCTGTGTGCTGCCATAACATTTATACAGAATCTTGAAGCAAGGGACTGCAGTTTATACTGTCCTTTCTGCGGTTCAAGTACCAGTTTGGGGTAAGCCCATCTTGCCAAAGGCAGTGTATCTATACATTTATTTTTGAGCGGGCCGAGCGCACATCTTTCAAGACCCGCGTGCATAAATCCAAGATCAAAAGGGGCGTTGTGGGCAATAAGAACTGTGTTTTGTGTATCCAGATATGAAAGAAAAGAAAGAAGCGCAGAACTTTCAGAAACACCGCCCTGTGCCTTGATCCACTCATAGAATTTATTTTTAGCATGACCACATTCAAGTAAATTTATAACAAGTTTACGTGCTTTACTTATATTTATTCCTTTAGAAACACTAATCATAAGACTAGATATTGATACTGAAAGTTCATATAATCTTTTATCATATTTTCCATTAAAGAAATCTATTACTTCTTTTACTTCAAGGGCATTACCTATATTAAGTCCAAGTGGAACACTCATATCACTTAATGTACACACTACTTTTTTATTATAGTATCTTCCTAGTTCTACCATTGTTTTAGCAAGTTTAGTAGCATCTTTTATATTAGTCATAAATGCACCTTTACCTACTTTTAAGTCTATTACTGTCATAAAAAGCCTCTTGTACCGGATTGTTTAGTTCCCCTGCTTCCGTAAAATACTCAGGCTATTCCTTTTAGTAGGTAGCAAAACGGGGAATTGTAGGAGGCTGCGCGAAAACGCGCCCATCAAGGGAAAATATATCATTAACAAATTAAAAATCAAAATGAAGGTCAGTAATTTATTTATGAAGCGGATCGGAACAGATGCACTTGTGGTAAGTCGTTTGGCACAAAGTATTTTTATAAAATCAGAAAATGTGCGAATTTTTAATTCTGACGATTCTACTTTGGCAATTGAGCTAAATAGCGGAAAATCACAAATTTTTGATCCTTGGGAAAAAAATCTTTATATGGCTTGTAATGGTTTGGATAATTGCGCTCAAATTATTGATAACCTAGGCTTAGATTTAAATCACGGATACCGGTTGTTTGAAGAATTATGGCAAAATGGATTTATTAAAGTAGTTGGACAAGCGGCTGTTACTCTTAATAACTCCGGATCTGATATTTGTGATTGTGCGCCTGAGGAAAAGTTGCCTTCGGAAGTAATTTTTGATGCTGCTGAACTTAGAGATGATTGCTTAGAAGATGCAGAAGAAGTCTGGTTTAAAAGAGGATGTGTCCATTTTGGCAATTCTGACTCGATAGAAGTGTCGGTGGCTAAATTTGCACCTTTATTTTATTTTAAGCATATATCTTGGAGAAAACACAGTGAATTTATAGATAATCTGCTGGAGAAATGGTTGCAAGAGTGTGACTGTGAGCTGGGTGTCAATAGAGATAAAAAAGATTTTTTGCCTAGTTTTAACATAGTGCTGGATACTGAAGAAATTCCCAAGGGAGCCGATTTTGTTAACTATTGTCAAGGTTGTGCCTCGGCTTCCAGGTTGTGCACTTGGGATAGACTTTCGGCTTTAGGCAAATTATGGTGCAAATTACATGTACTGAACGCAGAAATTATTTGGCGCTTTCCTTTTGATAAACTTTTAGATAATAGAAGCTCTGCTTTTTCCGCTTGTTTTACTGAAAAGCCCATCGCTGCTCCTAGGCTGTCTGAGGCGGCTGAAGTTGCGGCTATGCTTTTTGATACATCCGGAAAAATTTACAATTTGCCTAAAGGATGCTGTGGCCATTTTCCCATGATTGGTATTTCTATATTGCCGGTAGTGCAAATAGTTAATGCTGAGCAATTGCAACAAATTTGGCCATTGTTTCAACAATCTGGATATAGCGCTTTCGGTTTTACTCTGGCAGAAAAACTCTTGCAAGAAAATTCAGCTGAATTGGAGAGCGCTTTGGTTGAAGGCTCAAAACTTTGTTCCACTGTGGACGGTCTGACCATCTTTCCTTTTACTCGTTGGCTTCAAGATTTGCAAGGTACAATTCCCCGTTATGAAAGTAGGCAAAAGGCTTTACAACGTTGTCAGGGACGGCCTTGGTTTAAGAACAAATGTCGCCGCTGCCCTAATTGGCATTTTTGTACCGACAGTAACCATTCTCAACCGCCATTGCCTTGTAGCTTTATGAGCAATTGGGCCCCTGAATTTTTGCGTCGGATTGTCAAAGCTCAAGCAGCAAATAAAAAAATAGAAAATTTATGAAATGTTCTTTTTAGGGGACGTTTTAACTAAAGGCCAAATACAAGGTGTGTTTATGAAGCTTACTTTGAAAAAGGAGGGCCTTTAGCAGGCATAGAAACAGGGCAGACCATGACCGAAAACGATAAAAATAACTCTGAATTACTTACAAAAGACACAAATAGCGAAAAAAACGATCAAGAATGCGCAGTTAATTCTTCGGAAGAATCTCCAATATCCGTTAAAGATGAGACACTAAATGAGGAGTCAGCGACTGATGCTAAGTTAGGAGCGTCGACGGTGGCCTCGAGTGTACCGACTAAAGACAATGCTGAGACGGAAAAAGAGGACGACAACGACGAAACGTTTGTCTTTGTTGACAGTGATGCACCAGAAGAGCCCAATGCTTTGGAGCGCTTAACCGAAAGTATTATTAGTGATTGGCAAAAGCGTACGGCTAAAAGAGAAGCCGAGCAATCTAAGGAAGACGCTGCTGCAACCACTGCCGATATACCTGCGAGCGAGTTGCTTGCATAAGCCTCTATCTCCCTTGACGATG
>OQVL01002463.1_pt1 | contig 11300 bp, 7 predicted proteins | sample 1691501 | NCBI WGS metagenome assembly OQVL01 (sample SAMN03418253, study PRJEB22391) | human gut metagenome | biome: human-gut; feature: organic feature; material: feces | host: Homo sapiens | place: Tanzania | collected 2013-01
GACCAGGTAAATTCTGATATCGTACGCGCTTACAAATATGAGAACATGGACGATTTTGCCCTCGAATATGACGAGGCTGGAAATCCTGATCCTGTTACCGGCCGCATCCCTGTTGCCAGAACCAAGAAGGTAAACTCTATCGGAATCAAGCGTGTTATGTATCCGGAGCTCCGCGTACTGAAGCACATCACATACACTATCGGAGAAAGCGTGCTCTACCAGTTTAAGTACAACAACTGGCGCGAGAACCAGGGATTTGCCAACGAAGAGCGTAACCGCGACTATCGCAACGACTTTATCAATAAAGAGAATCTTGCCAACTGGATGCTCGATGAAGAACATCTTACCCTGGAGAAGAAGATTCTGCCTAGTGACAGCGACTTCATGGCTTTCAACGAGTACTGGCACGACAAGGCAATCAACTATGCACAGGATGCAAAGAAGGCAGACTGTCCGCTGAACGAGCTTGACAACATCATGGGCGATTCTTTTGCCAACTTCTTCCGCGACTGCGGTGTAGAAAACTACTATGCCGGCAAGGAGAAGGCAATTCCAGATATGGCAAAGGAAATCAGACACACAGTAGAGGCTGGCTTCTTCGAGAAATGGAAGGATGGCGACATCTCAATCACCGAACTCCAGAAGATTTCAAAGCTCCTCATCGAGCGTGTTAGCGAAATCCGTACCGAGCTGGAAGCTACAACCAAGGACGAGATTGAGGAATACAAAGCTATCGACGAAGACAGAAAAGCAAATCTCAAGGAATGGAGCGACCTCGGTATTCTGCAGCGTATGGTGAACGTAGGTGAACGTAAATATGCCCGTCATCAGGAATATCTTACCGAATTCTATACATCAAAGACCCGCCTTGTTGCCCTCGAGTTTGCCAAGAAACTGGCTGCAAAGGTATTCAATGAGTTAGGCAAGATGGATGCCGACATCTCAGCCTTCGGTATGAAGATCAACGAGGCGATCAATGAAACAGAGCGTCTGGTTACTGCTCAGCGCAAGGTGAACAAGGGTCTGGAAGACATGAAGGGTGCCATCATCGAAGTGAGCGAGGACGAGACTATGTCTGAGTTTGAGCAGGAGTTGAGATGCGACAAAATTGAAATGCCTATTATCGCACGCCAGTTGAGAGACTGCATCCTGCCAGAAGAGTTTGTCAACTTCGGCAGACTGGCAGCCGATATCAGTATTGACGACATCACCGATGCCTTCGATATCAAGCTCTCAGAAATCGTAAAGGCACGTCATGACGAGAAGGCAGACAGCGACAAGAAGGTATTGGGATTGAACATTCTGACCCAGCTCCAGCAGAAACTGAGAACCGACGATGACATCAAGGCTTTTGCTACCAAGATAGTAAGTCAGAGTGGCGTCTTCGTGCAGTTGAATACCGACCAGATACAGTTGCACCTCCGCAACAACGAGGGTAACCTGAGTCCTACAAACCCAGCAAGTATCAACAAGAAGGCGATTCTGGTATCTATCCCATCACCAGACGATAATCCAGGTTTGAAGAAATTTGCTGATAAGTTGGAGGCTGCATTCAAGAACTCATTCAACCAGAGCACTGCCCGTACTACAATTACCGTGAACAGAAAGAGTCTCCGCAAGGACGAACTCTCCATCATCACCGTACAGTATTGCTTCCCTATCCGTGCCATCGACTGGATGGGCGACTACAAAAAGCGCTACGAGCGATTCCTCAATACAGGTAATCTGGCTACCGATCAGGCAAATGCCATTCTGCTCCACAGTGAAGGCGACGGTTCACAACTCCCATCTCTCTTTGCACGAAGCGATGAAGAAATCAAGGCAGCAGAAGAGGCATACAGAGCACAGCAGGCAGCAGCACAGCAGCCACAGACCGCTCAGCCTTTTGCACAGTCTGTCCAGCCTCAGGCAGCACAGCCTTATACTCAGCCACAGGCAACACAGTCTTATGCCCAGCCACAGGCAGCACAGCCGATGGCACAGCCGGTAGCAACTCCAGGTGCAGGAACTCCTCCACCTCCTCCAGGTGCAGCCGTTCCACCTCCAATGTTTACTCCTCCAATGCCAGACCCAGTGATTGCCCTCTATTGGAATGTCAACGGTCAGAACTATGGACCATACGACTGGGCTACCTGCAAGCAGATGGCTGCCAACAAGCAGTTTACCGAGCAGAGTATGGTATGGATGGACGGTATGCCAGCATGGGCACCAGCCGGACAGGTAGAGATTCTGAAGCCTCTCTTTGCGCCAGCCATGCCTCCTGCCATGCCTCCAATGCCAGGCGGTGCAACACCTCCTCCAATGCCAGGCGGCATGCCACCGACAATGTAAGATTACAGATTGAGTTAACAGAAAAATAAAGATAATAAAAGAAAAAAAACATGGCTACAAGCAATGATAGATTACGTGCAAGATATGGCATCTGCCTGAGCGATTCTTGCCAGAAATGTAAAGATAAGACTGTACAGATTATCACAGGTCGCAAAGACTTCGTTTGCGAGGAATGTGGCAAACCTCTACGTGAGGTACCACGCCCTCAGACAGCATGGGAGAAAAACGGCAAGAAGATTATCGGCGGTATTGCTGCCCTCGCCATCGCTGGTGGAGCAACAGCCTTCTTCGTGCTCGGAGGTGACAAGGACAAGACACCAAAGGAGCAGCCTAAGCAGGAACAGACTGCCGAGAAGACTGATACAGCCAAGACCGACACCGTGGCTAAGCCGGTAGAGGTTGCAGAGAAGACGGAAACTCCAAAGGCAGAGGAACCAAAGGTAGAGGAACCAAAAGCTAAGGAGAAGACTAAGACTGCTGGAACCTCAACCTCCGTGCCCGCCAATGGACCTATCAGACTGGGCTACGGTACCTATAAGGGTGAAACCAGAAACGGAAAGCCTCACGGACATGGAACCATTACTTTCACCGCTTCTCATAAGATTGTGGCTAGCAAGGATTTCGTTGCACAGCCAGGAGACAAGTTCGAAGGTGAATTCCGCGATGGCATCGTATCAGGTGGTATCGGCTACTGGTATCATGATGGTGACATCACAGCAGTGAAACCATGAGAATAATCCTCACATTGGTATGGATTCTGTTGGCAACCTCTTTGCAGGCTGCCAACGGATTCTACACACAAAGACTGGAGAAAATGGCAAAGGTGCTCAACCTGTCAGCCTCCTCTCCTACCGGAGAAAAATATGCCAATGGAAAATTACTGAGAATCAGAACCAACACCTATGGCGACATCTCGCATATAGGCTACAAGCTATTCAACGATGAAATCATGCAGCTGCATGGCGAATCTCCCGTTTTCGACTTCATCGAAAGATATATGCTCGAACTGGACATGAGACTGGACGGAAGAAGCCCACTGGAGAGAATGAACATCGACCAGGTGGTTATCTCAAAAGGCAATCTGCAGATGCTCCGAGCCATCGATACCAACACAGAATTCTCTATCAATGAACTGAAGAGAAGAATGTATCAGGTGACATGGACCGTGAAGGGAAAGAAAGTAGAAATTACCTTCCCTGCCGACTGTCAGTTGCTAATCGGTGCCAATGCCGTAGAACTGGAAAACATGATGAAACGCGACATTAATCGCATCATGCCCCTAACCAGCAACGACATCATCACCGACTGGACTCATGTAAAGACAACCCGCTCGCAGGGACATATCATCGTAGAAGGCGGCAAATATCTCAGCAACCAGATAAGAGGTGACATTTATCTGCAAGACATTCATGGCAAGAAGCAGCTCATCTGCAATAGGAAAAATGCCCGCAACAGCATAACTAACATCATGCTTACCGGACAGTTTCAGCGCGTGATTCCGATGCATCTGCGCATCGACAAATACGGCTATAAAGCAGAAGAAACAGACATCACCCTGCAACAGTTCATAGACTATTGCAAGAACGAAGGCTGCAAACTCTACTTCGGAATCAAGACGATGAACGAAAAGACGCTGACAGGCACCCTCTTCGCCTACAACGAAAAGATGGCATACAACCATGTGCTCTCCGTCAGCATCCCACTGAGCATTCTGGATGGAAAAGAAGAACAGATGAACGCTACCGTTTATGCATATATTCCTTTGCAAAACGTAACTGAGAAATTCTTCACTCAGGACATCCACGAAGAACCCCCTCTAAGAAAATAAGCATTTAACGTAGAACAAACAAAACATGAGAATAAGAAATCTATTCACAGCATGTCTGCTACTTCCTGCTTTAGCAATCTCTGCACAGACCAGCAGTAACGTTGAAGAGAAAAAGAAGGAAATCAACAGCATCAAGAAAAACAGCCAGTATATCTATGCTGAAGCTACGGCTGCCACAGAACAGGAAGCCAAAGATCTGGCAGAAGAACTGCTCTATCAGGAAATCAATGAATGGGTAGCGACACAGAAAAAACTGCGCCAGAGCAACGAACTGCTTATCAGCGACAGAAAGGAACTCTGGTCGAACGTATCGCTTCCCCGAGGCAACATGTTCCGCAGCTTCATCTATGTGAAGAAGAGTAACATACAGTCGGCTGACAATACTGAGGTGATGGCAAATGCCAATCCGATGACTCCAGAACAGGACCTAGCGGCATCAAAAGTTGCCAAAGGCAAAAAGCAGGAGGCAAAGGTTGAGAAACTGGAAAGTACAGCAGAAGTGGTTTACCCTGCTGTAGTAATGGAGATTGCAGCCTGCACCGAATATACTGATATGGCAAACAAAATCAAACAATATCAGCAAGAAGGCAAGATAGGGAGCTATGCCCGATATGCACAACTCAACAAGCCGGAAATCAACTATCTTGCCATCTACAACAAGTCTGGAAAGGTGGTAGCTGTACTCACACCGGGTGAATCGCGCATCAACGTAAAGACCCAGGAGGCAGACAAGATCAGCAACTACTCTGGCTGTGGCGCCATCGGATTCACGGTGAAATAAATGGAACCGGCAAAGAAAGCATGGCTATTGAAACAATAAAAAGAAAGTAAGAACAGATAAATATGAAAAAACTGAAGTATATCATACTTTTATTCCTCTGCATGGCAACATCGCTACAGATGAAGGCCGTAGACGTAACGCTCACTACCGATGAGAACGTAAACCGTCCGGCAGGCATCTACAATGCAGAGCGAAATCTGGCTGCGGTACTCACAGAAATCAACCGAGCACAGAAAGCTCATGTTCCGGTATCGGTAAAGAACCTGCAGATGGACGAGTTCTCAAAGAAATCACTCGCCCGCCTCTGGGCTGTCACTCCGTTCTACTGTGATGACGAAGAAGTGGTAGAACGCTGCTGGGTATTTAAAAACGGAAACATGATGGTAAGCCACATCCCTCTGATCATCACACCTGAAGAAGAAGACTTCGGACTCGGTACATATCAGGAAGCTGTGGTTGAATTCGACCAGCACGGAAACCTGACCGACTTCCGCTTTGCTCTTGATGCACAGACTGCAGAGAGTATGGAAAGATGCGGTGCCGTGGTTGACAAAGAGAAACAGATGATTATCCTGCAATACGTGGAGCGATTCCGTACCGCTTATAATATGAAGGATCTCGAAACCATCAAGAACATGTTCAGCGATGATGCACTCATCATCACCGGTAAGGTGGTTATGACCAAGAAGTTGACCGACTCACAGAATGCAGCTTTCAAGGTGGAATATACCAAGCAGAACAAACAGCAGTATATCAACAACCTGAAGATGGCTTTTCTTCGTAACAAATGGATTGACGTGAAGTTCAGTCAGATTGGTGAAAACGGCGAACAAGGCGGCTGTCAGGGTATTACCCGTTCTACCGTAGACCCAACGAAATATGGTGTGCGTCTGCACCAGTCATGGAAATCAAGCAACTATAGCGATGAGGGTTATCTCTTCCTGCTTTGGGACTTCCCAGAGAATGGCGGCGACCCTATCATCCATGTCCGTACATGGCAGCCAGAATGGGCAGGCGGAAAGCGTCAGCAGCCAGACGATGACATCTCAACACTCGGTGGTTTCGATCTTTAAAACTGCCGGAAACAAGAACTTTCGAATATAAAGATTTCGACACATGAAGAAATTATTATTGATATTGACTCTCGTTCTGATGGGCATGAATATCCATGCCCAATCAGATTTTATCTCATCAAGTCCGGTGAACGAAGAAGACTGTTTCGCCGACCTCCAGGGCAAGGGTGGCATCCTGGTTCTCTCTGAACTTGGCGACCTGGCTATCACCATTAATAATGTAAAGGCTCCACAGATCACCCCAAAAGGTAAAAGAAAAGATGGACTTTACGCTTATGAAATCGTGATTGACCTGAAAGATAACAAAACACCGAAAGTAGAAGTGAACCGCCGCGGTGAAATTTACAAAACTGACTTTGTTGTATCGCTCAAGGCTGACCTGATGCGTGCTTACAAGATCGAGTACGTTAAGATGCCTATCCGCATGGAAGACCAGACCAAGAGCAACAATGCTATTCTGGATGAAAAACTGGCTGAGGTGGAAATCTCAACTGCCATCAAGGATCTTCAGGTGGTAGTATCACCTAAGCTCAATGCCAAGATTACAAAATCAGTGAAGAAGAATGACAATTCCATCAACATCACGACGATTGTCATCCCGTTGGAAAACATCAACAAGGCAAAACAAGAGGTAGAGAATCTCAAGGCTGAACACCAGAAGATTTTCGATTATATCGACAAAAACAGCAGTAAGGCTACTCAGGCAGACTTTGATAAGGAGCAGATGTTGAGAAACCAGATTGATGATGCAGAGAATGCACTCAACACAATGATGCACATCGGTGTTTATGCCAACGGTACCAACCGCGAGCAGATAGATCTGGAGCCTATCGGTCCGAGAGTAAAACTCTGCTATGGTGTGTTGTTGCTTAAACAGATAGAAAAGGTATATGTTACTGAGTGTAGTGCCATGATGACCGAAGGAGCACGTCTCTATGGTCTCAGGCAGTATGATGGTGCCCGCCGCAACTTCGTAAAGGCTCTCAACGCAAAGGATACTCCTGGAGATCTCATTCCTTCTATCAATACAAACATCCTACAATGTGATACCTGTCTGCTTTACGAAAAGTATGCCTTGGGATCGCTGGTCAAGATGAAGCAGATGAGACAGGCTGGCGAGGCTAACCAGAAAGATGTTGTGAAGTATGCATCGGGCGCGCTGGAGTTTCTGAACGTACTGAACAAATACAATCCTTGCGACTTCTATGCTGAAAGAATAGAGAAGCTGGAGAAGTTGATTGAGGACATGCCACTCGACCTAAAGTTTACCATTGCAAAATGGGTGAACGATTATGCTGGTTTCTACGAGGATGGTAAGTTGGGTAATGTTGAACTCTGGGCTTACTATGGCGATGACGAGCCACAAATCAAGATGTATCAGACCGACAAGAAGTTCCTCTCGATGGTAAACAACCATGCCAACGACTTCAAGCAGTTGGGCGAATCAAACGATGAAGGTGTCATCGACATCCATCTGGTGCGTAAGGATCTTCCTAAAGGTTTCTTCTTCCGTCCGGTAGGCTACAACGACCGAATCAAGATTAAGTATATGGGAGCTACAGAAATCATGCTCCAGTCAGAAGGTGAATACAACAAGCGCCAGATTCGCCTGAAAATGTATACTCGTGTAGGCAAATAGGAAATGTTTAATTTAATGATAAAATAAAAGGTATGAAAACAACTACAATCGTAAAAGTAGTAACTGTAGCAAGTATGTTATTTGTAAGTAACCAATCTGCCAACGCTCAGTTCTTCAAGAAACTGGGTAAGGCGATAGAAAAAACTGCTAAAACAGTAGAATCAACAGCAAATGCGCTCGATGAAGTAAGCAAGGCAGCAGATGCCACTCCTTCAACAGCATCGTCATTGACTGATGGTGGAACGACAGCTTCTTCTGATTCTGTATCCATTGCATGGGATAAGATTCCTGTATTCTCAGCCCAAAAAGTATACATAAAAGATGCAAATGGCAACCCTGTTCTTCAGGAAGATGGTACAGCAGACTATCGTGTATTCCTAGTTGACCAGTTTGGCAACAAGAGAAGTGCACAGTCTGTAAAAAACCAGATTGACATCATTAACCAGCGTGTCCTTGCTATCCTGGCTAAGGTAGGTTTAGGTGCAGGTATCGGTGCTTTGCAGAATGGTCTTTCTGGCGCTGCAGTAGGTGCTGGTATGGGTGCCCTTGCGAGCCTCGATGACATTTCCATGGCGAAGAAGCAGAAGAAGTCTTTAAAACAGCAGAAACTGCTTCTGGCTGAATACCAGAAGAACTTTACAGAGGAAGGCAAGCCTATCAATGCAAAGGTTGACACTAGTAAGTTGGCTGGTCTTGATCTGAAAGAAGACAATGCCCTCTCCATGACTGCTACAGACATCAAGAAAGAACTTGATAGCGAAGACTTCAACTCTACAGATACCAGTAGTTGGGAAGGCCTTCTCTAGAAAATATTTTGCCTCAACATGTGAAGCGCCCTTGTAAAGCGAAGCCAAAATGACTTCCTTTACAGGGCGCTATTTTTTTTGTCTTTTACAATAATCTTCTGTTTTTCTCGTTAATAAAAGTATGAAAAATAGATTATTGATACTCACAATATGCCTCATCGCAACCATTAAGATGATGGCGCAGGAGTTTACCCTTCACGGCAAAGTGGTAGACGAGAACAACCAGCCACTGGAGTTTGCCATCGTTTCGGTGGCTAGCCAGGGAAAGACTGCCGTTACTTCGCTCAAGGGAGACTATAGCCTCAAACTGCATTCTGCAGACAGCGTGGTAGTCAAATTCTCATATATCGGTTTCAAGACAAAAACAAAAGTGCTGAGAAGACCGCGAGGAAAACAAACCCTGCAGGTGGTACTTCGCGAGGCATCTACCAACCTCGACGAGGTGAATATCAAGGGAGAAAAAATACAGTCGGACCAGATACAGGAACTGAAGACTAAGGACATGAAGATGACGCCATCTGCCAACGGAAATGGGGTGGAAAGTCTGGTTCAGCAACAGGCTGGCGTGAGTACCCACAACGAACTCTCTTCGCAATACAATGTACGTGGCGGTGCCTTCGATGAGAACTCCGTATACATCAACAACGTAGAAGTATTCCGCCCATTCCTGGTTCGCAGCGGACAGCAGGAAGGCCTCTCCGTCATCAACCCTTATATGGTAGATAAAATCGGTTTCTCAACCGGAGGATATGCTGCCAAATACGGAGACAAGATGAGTTCGGCTCTCGACATCACCTACAAAACCCTGAAAGCAAAAAGCAAGAAGCCTGTGGTTGAAGGCAGCGTGGCTGCCAGTCTGCTGGGTGCTGACGCATACATCGGTCTGGGAACCCAGAAACTTTCATGGCTCAACAGCGTGCGCTACAAAACTACCTCTTACCTGCTCGGTTCGATGGAAACCAAAGGCGAATACAAGCCAAACTATCTGGACTATCAGACCTATCTGAGTTACCAGCCCAACAAACGCTGGAAGCTTGACTTCATAGGCTACATCTCTGATAATCACTACAATTTCGAACCGGAAGACCGAGAAACGAAGTTCGGAACAATGGAAAACGTAAAGAGCTTCAGAGTATATTTTGACGGTCAGGAGAAAGACCGCTTCCTCACCTACTTCGGTACACTCGGCATTACCCGCCAGTTTACCGCCAACACCAGTCTCTCGCTTCTGGGCAGCGCTTTCTATACCAAGGAACAGGAGAAATATGACATTCAGGGACAATACTGGCTCGACGAAACCGAAACCTCAGAAAACCTGGGTGTAGGTACCTATTTCGAACATGCCCGAAACTATCTTACGGCTCGCGTGATGAGTGCCAAACTTATGCTCAAGCACAAGGTGAAGAAACATCAGATGGAGGCCGCAGTAAGTCTGAAGCGTGAACATATCGAGGAGAATTCTGTAGAATATGAAATGCGTGATTCTGCAGGATACAGTATTCCTCACAATGGCAAAGACCTCTATATGGTTTATTCACTGAAGGCTCGCAACGAACTGAATGCCAACCGAATGGAAGCTTACATCCAGGACACCTACCGTTTTTCGGGAGGAACAGCCGACAGTACCGGGAACGGACAGACACATTACACTCTGAACTATGGTATCAGAATGAGTCATTGGAACTTCAACAGAGAAACCATCGTGAGTCCTCGTCTGTCGCTCGCCATCATACCAGCCAACCACGAGAATACCACTCTCCGTTTTGCGGCACTTTGCTCATCATTTTCAAAGCCTTCCGGTAGTTGTAAAAGTAAGTTGAGTTTATTTTTTTTAATAAGGCGGGCCGTCGGACCGGGTTGTGTTTCCCAATACAAATGGTCCGTAGGAATATGATAAGCCTTTGCAGTATGTAAAATATAGTCTATATCTGTTTGTGTGAGGTCCGTTTTGAGATCCAGCCACCAATATTTTTCCGTCGGGGCACGCAAGGCTGAAAAAATATCATCCGGTTTTATGTGTTTTTTTAGTTGTTTTTCATCGTGCGCCACATAAATTTTTTTATCGTTCTTTTCAGGCACGGCCATTAAATCCAGTTCAAAGCCGGAATATTTATCCTCTTTTTTCTTGGCTCGGCACGGGGTGTTGACTTGGTGCAGAAATAAAATTTGTTTGGCGGGTGTTCCCACGGTATAATCGGACGGCTCCGTTAAGAGTTTCGGCAAGGTGAATTTTTGCTCCAGCTTAATGCGATTGAAAACGGAATAATAACCGCAGAGCAGGAGGACGGCACTATTATGACCTTCCCAAAAAGCGATACGGCTTATATCAAGCTCTATTATGACTTTGACAACGATACGATGGCGGACAATTCCGCTGAATAACAGGAGGAATCTTAAAAAATGAACGCAGAATTTTTTGAAGCTCTTAAACTTCTTGAAGCGGAAAAGGGCATTTCGGTGGAATATCTTTGCGAAAAGATAGAAAACGCCATTGCCATCGCAATCAGAAAAGACTATGCCGGAATCGAAGATGTAAAGGTAGTTATCGACCCGGAAAGCCAAACCTTTGAGGTTGCCCTTCGCAAAACCGTTGCGGAAACGGTGGAGGATCCCGCAAACCAGATAAGCATTGAGCAGGCGGCAAAATACGATAAAAAAGCCCAAATCGGAGATGTCGTGGATATTCCTCTTGAAACAAAGCAGTTCGGACGCATTGCCGCCCAAACGGCAAAGCATGTTATCAAACAGGGAATCCGGGAAGCGGAAAGAGGTCAGGTGCTCAAGGAGTTCCAAAGCCGTGAGCACGAGATTATTACCGCAACCGTTGTGAGCACCGACCCGG
>OQVL01002465.1_pt1 | contig 11298 bp, 13 predicted proteins | sample 1691501 | NCBI WGS metagenome assembly OQVL01 (sample SAMN03418253, study PRJEB22391) | human gut metagenome | biome: human-gut; feature: organic feature; material: feces | host: Homo sapiens | place: Tanzania | collected 2013-01
ATTGCGTAATGTATCGCAAGAAGCTCATACCATTCTTGTTTCAGCTAGAGCACATGCGGATCAAGAAAAACAGCAAATTATAAAAGAAGCAAATGACGAGGCTTTGCGCATTAAGAAAAACGCGAGTGAAGATATTGAACGTCAAAAGCGTGACGCTCAAAAGGAAATGAAAAAAGCAATTAGTGATGTTGCCTTAAGTGCTGCAAGTCAGTTGATTAAAAAAGAAATGGATGAAGAAACGCAGAAACAGTTTGTGGAAGACTTTATTGAACAAGCGTGTTTAAGTAAAACTGAAGAAATGATTATTCGTACAAGAGTTAAGGGTTGGTCTATTACAGAACAATCTCAAAAACTCCATATATCGGAGTCTAGTATAAAAAGAATAATCGCTAGACTTAAAATTAAATACGATAATGTACAAGAATATTCGCCTATTTTACCAAAGCGAAAAAATAGTGTTGCAGAAACATGGATGGATGAACATTGAGGGGTCTTAGGACTCCTCTTTTTTTATTGTCTAAAAAATGTACTTTTTTTGTACTTAATATCACCTTATTAGGTACTTTTATCACTTTCAATTAAGCAACAATATAAGCGAAAGGAGGATTTATGTTTAACTACTATCAAAACATAAATTGGGTACAAGGTCTAGAAGGTGCAAAAGCTTATCAAATATACCCAAATTCCAGTGTAATTCTTATGGACAGTGAGAATGATAATACGATGTATATCAAGACGTCTGATCATTTAGGTATCTCGAAAATAAGAACCTTCAAATATGAAGAAGTTGAAGAGGTCCAAAAGAATTATGTAACCAGAGAAGAAGTTTTAGAAATGTTAAAGGGGGTAAATAATGAACAAACTATTCCAAGAGATGACAGGTCAAAAAATGAGTCAAGTAGGGGAAATGGTAACAAAGTTAAAAACGATGAGTAACCCTCAAGCATTGTTGAATAATCCTCAAATTGCTCAATTAATTAAACAATATGGAAATCCTAAAAATGCGTTTTATGAAGTTGCAAAACAAAAAGGGATTAATCCTGATGAAATTCTTAAGTACTTAAAGTAAGTCGACTACTTTAAAAATAGAAAGGAGAAAACATGGAAGGATTAACTGCAAGTGATGTTGCTTTAATGCAAAAAGACACTAACGATTGGGGCGGTGGCTCATTTATGTGGATATTCGCCTTACTTATCCTACTATTTGTGGGAGGCGGTGGATTATTCGGTAATAATGGCCAACCAGTAACTGAAGCAGGACTTTGCAACGCTATGAACTTCAACGGTCTAGAAAATGCAGTAGGTAGATTAAGTGATAGTCTACAAGCTGACTACATGGGCTTACAAAATGGTCTATGTAATCTAGGCTATGAATCTTTAAAGAATTTCAATGAAACTCAAAAAGGCATAGCTGAAGTAAATGCTAATCTAATTACTCAATCAAAGGAAATTCAAATTGCCAACAACGCTAATACTCAAAAGATATTAGATGCAATTACTGGTAATAGAATTGCTGATATGCAAAATCAAATCAATCAACTTCAGCTACAGAATGCAATGTGTGGTGTTGTGAGATATCCAACTCAAACATCTTACTGCTCAGGCGCAAACCCATTCGCTAGCGGTTGTTGCAACGTATAGAACAAATTAGTTTGCCATTTAAGAGGGCAAACGCCCTCTTTTAGAAAGGAGAGATATGCTAGAAGCCTATTCAAATAATCAAACAATTTTAACTAACGGATATTTGCCGTTTACTAGTGCTAGCCTTGTCAAAGGTAAAACAGCTACATTAAACGGTGTATCAACTATTGAATTAAACAAAAGCGGTATATATGAGGTTATATTAAATATTGATGCACTACCAAGTGCAGCAGGTAATTTAATTATCAACATGCTTAAGAACAATGTTATACAACAACAAGCATTAATCAATGTTCCAAGCGTTGCCACAAATGGTATCAGCGCAACTGTAGCGACTTTGGTAAGTGTTAGGGATGATAACTCATGTAAGTGTAATTGTTCGCCTACAAGCCTACAATTTGTCAATACAGGTGTTGGTTTAGAACAAGCAAAAGTGAATGTTGTAATTACTAAAATATGTTAGTAACGGAATTAATGAAAGAAACTAAAAGCCCTGATGTGATGATGTCATGGCTGCCAATTCTTGAATGTTACTTCAATAAATTAGATCCTAAAGATTATGAACGCCTATATGATGAAATATACGAAACTATTTATGGCGAAGTCTTATCAGATGAGAAGGCTAAGAGACTTGTTTGTGACATGAAACCTTATGGCGAACACTGGACCATGGAAGAAGTAAACCAAGCACTAGATGGGAATTGGAAACTAAGCACTAGATACTACACCTTAAACATGATGTATAACGACTATCATAAGTTATTTCAAGAAGATACTAATAGTATGTGTGGCAGTATTGCCATATGTTAACAAAAGCAATTTGCCTGTGCTATGCCGCACAGAGATTATAAAAGATTAAGACAAGTTTAGTCTTTGCGAAAGGTAGTGAAAAAAGAATGAAGAGAACATTTCAACCAAAGAAAAGACATGCACAGAAGGTACACGGCTTCAGAAAGAGAATGTCAACAAAGAACGGTAGAAAGGTACTTGCTCGCCGTCGTGCAAAGGGCAGAAAGTCACTTTCTTACTAATTAGCAAGTAAAGGAACGGTTTTGTGAAAGGTCAAACCTTAAAAGAAAATAAGGATTTTCGCAGATTGTATTACAGAGGCAAAAATGAGGCAAGCTCCGCACTTGTAACCTACGGTATGAAAAGCCGTGGGAACGGTGTTCGTTACGGAATAACCACAAGCAAGAAAATAGGCGGTGCGGTTGAGCGTAATCGTGCCCGTCGTGTTATTCGGGCAGCCTTTAGGAATATTGAGCCGCAAATCAACGGCAGTTGGGATTTTGTTTTTGTTGCAAGAACAAGGACAACCAAGTGCAAAGAAGATGTTGTGGAGAGGGCTATGCTCGCTCATATGAAAGCAATGGGTGCGGTGGATGAAGAAGATTAACGCTTTTATCAAAAAGATTATGATTTTTTTGATAAGGACCTATCAGGTAACTCTGTCGCCGAGATTTTCGCATGGGTCGTGCAGATACACACCCACCTGCTCGCAGTACGCTATCGAGGCAATACAAATCCACGGAATATTCAAAGGCAGTTTGCTTGCCACAAGAAGGATATTGCGTTGTAATCCGTTTTTTAAGGGCGGCTACGACCCTGTTCCGATGAAAAAAACAAAACAAGAGGACAATTATCGGTGATAACAACTATTACTATGGCTGTATCGAACGGTATGGGTTTGTTTAAACCTCTTTACTGGTTGTTCGGTAAGTGTATGGAAGGTTTGTTGATGCTTTTCAACGACCAATACTTCCTTGCTCTTATTGTGTTTACCATCATCACCCGTTTGATATTGTTACCATTTAACCTCAAACAGCAAAAAACAATGGCTAAGACCTCTCGTCTTCAGCCGAAAATTCAAAAAATTCAAAAGAAGTACGCAAATTCAAATGACCCTAAAGATCGCCAGAAGATGCAGGAGGAAATGCAGGAGCTTTACAATCGTGAAGGTCACAATCCTATGAATATGGGCTGCGGTCCTATGGTCTTTCAAATGGTATTTTTGATGGGTATTATCGGTATTATTTACTATCCTATCCAATATATCATCGGCATTGATATTGCGTCAAACAGTGATGCGATTTTCAAAGCACTCAACAAGGTGCACGAGATTAAGGGCAATTATTTCCAGATAGAAATTCTTCAAAACTTTGAGATTTACAGAGATGTGCTTGCAAAGAAGTTCCCTGAACTTTTCACTGAGGCAAAGCTTAATGCGATTGCCGACTACAAGGCACATATGTTTATCGGCAACCTTGATATGACTCAAATTCCGAGCATCAAGGAATGGAAAAATCCTATAATCATCATTCCTATTCTTTGTTTGGTAACTTCTTTTGGCTCAACACTGTTGTCACAGCAGATTCAGAAAAAGCAAAATCCGGCAGCTGCCGCACAAGGTCAGCAAATGATGATTATGATGCTTATGATGCCGTTTTTCTCTTTCTATATCTCATTTAAGGTATCTGCCGCAGTAGGTTTTTATTGGATTATTTCCAACATTGTGGCTACCGCACAACAGTTGTTTATGGCAAAATTCTTCCCTCCTAAGCGTAATGTTGCCCGTCAGATGATTGAGTCAACTATCGAGCGTCGTTCGAGAGAAGAAAGTATCAAAAACACAAAATAAATCGGAGATTTACAATATATGATTATTGAAAGAATCGGTTCCGGCAAGACTTTAGAGGACGCAGTATCTGCCGCAAAAGCAATGCTTAATGCTCCGGCAGGTGCCGAAATCAAAACCGAGGTGCTCCAAACAGGAAGCAAAGGTTTTTTAGGCTTCGGCAAAAAGGACTTTGAAGTTAAGGTATCTTTTGATGACGGCAAACGCCCTGAAAAGGCAAAGAAGCCGACACCTGAAAAGAAGCCTGCTCAAAAGCCGGCACAAAAAAAGCAAGCCGCTTTGAAAAAACCTCAGGCTCCAAAAAAGCAGGATGCTCCGGCAAAGACTGCTCAGGCACAAGAGGCAAAGAGCGAGCAACCTAAAAAGGATTACCCAAAGAGTGTTGACCTTGAATATGCAAAGAGCTACTTTTTGACAATTCTTGAGGGGTTAAAAATTGTTGGCCCAAAGATTGAAGCATCTTATGCAGAAGGCGTTGTAACCATCGACCTTGATTGTGAAGATTACGGCATTGTAATCGGTCACAGAGGCGAAACACTCGACAGCATTCAGTATCTTCTTTCTCTTGTTATCAAGAAGAGCACTATGGAATATGTCAGAGTGGTAATCAATGTAGGCAATTACAGAGAAAAGAGAGCTATGACTCTCTCAAATCTTGCAAAGAAAAACGCTCAAAGAGTTCTTCGCACAGGCAGAAGATACACATTTGAGCCAATGAATCCTTACGAGAGAAGAATTATCCACACAGCTGTGCAGGAAATTGAAGGTGTTGAATCACGCTCAATAGGATATAATCAGGACAGAAGAGTTGTTCTTGAGCCGACAGGCGGTGTGAGCAGAAGCACAGGCGGCAACTATCGCAGAGGCGGCAGAAGCCAGGCTGTTACAAAGGCTCCGGAAAATCACACACCAAAGGCTGACAGAGCAGATTTGCCAAAGTTCGGCAAGATTGAAGTGAATAAATAAGCAGGTGAAAGGTGCAGTGTACTAACCATATTTTTATGGGTTTTGGTATTTTGCACCTTTTTTGCATAAATTTTTAGGAAGTGGGAGAGAGTATGTCAACTATTGCGGCAATAGCAACCGGCAACGCAGCAGGCGGAATCGGTGTAATCAGAATAAGCGGTGACGAGGCAACGAAAATTGCGGACAGAGTTTTTAAGCCTATGGACGGCAGTGCTCTTTCGGACCTCGGCGGATACAGAGCAAAGTTTGGCAATGTTATAATCGGCGGTCAGCCGAGCGACAATGCCGTTGCACTTGTGTTTAAGTCGCCTAAATCCTACACCGGCGAGGATGTTGTGGAAATCAGCGTTCACGGCGGACTTCTTATAGTTCAAAAAACCTTGGAAGCCGTGCTTGATGCAGGTGCAAAGCCTGCCGAGGCGGGCGAATTTACAAAGAGGGCGTTCCTCAACGGCAAAATGGATTTGACCCAGGCGGAATCGGTGGCAAGCCTTATTTCAGCACAGGGCGAAGCCGGAATGAAAGCTTCTTTCAATGCCTTGCAGGGTTCTTTGAGCGATAAGATTAATTCTGTTTTGCAAAAACTGCTTGATATGTCGGCTCTGATGTCGGCTTGGGTGGATTATCCCGACGAGGAAATCCCCGAACTTGAAGAAACCGAATTGCTTGCAACTCTAAAAGAATGTGAGGGCGAGCTTGACGAGCTTCTTCAAAATTATGACAACGGTCAAACCGTGATTGACGGAGTTGACACGGCGATTGTCGGTATGCCGAATGTCGGCAAAAGCAGTTTGATGAATATGCTTGTAGGCAGGGACAAGAGCATTGTTACTCAAATCGAGGGCACAACCCGTGATATTGTTGAGGAGAGCGTTCGCCTGGGCGACCTTGTTCTTCATCTGCGTGACACGGCAGGTCTGCGTGAAAGTGACGATGTGGTGGAAAGCATCGGAATTGACAAGGCGTACAAAGCACTTGACGAAGCACAGCTTGTGCTTGCGGTTTTTGACAACAACAAACCGCTTCAAAAGCAGGACAGAGAAATTCTTGAAAAGGCGAAAAGCAAGCCTGCCGTTGCGGTCATCAACAAGGTTGACCTTGAACAAAGGCTTGAAACAGACGAGATAGAAAACGCATTTGCAAAGGTGGTTTACATCTGTGCAAAGGAAAACAAGGGGCTGAAAGAGTTGTCCTCGGCAGTTGAGGAACTTTTGGGTGTTCAGGATTTTGACGCCGGTGCGCCGATTTTGGCTAATCTTCGCCAAAGGCAGAATTGCCAAAATGCCAAGGAAAGTATAAGCGAAGCAATCAGCGGTGTTGAAATGGGCGTGACCTATGACGCCGTTAATGTTATGGTTGACAGTGCGGTTGAGGAGCTTCTCTCTTTAACAGGCAAAAAGGCAACAACAGAAGTTGTTAATAATATTTTCAGCAAGTTTTGTGTCGGAAAGTAATTGTGGTGAAATATGGAATATTTTGGCGGAAAATATGATGTAATAGTTATCGGTGCAGGTCACGCAGGAATAGAAGCGGCTCTTGCATCGGCACGGCTCGGCGTAAAAACCGCCGTGTTTACAATAAATTTGGACTGGGTCGGCAATATGCCGTGCAATCCGTCTATCGGCGGAACGAGCAAAGGCCACCTTGTCAGAGAAATTGACGCTCTCGGCGGTGAAATGGGCAAGGCGGCGGACAAGTATTCGCTTCAAAGCAGAATGCTCAACCTCGGCAAAGGTCCTGCGGTTCATTCGCTGCGTGCACAGATTGACAGGCGTGAATACTCGGCAGGTATGAAGCACACGCTTGAACTCACCGACAATCTCGACATTCGTCAGGGCGAAATCATCGACCTTTACAAAGACGGTGACGAGTGGGTGGTTAAGACAAGACTTGAAGCTTTGTTCCGTGCAAAAGCCGTTATCCTTGCAACGGGTACATTTTTGGGCGGCAGAGTTTACATCGGTGATGTAACATACGAGAGCGGACCGGACGGAATGTTCCCTGCCAACGAACTCAGCAAAGCACTTTATAAACTCAACATTCCGCTTCGCAGATTTAAGACGGGCACACCGAGCCGTGTTAACAGACGAAGCATTGATTTTGACGGACTTGATGTTCAAGAGGGTGACGAGCGAACTGTTCCGTTTTCGTTTGAAACCGAGGAGCAACCGAAAAACAAGGTTGTTTGTCACATCACTTATTCAAACGAGCAGACCAAGCAGATTATTCTTGACAATCTTGACCGTTCGCCGATGTACAGCGGCAAGATTGAGGGCAAGGGACCTCGATATTGCCCAAGCTTTGAGGATAAAATCGTTAGATTTGCCGACAAGGAAAGACATCAGCTTTTCATCGAACCTTGCGGTGAAAACACCGAAGAAATGTATTTGCAAGGGCTTAGTTCTTCCCTTCCCGAAGATGTTCAGCTTGCGTTTATACACACAATCAAAGGTCTTGAGTACGCTCAGGTTATGAGGGCGGCTTACGCTATTGAATACGATTGCGTTGACCCGACCGCACTTAAAGCAACACTTGAATTCCTTGATATTCCGGGGCTTTACGGTGCAGGTCAGTTCAACGGTTCAAGCGGTTACGAGGAGGCTGCGGCACAGGGACTTGTTGCCGGAATTAACGCTGCACTCAAAATCAAGGGCGAAGAACCGCTTATTCTCGACCGTGGCGGTTCGTATATAGGTACTCTTATTGACGACCTTGTTACAAAGGGTTGCTCCGACCCGTACAGAATGATGACGAGCCGAAGCGAATACCGTTTGGTACTCCGCCAGGACAATGCGGACATTCGCCTTACTCCGACCGGTCACAAAATCGGACTTATCAGCGACGAGCGTTTTGCAAAGTTTTGCAAGAAACAGGAACTTATCAAGGAAGAGTTCAACCGTGTAAAGAATTTGTCTGTACCGATGACCGATGAGGTTCAACAGATTTTGACCTCAAAGGGCACAGCACCGCTCAAAACAGGTTGCAAGATGATTGAACTTTTGCGTCGTCCGCAAATCACATATGACGACTTGGCACCTATTGATACAAATCGTCCCGACCTCCCGTTTGAAGTTTTTGAACAGGTGGAAATCAGCATAAAATATGAGGGCTACATCAAAAAGCAAGAGGCTCAGATTAAAGAAATGCGTAGGATTGAGGCAAAGCAAATCCCTGCCGACATTGATTATTCCACGCTTAAAGGTTTGCGACTTGAAGCTATTGAGAAGCTGTCAAAAATTCGTCCGCAAAATCTCGGACAGGCAAGCCGTATCAGCGGTGTTAACCCTGCCGACATCACGGCGTTGAATATTATTTTGGAGAGTATGCACAATGATTGACAAAAATCGACTTTGCTCCCTTGCAAAAGAAAACGGAATAATTCTTGACGACACGGCACTTGACCGCTTTGACACCTATGCCGAACTTTTGGTGGAGTGGAACGGCAAGATGAACCTGACCGCCATTACCGAACCCGAGGAAATCGAGGTTAAACATTTTCTCGATTGCCTTATGCTTCCAAAGTATTTTGATTTGGAAAATGTCAAAACGGTTATTGATGTGGGTGCAGGTGCAGGCTTTCCGAGTGTTCCGTTACTCATCTATAAACCTGATTTATGTCTAACAATGATGGACGCAATTAACAAAAGGTTAACATTCTTGGATACAGCCGTTCACGCTCTCGGACTTGAAGCACAGCTCATTCACGAGCGTGCAGAAGCCGCAGGACAAGACGAAAATTACCGTGAAAAGTTTGATTTGGCTACCGCAAGAGCCGTTGCACCGATGAATGTGCTTGCAGAATACTGCTTGCCGTTTGTTAAGGTCGGCGGATATTTTGTTGCACTTAAAGGAAGCAATGACGACACGGAAGAAGCGAAAAATGCTATTGCTACGCTTGGCGGTGAAATCGTTGACAACATTTCATATAAACTAAACGGCACGGAACCACGCTCAATAGTTGTGATTAAAAAAATATCGCAAACTCCGACACATTTCCCCCGCAAGTCCAAAAAAATATCAACAAAACCTTTGTAAAATTTGAATTTATGGCGAAATATGAGGATTTCTCACGATGAGAAATCCTTTTCTTTTTGCGTTGTTTATGATAATATAAGTATATCGAAAGGACAGGCTTATGAACAATATCTCATATATAGCAACCGAAAAGCTGTTGCCTAATCCAAATCAACCGAGACATCAGTTTCAATCGGAAGAAATGCTTGCACTCGCCAATTCAATAAAAGAAAACGGAATACTTCAACCGCTCCTTATTCGCAGAATGAACAATTCGGATTACTGCGAAATTATAGCAGGTGAACGCCGACTCCGTGCCGCAATTTTGGCAGGGATAGACACCGTGCCGTGCATAGAAATGGACATAGACCGAGAGCAATCGGCTGTGTACTCCATACTCGAAAATGTACAGCGTGAGGACTTGTCTTTTTTTGAGGAAGCGGCGGCAATCGGACAGCTTATGACGGTGTTCGGAATGACCCAGCAAGACATATCAAAGGCACTCGGCAAGAGCCAATCCGCACTTTCAAATAAGGTTCGACTTCTTAAATTGCCCGTTGATGTGCGATATTTTATTGAAAAAGAGCACCTCACCGAGCGACACGCAAGGGCACTTCTTGCCATTGAGGACGAGAAAGACATCTGGACAGTGCTCAATGTTATCAAAGAAAGACACCTTAATGTTGCCCAAACCGAAAGCTATATTGCAACATTCTATGCGAAGCCGAAGCCAAAGAAACGAACAAACCACCCTATTTACAAGGATTTTAGAATATTTGTCAACACGGTTAACAAGGCAATCAAAACGATGCAGGACTCAGGCATAGATGCCGTGTCGGACAAAACAGAAACCGATGACTATATTGAGTATCGAATTAAGATACCGAAGGCGGTCGGTCAAAAATCGGCTTAAAATGGGTAAAACCATTTTAAACATATTCTCCTCTTTTCATCACAGCGGAACGGACAGGTTATGCCTGTCCGTTTTGCGTTGTTTCACATGAAACATTCAAAGCCACATATTGATGTTCCACGTGAAACATACACCATATATTCACCTTGATATATAATCGGTATAGTAGTATAATAATATCAGTAAACAAATGAGGTGACTTTATGAGCAAAACTGTTGCAATATTCAATCAAAAAGGCGGTGTGGGCAAAACAACCACCTGTGTTAATATGGCTGCCGGTTTGGGTCAAAAGGGCTACAAAACTCTGCTTATAGACATCGACCCGCAAGGCAATTCCACATCAGGCGTCGGTATTGACAAAAGTGAAGTCGAATTCAGCACCTATGATGTTCTTGTCGGAGAGCAAACCGCCCGTTCCGTTATGGTTCAAACCGAATTTAAAAATCTTTATCTTCTCCCTGCCAATATGAATCTTGCAGGTGCAGAGGTTGAAATTGCCGAACTTGAAAACCGCAACAGCGTGCTGAAGCGTTCAATCGCAACTCTTATTATGGAGTTTGATTATGTAATTATTGACTGTCCGCCGTCACTCGGCTTGCTTTCAATCAACGCACTTGTTGCCGCAGATACGCTCATTGTTCCGCTTCAATGCGAATACTATGCACTTGAGGGACTCAGTCAACTCATTTCAACGGTTCGCACAATCAAACAACATTATAACGAACATCTGGAACTTGAGGGCGTACTCTTTACAATGTATGACGGCAGATTGAGGCTCAACCAAATGGTAATCGATGAAGTGTCGCAATATTTTCCGGGCAAGCCATACAAAACGGCAATTCCTCGCTCCGTCAAGATTGCTGAAGCGCCAAGCTTCGGCAAGCCGGTAATCTATTACGAAAAATATTCAAAACCGTCATTCGCATACAAAAAATTTGTTGAAGAATTTTTGAAAAATCAATAATACCAACCGCTTTAATATGAAAGTGTAGGGTGATGCTATGAAAAAGCCTGTAACAGAAAAAACGATTGCAGTCATATTTGAAGTGATTGCAGGACTTTTGTTGCTTATTAATTGTTCTCCAGTATATTCAACTCCATCAACTTTTTCTATTACATCTCCTGCTT
>OQVL01002466.1_pt1 | contig 11295 bp, 8 predicted proteins | sample 1691501 | NCBI WGS metagenome assembly OQVL01 (sample SAMN03418253, study PRJEB22391) | human gut metagenome | biome: human-gut; feature: organic feature; material: feces | host: Homo sapiens | place: Tanzania | collected 2013-01
AAAAATTACTAAACCTCTGCCAAACAGCTTTGGCGTTCCACCTGATCTGCCTTTTCCATACCTTTTTCAGGTGCGGGGCTTACCGCGCTATGGTTTTTGCGCCCTTGAGATGCCCCAAGCTCTTTTGATTCCCATTTGCCTTGTTTGTGGGCTGCTCCTTCTGCCTGTTTTGCTCATCTCTCCTATGTAGCAGTTGACAGGCCAACTTCATCAATGAATCTTTTATAAAAAAGTATAGCATTATGTGCCAAATATCTCAAGTACCCCAGCATGGTATTTTTACAAATTGTTCAAATACGCTGGAAAAAAGTAAAAATTGCCCCCTGTTCTCAGCATAGCACTCTTGATAAAATGAAAGACAGGAAGAAGCTAGCTTTGCAGCACTTCATATGTGAGGAGGGAGACCCATGAGTTATTTGGAGATGAGGGGGATTACGAAGCGGTTCATGAACGTGACTGCGCTTGATAACGTATCCTTTTCTGCGGGAAAAGGCGAGGTGCATGCACTGGCTGGAGAGAATGGCGCGGGAAAATCCACATTAATGAAGGTGTTATCCGGCGCCTACCAGCCAGATGAGGGTGAGATTTTTCTGGATGGTCAAAAGCTATATATCAATAATCCGGCTGCAGGCCGAAAAGCAGGAATCATTGTCATCTACCAGGAGTTAAGTTTGGTGCCACACATGAGTATTGCCGAAAACATCTTTTTGGGCAACATGCCCAATAAGAATGGGCATTTGGACTGGAAAAAGATGAATGAGGCCACCAAGCAAGCTCTGGATGAAATCGGCTTTGATTTGGATCCAAAAACACTCGTTCGGGATTTGAGTATTGTACAACAACAGGGCGTTGAGATTGCCAAAATTTTGGTAGAGGATGCCAAAGTGGTGGTGATGGACGAGCCTACTGCTATTCTCCCGCCCAAGGAAGTCGGCACCCTGTTCCGTATTATTCATATGTTGCAAGAGCGAGGGGTTACGGTACTTTACATATCACATCGTCTGAATGAAATTTTTGAACTGGCACAGCATGTGACTGTCCTTAAGGATGGCAGTACCGTAGGAACAGTTGTCCCGAGTGAAATAGACCAGCGGCGGTTAGTGAGTATGATGATCGGACGGGAGACCGATGATAAAATATACTGGTCGTTAGAAAAGGAAAAACGGCTGGAGAAAGCAGACATTGTACTGGAAGCCAAAGACCTGTACTACGGCAAAGAGGTGAATGGCATTTCACTAAAGCTGCGGCAGGGGGAAACTCTCGGAATTGCTGGATTGGTGGGTTCTGGAAAGAGTGAGATTGTGGGTGGAATCTTTGGAGAGATCCCGTTAGACAGTGGCGAGATTATCGTATGGGGTAAGAACTATAAACCTTCGCCTGCCAGAGCGTTGAAAAACAGTCTGGGCTATCTCACAGCAGACCGAAAATCGAAGGGTCTGGTGTTGAATATGACCATACAGGAAAATATAACATTGACTTCGCTTCACTTAACTGGAAAGCATATAATGCTGAATAGGCGAAATGAAACAATGGCGGCTCGGGACATGGTTGAAACGCTCCATATCAAATGTTACGGCACAGAGCAGGCGGCCGGTACTTTGTCCGGGGGTAATCAGCAAAAAGTTGTGATGGGGAAATGGATTTTGCCAAAATGTCAAATTCTACTCTTTGACGAACCTACGCGTGGTATTGACGTAGGGGCCCGAGCGGAAATCTATGATTTGATGGGGCGGTTCACTGATGATGGCGGAAGTGTCATTGTCGTTAGTAGTGATACGCAGGAACTGCTAAAAATCTGCGACCGAATCCTAGTGGTCAGCAATGGCGTGTTTACTGCGGCATTTCGCCGGGATGAAGCGACAGAAGAAAAAATCGTGCAGGCAATGTTTTAACGGAGGTTTACTATGTTGAAGGAACAAAAGCGGAATTTTTCTTTCAAACAGTTTTGGATGAAGTACCAGGTTTGGGTTATATTTGCTGTCCTACTGCTGACTTATAGTGTGATTTCCCCAAATTTTTTTACACCGGTTAACCTGAAGAATATTTTTTCTCAAACGGCCATGCCGGTTATCGTTGCTATTGCTCAGTTGTTGCCAATTCTGACAGGTGGTATTGATTTGTCCGTTTCCGCTATTACCGCATATACAGGCATTATTGCTGCCACGGCCATTGCGGAAAGCGGACACCCCACGGGTGTCGCCATTTTAATGGCAGTTGGCGTGGGCGGCTTGTGCGGCCTAACTAACGGATTCCTTGTGAGCAAGCTGAAATTTGCTCCCTTTATCGCAACCCTTGCCACAACCTCAATCATTAGAGGTATGATGTATATCAAGTGCGGCGGTAAAGCCATTTATGTAACTGATGATTGGTTTACCTGGCTGGGTAAGGGAACAATTTTAGGTATTCCCGTCATTATTTATCTCTCCCTGATCGTTGTGGTTGTGGTAGCGCTAGCGCTGCGTTTTACAATTATGGGGCGCAGGTTATATGCTGTAGGAGGAAATCCAGAGGCAGCCCGGCTGGCCGGTATTAATGTCTCTCGCTATACCATGATGGCCTATGTGCTCTCTGGCCTGCTTTGTGGATTGGCCGGCGCATTCGCTGCCTGCCGTCTGGGTGCTGGCGCCCCCACTACCGGCGCAGAATGGGAAATGGATGCCATTGCGGCTGTGGTTGTCGGCGGCGCGTCGCTGTCCGGCGGCATCGGCACAGCGTTGAACACCTATTTGGGTGCGCTAATCATCGGATGGATTCGGAATATATTGAATCTGATGGGTGTTGCATCGTATCCCCAGATGATCATCAAGGGACTTATTATTATCCTAGCTGTTCTCAGCCAAGGACTTGTTGGCGGTACAATTGCCACAGGCCTATTCAAAAAACGGCCTGCCAAAGATAATAAAAGACGAAACACTTTAAAATAAAGATTGATTACTTTGTATAGACTGCCGAAAGGCATCTAAAAATACATAAAGAGAATTAGGGAGGAACGTATGAAAAAGAGAATAGCGGCTCTACTGGTAGCAGCGATGCTGACATTGATGGCTGTTGGATGTTCAGCTCCAGCGTCTGGCGTTCCCCAGACTTCTGGGGCAGACAGCAGTACGACTACGTCACAGCGCGCAGATATCAACGGCATGAAAATTGGCTGGAGCCAGCGCGGTATGACTCTTGCTTGGTGGGAAGCCATGGTAAGTGCCGGTGTGGCCCAGGCTGAAGAACTTGGAGCCAATGTTGTGGTTGTGGATGCCCAGAATAAGCCTGAAAAGCAACTGGCCGACGTGGAAGATTTAATTGCGCAGGGTTGCGAGGCAATTATCATTGATGCCTGTGATCCTATTGCTATAAAAAGTGCCTTGGATAATGCTATTAACCAGGGAATTCCTGTCATCGCTGTTGACAGCTCCATTGAACAGACAACCATTGCTGTAAAAACTTTCATTACTTCCGATAACTACACGATTGGCTACAACTCTGGCTATACGCTGGCGAAGAATTGGAACAGTTCCAAGACTCCTAATGTGGCTGTAATGAGCGGAGGCATGGGGGATGTGGAAGGTTATCAGCGGAGAATGGGCTTTATTGCCGGCTTCTCTGAATATCAGTATGAGCAGTTTGGCCTGTGCGGCATCAATGTTGTTGCCCAGCGGTACGCCGGTGACTGGGATGGTGACCGTGCTATGACCCAGATGCAGGATATCCTGACGAAATATCCTAACCAGATTGATATCATTTTCAGCGAGGGCGACGCTATGGCTATCGGCTGTGTAAATGCTATTGAACTGTCCGGACAGAAGCTCCCTCTCATCGCTGGCATTGATGGACAGAGAGAAGCACTGGAACTGATTAAGGAAGGCAAGATAACCGTCTGCGGTGTGAACAGTGCTTGCCTTATCGGTGAGACCGCCATCGACAGTCTTCAGAAGATCCTGGCTGGAGAAAGCCTGCCCTCCAAGATTATGGTGGACTCTCCCACGATTACCATTGACAACGTGGATGAATACTATGATCCCGATCGTCCTTATCTGTAATTAACAAGCGACAGTAGTTTTTCTGTAAGCGCTACACTTTTTAGCAGACACGAAAACAGGGAGCGGGGCGGATAACCGCTTCCGCTCTCTGTGCTTCTTTTATCTGTGGGCCAATATGGAATCGTCAGCGGATACTGTCGGTCTCTGAACCTGTGGCCTGTGATTTTGTTTTAAGGAGGCAGTTATGTACTACCTGGAAAATTTTGTACACCCCTATATTCCTAATTCGGCACCCGCAGTGGAGCGTGAGATGCTTCGAGAACTGGGAGTAGAACGGGCCGAGGATTTATACGATCTGATCCCCGAGGATTTGAAGCTGAAACGCCGGCTGGAACTGCCGGGCCCCTTCTTATCTGAGCCGGAACTGAAACGCCATGTCAACGGCATGCTGCATTCTAATATCAGCTGCGAAGAAAACTTGAGCTTTTTAGGTGCTGGTTGCTGGCAGCACGCCGTACCGGCCCTTTGTGACGAGATTGCGGGCCGGGCGGAATTCCTGACTGCCTATTGCGGCGATACATATTCTGATAAAGGTAAATATCAGGCGCTTTTTGAATACCAGAGTATGCTGGGCGAACTGTTGGGGATGGATTTAGTTTCTTGTCCAACCTATGACTGGTCCTGCGCCATGGGTAGTGCCATTATGATGGCAGGTCGTATCACCCAGAGGAAAAAAGCACTTCTGGTAGGTAGCACTGCACCGGAGCGGCTGTCTCAAGTGCAAAATTTCTGCAAACGGGCGATGGAAATTATTCTGGTTCCTTTCTCGCAAGAAACAGGAACTATGAATTTGGAAGTACTGGAAAAAATGCTAGGGGATGATACGGCTTGCGTTTATTTTGAAAACCCTAACTTCCTGGGAGTGGTAGAACCGGAGAGCGCTGCGATTTGTGGCGCTGCCAAGAAAGTGGGAGCAATTAGCATCGTGGGTGTGGATGCCATCTCTTTAGGAGTTTACGGCGCTCCCACCACCTACGGTGCGGACATTGTGGTGGGCGATTCCCAGTGCTTAGGTTCTCATATGCAATCTGGTGGTGGTGTGATTGGCTTTATTGCCAGTCGGGACGAAGATTTATACTGTGCCGAATACCCAACCAGATTATATAGCATTGCCCCCGGTATTCGAAAAGAGACATTCGGTTTTGGACAATGTACCCACGAACGAACCTCTTATGTGATGCGAGAGCACTCTCCTGATTTCATTGGAACCTCTAAGTGGCTGGGAGCCATCAGCGCCAGTGTATATCTGGCTTTGATGGGCCCTCAGGGAATGCGCGAAGTGGGAGAAACTATTCTAAAACGCCGTGCCTATGCTGAGAAGAAACTGGCGGAGATTCCGGGTGTCCGTGCGCCCCAATTGACCGGAAGCCGCTTCAAGGAATTTGTTGTAAACTTTGACGAAACCGGAAAGACCGTGGAACAAATTAATCAGAGTCTGCTGGAGAACTGTATCTTCGGTGGCTATGATCTTAGTAGGATCTATCCCAGCATGGGGCAAAGCGCACTATACTGTGTGACAGAGATCCACAGCAAGGCGGATATTGACCGGCTTGCAGATGCGTTAAAGGAGGCTGTGAGATGAGGGAGCGAATCAAGGAGTTTCAGCCGGCAAAATGGAATGAACCAATTTTAATGACCATGACATCTCCTGGGGAGCGGGGAATTCTAGTACCGAAAGCTGATAATGAGATTGAGGAAATCAGCGCTATGGCGCAGATTCCAAAGAAGCTGCGCAGAGAGGAGGATCCGGCGTTGCCGGAACTGTCCCAACCCCAAGTGTACCGTCATTTTCTCCACCTGTCTCAGGAGACCATGGGGCAGGCTGTGACACCAGATATTAGCGAGGGCACTTGCACAATGAAATACAGCCCATTGGTTAATGAGCAGATTTGTGCGGATCCCCGGGTAGCGGATATGCATCCGTATCAGCCAGTTTCCACCATGCAGGGAACGCTGAAATTACTGTGGGAACTGGAACAATGTCTCAAGGAAATCTCCGGTATGGAGGCGTTTACCTTCCAGCCTGGTGGAGGCAGTCAGGCTATTTATACCAACGCTTGCATTATCCGCGCCTATCATGAGGCAAACGGCAATGCCGATAAGAAAACGGAAATAATTACCACGGCATGTTCTCACCCGGCGGATGCCGCTGCTCCCAATACTTGTGGGTTCAAAGTTATTCAACTGTATCCAGAAGAAAACGGCTATCCAAGTGTAGAAGCATTGCGGGCAGTGGCCTCCGAGAGAACAGCAGGCCTGATGATCACCAATCCCGAGGACACCGGAATTTATAATCCACATATGAAAGAATTTGTGGAAATCATCCACAATGTGGGCGGCTTGTGCGCATATGACCAGGCAAATGCCAATGGCATTTTGGGTGTTGCCCGTGCCAAAGAAGCCGGATTTGACCTCTGCCATTTCAATCTTCACAAGACCTTTGGTTCTCCTCATGGATCCAATGGCCCCGCCTGTGGCGCCTCCGGTGTGCGTAAGGGACTAGAGCAATTTTTGCCGGTTCCCGTTGTGACATTTGACGGAAAAGCATACGGCCTGAATTACAACCTTCCGCAGTCTATAGGAAAGATCCGCAGTTTCTTGGGTAATGTGCCGGTGATGGTACGCTCTTACGCTTGGACTGCAGCCATGGGTGCAGATGGCCTGCGGAAGACGGCGGAAATTTCCGTATTGAATAACAACTATATGACCAAAAAAATGTGTGAAATTAAAGGAATATCTCTGGCTTATAAAACGGACTCGCCTTGGCATCTGGAACAGACCCGTTTTACCTGCGAGGAGATGTTCCAGGCCACCGGTGTTACGGGTAGCGATATTCGTCGGCGTATTTCCGATTATGGACTCCAAAGCTATCATGAAAGTCATTACCCGGTTCTTGTGCCAAATCCCATTACGCTAGAACCTACGGAGACTTATTCCAAAGCAGATATTGACTACTATATCGAAGTATTTAAGGAAATCTCCGAGGATGCGTATCATCAGCCAGAGGTTATTAAAAACGCACCGCAGCACTGCCTAGTAAGCGAGGTGGACGAACACGGCTGGTGTAGCAGAGAGGAAACACGTGCCATGACCTGGCGGGCATTTGTACGCAAACACGGAGTTCCTGACTTTGCAAAGGGATGATAGTTTCAAGGGTGCTCTCTTTGGGCACCCTTTGAAAAGCAGGAGAATGTCATGAAACAAATCGGCTTACTTGTTAACCCAGTGGCTGGCATGGGCGGACCTGCGGGAATGAAAGGCAGCGACCGGCCAGAGGCACTGTTCCGGGCAAGAGAATTGGGAATCGAACCAAAATCTCCCCAGCGTGTTGTGGAAGTCTTTAATAAGGTGCGCCAACAATTTACGGGAGATGTAGTATTTTTGACAGCACCCGGTGATATGGGAGCCAATGAATTAACCGAAGCTGGATTCCAACCCCGCATTGTTGGTAACATTGATTATGAAACCACTGCGGCAGATACAGAGCGCATCGCCAAGGAACTGGTAAAGGCTGGAGTGGATCTTCTTATCTTCGCGGGTGGAGACGGAACTGCCCGGGATGTTCTGCGGGCAGTGGGAACAGAAGTACTGGTTTTTGGAATTCCCACCGGAGTTAAAATGCATTCTAGTGTTTTCGCAGTTCACCCAACCGCGGCAGCACAATTAATTTCCAAGTTCTTATCAAACCGGGAGATGGGTTGTCGTCAGGAAGAGGTGGTGGACTTGGATGAGGATGCATATGTCTCCGGACATGTGGAGACAAAGCTATTCGGTATGATGCGGGTGCCAGTCGCACCGGGCCTGCTGCAAGGAATGAAATCCGGGCGCGGCACTTCAGAGACGGAATCACTGGGCGCCATTGGCCAGCAGGTATCGGATATGATTCGTGGTGACAGTGAGAGCTTTTATGCCGTAGGTGCCGGAACTACTACTGCAGTAGTCAAACAGATGCTGGAAGGAAAAGCGGCCCCAATCTCTTTGCTGGGCATAGACGTTTATCGCGGAGAAGACTGCGTGATGCGAGATACGAATGCCAGAGATTTGGCAGCGTTGGCCCGAACGGCAGTTATGAAGATTGTCATATCTCCCATCGGAGGACAAGGATACCTGTTTGGCCGGGGAAACCAGCAGTTTACGCCAGAAGTTCTCCGGCTGGTAGGACGGGAACGCATGACGGTGATTTGTTCACCGGGAAAGCTTTCTGCACTGCGGCAGAAACCGTTTCTGGTGGACACCGGAGACGAGGAACTGGATAACTCCCTACGAGGATATATTCGGGTTCGGGTAGGATTTGACCAGGAGGTTGTTTATAAAATTGTGTAAGGAGATGATACGATGCTATGCGGAGAAAGTGCGGTTGTAACCGGTGCCGCTTCCGGGATTGGTCGTGAAATATCCCGCCAATTTGCTAAATCGAGAGTTCGCTTACTTTTGCTGGACAAGGATGCACAGAAAGTAGAGCAGACTGCGGCAGAACTGCGAAAACAAGGAGCAGAGGCAATAGCCATGGCCGTTGATGTGCTTTCTTACAAGGAAATCTGCGCAGCTGCTGGAAAGGCCGAGGAGCAGTACGGAAAGCTTGATATTTGGTGCAACTGTGCCGGTGTGAGTACTATGAATCATGTATGGGCACTAACGGAAGAGGAATGGGACTATAACATGGATGTCAATGCTAAAGGCGTATTCTTATGCGTTAAAGCCGCGGCCGAACGGATGATGCCGAAAGGGTATGGACGGATTATTAACATCGCTTCAGTTGCGGCCATACAATCCGACCCGCTGCTGGCCCATTACTGTGCCTCTAAATGGGCGGTGCTGGGATTTAGTAAGACAGCTGCTTATGAATTAGCAAAATATGGTATTACGGTCAACTGCGTATGCCCTGGAACCGTCTGCACGGACATGCAGGCCCGGGAAATGCAATGGAGTGCCCAACTGCAAGGAAAGTGGAGAACACATATGATTTATGAGTTGTGCAAGCATCCATCCATGCGGTTCAGCGAATTGAAGAGGGCTTATCCGCACATTACCAACACCATGCTTACGAACACGCTGCGGGATCTGGAAACGCTTGGCATCGTCAACAGGGAGCAGTTCAATGAGATCCCGCCTCATGCTGAGTATTCCCTGACGGAGAAAGGCCGGGGTTTGCTGCCGGTATTCTTTGAAATATCGAAATGGGGGGAACATAATCTGGACGCTTCATCGCCCGCTGAGACGGACAATACGGGTGCGAAGTTTCCGCAGCGGTAGAGGGAAACGCGCGATGACTTTCAAGGAAGAGAAGCTGTACCATTGAAAACCTGTTTGGTGGGGAGAAACGGCTTTACATAAAAAACAGGCCAGGCGAGCGTAATCGAAAGCAAGTGAATGTTCTTCGCCGGTTCTTCGGCATTTCCTGTTCAAATCGCAGGATGTGGTATGCTTCGACGCGTTGAGTAAATTGCCCATCCTGACAGGAAAAAAGAAGATAAAGTGCGCCCTTACGGGCTGTTTCCCTCGAAATTCTACAATTTCTTTGAGAAATATGAAATTTCCCATTGAAATTAGCTTAATTGTGAATTATAATATAGGGCTGTGCAAAAATCCTTTATATAAGGAAAGGACATTCATATTATGCAGAACGAACATTTGAGAAACGTAGCAATTATTGCCCACGTTGACCATGGCAAAACCACGCTGGTGGACGAGATGCTCAAGCAGGGCGGCGTCTACCGGGAAAATCAGGAAGTGGTTGACCGCGTGATGGACTCCGGCGATCTGGAGCGGGAGCGCGGCATCACCATTCTGGCAAAGAACACTTCTGTACATTATAAAGATACGAAGATCAATATTGTAGACACCCCGGGTCACGCCGACTTCTCCGGCGAGGTCGAGCGTATCCTCAAGATGGTTGACGGCGTTATCCTGCTGGTCGATGCGTTTGAAGGTCCGATGCCGCAGACCCGTTTCGTTCTGGAGAAGGCGCTGGAGTTCGGTCACAAGATTATTATTGTTGTCAATAAGATTGACCGTCCGGATGCCCGTCTGGCAGATGTCGGCGACGAGGTTCTGGAGCTGCTGCTGACGCTGGACGCGTCGGATGAGCAGCTGGACAGCCCGATTCTGTACTGCTCCGGCCGCGACGGCACGGCAAGCCTGTCTCCGAACACACCGGGCGAAGATCTGACCCCGCTGTTCGAGACCATTCTGGAGCAGCTTGCCAAGCAGCACAACATCCAGATGCCCACCGAGCAGCTGTTGCTCAAGGCCGAGGCCTTTGCCCTGCGTGCCGGTGGCCGCAGCCCCCGGGTGGCCAAGCAGTTCATCGAACAATGCGAAGCCGGTGTGCAGAAGTAAAAACCGGTTTTCCGAACGTAATGCCAAAAAGCGGGACACCAAAGCATCCGCAGATGCTCCGGTGGTTTTACTATAACTATTTAGTTCAGCTTCAAGTCGCCGTCTTTGATCCAGCCCAGCTTGCGCTCTACCGCGCAGAACACCACGCTGAGCACGGCGGGCAGCACAAAGCACAGCAGCACCATGGCAGCCCAGTCCATGGGGGTGATGGCGGCCTTGGTACCGGCGGCAATATCGCTGACCCAGCCGGTGTAAACGCCGATCTGACCCACCAGACCGCAGGTGCCCATGCCGGAGGACACCGCTGCGCCGTTCATCTCAAAGTGGAACAGGCAGGTAGCCAGCGGGCCGGTGATGGCACTGGCCAGCGTGGGGGCGATCCAGATGCGGGGGTTCTTGATGATGTTGCCCATCTGCAGCATACTGGTGCCCAGACCCTGACTGACAAGGCCGCCCACGCCGTTTTCCTTATAGCTCATCACGGCAAAGCCCACCATCTGGGCGCAGCAGCCTGCCACGGCAGCGCCGCCTGCAAGACCGGTCAGGCCCAGTGCGGCGCAGATGGCAGCGGAGGAGATGGGCAGGGTCAGCGCCACACCCACGATGACCGACACCAGAATGCCCATGACCAGCGGAGCCTGCTCGGTGGCCCACATGATCAGGGTGCCCACCTGACTTGCGGCTGCGCCGATGGGGGCGGCGATGAGCATGGAAAGCCCAACGCCCGCAAAGATGGTCACCAGCGGGGTGACAAGGATATCCACCTTGGTCTCCTTGCTCACGGCCTTGCCCAGCTCTGCTGCCACAATGGCGATGATAAGCACAGCCAGCGGGCCGCCTGCGCCGCCCAGCGCATTGGCCGAGTAGCCCACGGTGATCAGGCTGAACAGCACCAGCGGCGGGCAGTGCAGTGCCCAGCCGATGG
>OQVL01002471.1_pt1 | contig 11289 bp, 10 predicted proteins | sample 1691501 | NCBI WGS metagenome assembly OQVL01 (sample SAMN03418253, study PRJEB22391) | human gut metagenome | biome: human-gut; feature: organic feature; material: feces | host: Homo sapiens | place: Tanzania | collected 2013-01
ATGAGCTCGTCGTACACTTCCTGATTGTAGAAATCAATCTCGCTTCCAATTATATAATCATACTTGGAATATTCCTTGTTCGCCTCGTCATAATCCTTGCCCTCAAGAGCGCATACACGCTTCTTGAATTCTTCCTGCTTCCAGTCTATTCCTGCAAAGTGCTTCCAGTTCCACTTGAACTTGGAATACTTTGACTTTCTTCCAGGGAATGTAAACTTTGAAAGTGCTCCCACAGTCTTCTTATTGCCGATCATCTGTGGAATATCCTTGGTGTTGAAGTCGGCTGCTGTAACCTTCTCTATCTTGTCAGCGCCAAGCTTCTGTCTGACTGCAATATCCGCATAGACATTTATCCCCTGATCCTTCATAGCCTTTATAGCAGCTATATACTCATCCTTAGTTCCATATCTGGTTCCAACTGAACCCTTCTGGTCAAACTCTCCCAGATCATACAGATCGTACGGAGCATACCCCATATCTTCTTTGCCCTGTGCTCCCTTTGTAGCAGGCGGAAACCATACAGCCGTAGCCCCCATCTTCTTCAGAACCGCAGCGTCCTCTGCTGCCTTTTTCCATAAATCCTGGCTGTCGGTCGTATTCGCTGTAAAATACTGTACCAAAAGTCCGTTATCCTTCATCTCAATACCTCCGTTATTGGCTTTTAATCACCCTTATAAGTCATTATATCAAATCTGAATATATGAGTAAAGACCGACAAATAACAAAAACATGCCCGCAGACTCCCCTTACCGGAGTGCCTGCAGGCATGTCAAAGACACTATGTGCTGTAACGTATATATCTCGGATCACACACGCTGATCCATGCATGTATACACCACAGCTTATAGCTGTATTACATATTCTTGATTCTCTCTATAGCCTCAACTGTATTCTCATAAGTTCCAAATGCAGTAAGTCTGAAATATCCCTCACCGCTTGGTCCGAAGCCTGAACCTGGGGTTCCGACTACATTTGCATTCTCAAGCAGATAATCGAAGAAATCCCATGATGACATGTTGTTCGGTGTCTTAAGCCAGATGTATGGCGCATTTACACCGCCTGATACAGTGTAGCCTGCATCCTTGAGTCCCTGTGATATAACCTTTGCATTGTTCATGTAATATGCGATCTGAGCCTTTGTCTGAGCCTTGCCCTCGTCTGAGTACACTGCGTCTCCTGCTGCCTGAACAATGTATGGAGCGCCATTGAACTTTGTTCCATGTCTTCTTGCCCACAGGCTGTGCATTGACACACCATCTGCGTCCTTCAGATCCTTTGGAACTACAGCATAGCCAAGACGTGTTCCTGTAAATCCTGCGTTCTTAGAAAAGCTCTTGAGCTCGATAGCACATGTCTTTGCGCCCTCGCACTCATATATTGTATGAGGAACATCCTCCTCGCTGATATATGCCTCGTATGCAGCATCGTAGATGATGACTGCTCCGACCTTATTTGCGTAATCTACCCACTCCTGAAGCTGATCCTTCTTGATCGTTGCTCCTGTAGGGTTGTTTGGGAAACACAGGTATATGATGTCAGGTGTCTCCTTTGGAAGCTCTGGCGCAAAGTTATTGTCTGCAAGACACGGCATGTAAATTACATCGCTCCACAACTCTGTGTTCTTGTCGTATGTTCCTGTTCTTCCTGCCATTACATTTGAATCAACATATACAGGGTATACAGGATCACATACTGCGATCTTGCTGTCTGCTGTAAATATCTCCTGGATATTTGCTGAGTCACTCTTTGCCCCGTCGCTGACAAATATCTCATCAGCAGATATGTCCACGCCTCTGTCAGCATAGTCGTTCTTTGCTATGGTGTTTCTGAGGAACTCATAGCCGAGATCAGGAGCATATCCCTTGAATGTCTCCGCAACTGCCATCTCGTCTACAGCCTTGTGAAGGCGCTCTATGATAGCCGGTGCAAGTGGCTGAGTCACATCACCGATACTGAGTCTTATAACCTTCTTGTCAGGATGTGCTGCGCTGTACTCTCTCTGCTTTCTTCCAACTGTTGAGAAGAGATAACTTCCCGGAAGCTTTAAATAATTTTCATTTGCCTTAAACATATCTTTCCTCCTAATATATATCAGTCCAGCCTTCAAATACTTCCCTTGCCGGTCCTGTCATGTACATAGTTTCATTCTGCCTGTCGTAATCAATATCCAAAGTTCCTCCGAGCAATGAGACCTTTACCGAATCTCTCGTCCTGCCGGCAGCTATACCCGCCGCCACAGCCGCACACGCGCCTGTACCACACGCAAAAGTCTCACCGGAGCCGCGCTCCCACACGCGCATCCGCATATGATCTTCGTCAACGATCTGGACAAATTCTACATTTGTCCTGTTCGGGAACATGGGATGCACTTCCATCTCAGGTCCCAAAATCTCCATCTGACAGACATATATATCATCCACCCACACAACCGCATGGGGATTGCCCATGGACACCCGGACAAAATCCACAGTTTCATCAGGCAGAACAGCCGTCTCGACAGCCGCACCTATATCCGGTCTGCCCATATCCACACACACCGCAGCCACTCTTCCATCCTGCAGAATGCATCTGAGCCGTTTTATACCCGCCTGTGTCTCCACAGTAAATTCCGTCTTCTCCGTCATTCCATGGTCGTATACATACTTGCCAAGGCATCTTATACCATTTCCACACATCTCTGCCCTGCTGCCATCCGCATTGTATATATCCATATTAAAATCAGCCCTGGCCGAAGGTCCTATAAGTATCAGTCCGTCGCCCCCAATGCCCCTGCGCCTGTCACTGACAAGCCTGGCAAGGATCTCCGGATCATACACCTTTTCTCTGAAGCAGTTCACGTACACGTAGTCATTTCCAAGTCCTTCCATCTTCGTGAATCGCAATAGAAAGCCTCCCTCTTGATCTGTTTTAGAAACAATCTGAATTATCCAGTATCATATATGCCATCTCGACTATATTTATACCGTTATCCATGCTCTTCTTTTGCAGATATCTGTGAGCGCCCTGTTCATCATACTCAAAGTCATGCATAAGCTTGAGCTTTGCCGCCTTGATGATCTTCTTCTCTTCCTCGGTTCTCTCCTTTGGTCTGGACTTTCTCTTTTTTCTCTCCCACAGAAGATTCTCTATGGTGAGACTTACGGTATTCACAAAGTCCATGGACTTTATCGGCATAGACAGACATACCACGCCGCTGTCCCGGACTTCCTCATAATTCTTCTTGCTGCTGAGCACGATCATGTCAAAATATTTCGGAATATAATTCTCAAGATCTGAATACATCATATCCAGGAATTTATATCCACATATTATGACGCCATCGTCACACGCATCCGCAGCCTGCGCCGCCTGGGCTCCGGTTGTACACACCTTTGTAACACTTATACCATTGCGAATGAGCAGGTTTTTTATACTCTTTGCTTCCTCTATTTTCGGAAAAACTATTATAACATTTACCAAATCAAAGCCCTCTCAATCGTGTATGTATAGCTATTATCAAATATATAGGTAAGCAGACCTTTCGCTCCGCTTACCTATACTACTCATCATTTTATATTGTTCGTGTATAAGATCAGACTTTGTACAGATAGTTTGAGATCTCCCAGTCTGTAACCTGTCTTGTGTACTCATTCCACTCATCCATCTTGGCACTTGTATATCTCTCGAAGATGTGTGAACCAACTGCCTCCTTCATGAAGTCGCTCTCGCTCATGGCAAGAGTTGCCTCTCTGAGGTTTGCAGGAAGGCTGTGGATATGACGTTCCTTCTTCTCCTCTGCAGTGAGGTTGAATATATTTGTATCTACACTTGGTGGAACCGGAAGCTGACGCTTGATTCCGTCAAGTCCTGCTCTAAGGCATACTGCCATGGCAAGGTATGGGTTAGCTGTTGGATCCGGACATCTGAGCTCAACTCTTGTTCCTGCACCACGTGCACTTGGAATTCTGATAAGTGGACTTCTGTTCTTTGCTGACCATGCGATGTAAATAGGAGCCTCATAGCCTGGAACAAGTCTCTTGTATGAATTTACAAGCGGGTTGGTGATGGCTGTCATCTCCTTCATATGCTCCATGATTCCGGCGATGAACCAGTAAGCCTCCTGGCTAAGTCCGAGCTTATCGTTCTCATCTGCAAATATGTTCTTGCCATCCTTCTGGAGCGACATGTTCATATGCATACCTGAACCGCATACGCCATACTTTGGCTTTGGCATGAATGTTGCGCAGAGACCATGTCTCTTGGCAATAGTCTTTACAACCAGTTTGAATGTCTCGATGTTATCGGCGGTTCTCAAAGCCTCACCGTACTTGAAATCTATCTCATGCTGTGCAGGAGCTACCTCATGGTGTGATGCCTCGATCTCAAATCCCATCTGCTCAAGAGTAAGAACCATATCTCTTCTCGCATTCTCACCGAAATCCAGTGGTCCGAGATCAAAATAGCTTGCTCTCTCGTATGTGTTAGTTGTAGGCATTCCGTTCTCATCTGTCTGGAAGAGGAAGAATTCACACTCAGGACCTACATTCATAGTGTAACCCATCTCTTTTGCCTCAGCCAGAGCTCTCTTAAGTACATATCTTGGATCGCCCTCAAATGGTGTTCCATCCGGCTTATATACATCACATATAAGTCTTGCAACCTTTCCCTGCTGTGGTCTCCAAGGGAATGTCTCATATGTATCATAATCAGGATACAGATACATATCTGACTCCTCAATTCTTGCAAAGCCCTCTATAGAAGAACCGTCGAACATGATCTTGTTGTCAAGTGCCTTCTCTATCTGGCTTGAGGTTATCGCTACGTTCTTAAGGTCACCAAAAATATCTGTGAACTGAAGTCTTATAAACTCAACATCATCTTCTTTGACCTTTTTCAGTATGTCTTCCTTTGTGTATTTTCCCATCGTTATACTCCTTTTCTACACATTGTTTGATCCTCTGCATGTAAATCTCTATGAGATTTTCTCATAGCTAGAGTTATAATAAACTTTGACAGAACTTTTGTCAACACAGATGAACGATTGAGCAAATGTATATTCTGTCATAATTCTCTATCGAAGATCTCTCTTTCTGAATGTCAGCCATGTTGCCACGATCATCACCGTGCCGTATGCAGCAGCCACCGCCAGGGATATTCCAGCATGGCTCCAGTCTATATCGACCTGACTCATCTCCCTCACAGAACTAAACGGCATATAGCCCAGTATTTTCTCCAGAACATCCGACTGGAATAGCACAGGCATGATCTGCACGCCGAGATCCACAAGGAAAAACAGCAGCAGATTCACTGATACTGACGCAGCCTTGGACGTCAGTGCAAACGCAAGGAACACGCATGTCATATATAACATCGTAAGCACAAATCCCTCACACGCCACCGATCTCAGCATATATCCCGCCACGTCCATGGTAAATGCCTTTCCAAAGCCTCCACAAATGCATCCTCCCACGGTATACACAAGTATATCTTCAAGAGAAAGTATCCAGATCGCCACTATATATACTATGATCTTCGCAAACATTATATGTGCCCTGCTGTGTCCCTGGGCTATCGCACACTGGATATCTCTGGACTTGTAATCGCTGGTGATGAGCGACGCCGCAATAAATCCAAACAGCATGCCCGACACCGAGCTTCCGGAAAACGAGCCCAGCAGATACTGGAACTGAAAATCTCCCGTGAGTTCTATTCCGAGAATATCTCCAACAAATCCCACCGAGATCAGATATATTATATCCTGGACAAAGAAAACTATCAGGCACACCCTGAAGCCCAGGCTCTTATACAGCTTATAAAATTCAGCCGGCAACAGTTCACGCATAATGAGCACCTCCTATCCTGTGAATAAAGTAGTTCTCAAGGCTCTCCTCCTCGAGATGGTACTCACTGACAAACACCCTCTCATTGTAGAGAACCCATGCCAGCTCATCTGAGTTTACCGGCTGGTCCACGATTATCTCATCGCCATTCACATACACATTCACTATATTGTATCTCATAGCAAGTATATCAAGCACCTTCTTCACATCATTGGTGCGCAGTCTCAGTCTTCTGTGACACTTCGCGTCAAGCTGCGCTGCGGAGAGGCAGTCTATGATCTGTCCTCTGTCTATCATTATGTAGTCCGTTGCCAGCTCGTGAAGCTCTGTGAGTATATGGCTGGATATAAGTATCGTCACACCAAATCTCTGATTTATCTGCTTGAGAAGATTTCTTATCTCAACTATTCCAACCGGATCAAGTCCGTTTATAGGCTCATCCAGGAGCAGGAGATCCGGGCCTGACAGCATGGCACAGCCAATCGCCAGCCTCTGTTTCATTCCCATCGAATAGTTTCTGAATTTCTTCTTACCAACACCCTGCAGTCCAACGTTTGCTATGGTCTGGTCGATGAGCTTGTCGTTCTTTATCCCCCTCAGCTTCATATTAAGCTTTATGTTGTCTCTAGCATTATAATTGTCGTGCAGTCCGGCATGTTCACACACCGTTCCTATCCTCTTTCTGGCATTCACCAGCCCCTTACTGTCACTGGCGCCAAATAACTCTATCTCTCCCTCGTCAGGAAACAACAGACCATTGATATGATTGATCATGGTCGTCTTTCCTGCCCCGTTCTGTCCTATAAAGCCATATATCTTTCCCCTTTCAAGAGATATATTGACATTGGACAAAACAGTATTCTTTCCAAATGTCTTCGTGAGTCCGCTTACTCTCACAACATTCTCTGCCATTTATTCCCCACCTTTCTGTCCTCATAAAATACACCTACAGGAAATAATATTCTATGAATTTACACAAAAACCCGTCATCCAGCACATAGCTGAACAACGGGTCCTTTATATACTTATCAATGATAAGAATTAATCCTGAACGTATGGTAATATTGCGATCTGTCTAGCTCTCTTAACAGCAATTGTGATTGCTCTCTGATGCTTAGCACATGTTCCTGTGATTCTTCTTGGAAGGATCTTACCTCTCTCTGAGATATACTTTCTGAGTGCGTTTGAATCCTTGTAATCGATCACAGCCTCTTTATTAGCACAATACTCGCAGACTTTCTTTCTTCTACGGATATTTCTTCTCTTCATTGGAGCGTCAGCTCTATCAGTCTTATTGTAAGCCATTGTATTTACCTCCTATTTTACTTGAATGGTAAATCGTCCTCAATACCTTCCGGTATACTCATGAAGCCCTCAGCTCCTGCATTGCCAGGTGCCGGTCTTCCTGCTGGCTGATATCCACCGCCTGATGCCTGTCCGCTTGCAGCCTTGCTCTCAGCAAACTCCTGCTCCTCAACGACAACATCAGTTGTGTACACCTTGTTACCATCCTTATTCGTATAGCTTCCAGTCTGGATTCTACCTGTTATAGCAATCTTCGTTCCCTGCTTCAGGTACTTCTCTGCAAACTCAGCGCTCTTGCCAAATGCAACGCAACCGATGAAGTCTGCACTCTGGTCGCCATTTCTATTGAATCTTCTGTCTACAGCCAATGTGTATCTTGCAATAGCCATCTGGCCATCACCTGTGTTTGACTGTGAATATCTAACTTCTGGGTCTCTTGTGAGACGACCCATCAATATTACCTTGTTCATTATAGAATACCTCCTATTACTCGGCGTCTAATCTAACGCAAAGATATCTAAGAACTGATTCCATAATACGAATGTTAGCCTCAAGCTGAGCTGGAACTCCAGCCTCTGCATCAAACTGAATGAAGTAGTAGTATGCTTCGCCCATCTTCTGAATCTCGTAAGCAAGCTTCTTGAGTCCACACTCGTTAACTTCTGTAATTGTTGCGTTAGCCTTCTCAATATAAGACTTAACCTTATCAACTACAGCTGTTCTGGCTTCCTCATCAATCTTTGCACTAACAACTAAAGTTAATTCATATTTGTTCATTACATTGCACCTCCTTATGGTCTCTGGCCCACAGTCATCTGTGAGCAAGGAAAATATGATTAATACATCACAAGTTCAGATACTATCATATTTTTCCAGCCAATTCAAGCATTTTTTCTATGATCATCCCAAAAATTCTGTGGCATGCTTTCTCGACCACAATGGGAACATGCTTCTCTGGCATCTGTAGTTCTCTCTCTGCTCCACGCTCACCGCGCTGAAGAATGTTCTCCACATATCCGTGTAATCATCCTCCATATATTCTGCGCTGCCCAGCGTCTCCATCTCCTGATCTGTAAGCCGCCTCACATACATATCCGAATCCACCGGATGTACCACGGCGTAACGTCTGCCATCATCCACTATCAGCCAGTACTCTGACGGCATCCTGTCCGCAAAATGACTGGCGACAAGAAGCGCAACATCGTCCTTTGGTTCTATATGACATACATACACCCGTCCCTGGACAACAGTGAATCTGGCTATCTCCCTTAACAGATGTGCCTCGTTGCTCACACTCCGTCCAAGCTCCATGATACGCATCACCTCCGGACTTATGAGCATATGCTCCACCTTCCGTCCCTCGGCAAATGCCAGTATCAGATATCTGTACACAGTGTCCAGTGCATCCTCCTGATGAGACAATAGCGCATTAAATACGTTGCGGTACACAAGCCAGGATACCTTCTTCACGGATCTGGTAAACTTCTGCACCTTGTCCGCATCCGGCTCTACATGTATATAGTCAGCGAACATGTCCAGTTGTTCCACTGGCTCCTTCATAAGCATCACATGGTCGTGTCCAACCTGCAGCGCCATACTCCACGCCTCATATATGCATGTAGCCATATCGTCATATCTGTCTCTGCATGTGAAAACCTTCATATTGTCCATAACTTCCACCTTCACGCCTTCATTCCTATATCAAATAAAGTCATCTGTCTGTACTGTTCATTGCCGTGTGATGCCTGCCAGTTCTCTCCCCGGCTCAGATCCGTCATCTCCCTGACAATGTAATCCCTCTCTATAGGGATCCTGTACATCATACGTCCGCCACACGTTATAAAATAATGTGCTCTCTTAAGCACCACCCCCATCTTCTTCAGATTATCGAAATCCAGCCTTCCGTATCTGCGGGCTCTCACTATCCTGCCCGCCGACTTCGGCCCTATGCCGGGAATCCTGAGAAGCAGATCATACGGTGCCGTCTGCACCTCCACCGGGAACTGGTCAAGATGTCTCACTGCCCAGTTGCACTTCGGATCCATTCTCTGATCGAGGTTCGGCTCGTTCTCAGACAATATCTCCTCCGCATGGAAACCATAATATCTGAGCAGCCAGTCCGCCTGATACAATCTGTGCTCACGAAGGAGCGGAACCGCTGTATCCAGTGCAGGGAGTGCCGAGTCCTCGTTGATCGGTATATACGCGGAGTAGAACACACGCTTCAGATCGTATCGCTGATACAGTCTCTGGGCTGTGTGTATGAGCGTGTAATCCGACTCTCCGCTGGCTCCAACTATCATCTGGGTGCTCTGTCCCGCCGGGGCAAATGCCCGTCTCCTGTCTGTATCTCCAAACATGACAGGGAGCGCCTCTGCCGCTGTCATCTGCAAAGCACCATGGCTATCCTGTTCCACCAGTTCTGTCTTATATACATCCAGATCCTTCCGCAGATTCTTCTCATTGAATATACTTCCGGTCAGATATCTGTTGATTCCGCTCCTCTCCATCCGTGCGGTCTTGCCAACCGCCAGCCTGTGGGATTCTATGGTGCTGGTCAGCTTGCCCATGGGATCAAGTATCGTGCCAAAGCTCTTGTTCGGTGCCAGCCTCTTAAGGCTCTCCTCAGTCGGCAGCTCCATATTAACACTTATCCTGTCCGCTAAATATCCCACCATGCTTATAAGCTCATCCGATGCCCCCGGAATGGTCTTCACATGGATATATCCATTGAACCTGTACTTCGTCCTGAGAAGATACAGAGTCTCACACATCCTCTGCATGGTGTATGTGGGATCTCTGAGCACACCAGAGCTCAGGAACAGTCCTTCTATATAATTCCTCTTATAAAATTCTATGACCAGCTCGCACAGCTCCTCCGGCTCAAATGTCGCTCTTGGCACATCATTACTCCTGCGGTTCAGGCAATATTTGCAGTCATACACACAGTGGTTCGTCATGAGAACCTTAAGCAGCGATATACATCTTCCATCCGCTGCAAAGCTGTGACATATTCCGCAGGATACACTGTTGCCTAGTGATCCCTTCTGTCCTTTCCTGTCCACCCCGCTGGAGGTACACGCCACATCATACTTCGCCGCATCTGCCAGTATATTCAGTTTTTCCTTTGTTGTAAGTCCTGTAATTATCTCGTTCATGCATTCAATTATACGAACATTTGTTCGATATTGCAAGAGGTAATTTCTGGTTATCCGACTGGAACTTCACAGCACTGATAGGCGCAAAAAAAGACCGGACACACTCTGAACGAATGTATCCGATCTTCTCTGTCCGAAAGGCTCTGATCTATGACCATTCCTTTCTTCTATATGATTCTAAGCTATATCTTAGAGCTGTGGACCTGCTGCAACTAATGCCTTACCTGCTGCATTTCCCTCGTACTTAGCAAAGTTCTTCTGGAATCTTGCTGCAAGATCCTTAGCCTTTGTCTCCCACTCTGAAGCATCAGCGTATGTGTCACGTGGGTCAAGGATTGCTGGATCTACGCCAGGAAGCTCTGTTGGAACCGCGAAGTCAAACATAGGGATCTTCTTTGTAGGAGCCTCATTGATAGCACCGCTGAGGATTGCATCGATGATACCTCTTGTATCCTTGATTGAGATTCTCTTGCCTGTTCCATTCCATCCTGTGTTAACAAGATATGCCTTAGCACCGCTCTTCTCCATCTTCTTAACAAGCTCCTCTGCATACTTTGTAGGATGCAGCTCGAGGAATGCCTGACCGAAGCAAGCTGAGAATGTTGGTGTTGGCTCTGTGATACCTCTCTCTGTACCAGCAAGCTTTGCTGTGAATCCTGACAGGAAGTAGTACTGTGTCTGCTCTGGTGTAAGGATTGATACTGGAGGAAGTACTCCAAATGCATCTGCTGAAAGGAAGATTACGTTCTTTGCAGCCGGTGCTGATGATATAGGTCTTACAATGTTCTGGATGTGATCTATTGGGTAAGATACACGAGTGTTCTCTGTTACGCTCTTATCAGCGAAGTCGATCTTGCCGTTTGCATCAAGTGTAACGTTCTCAAGAAGAGCATTTCTCCTGATAGCGTTGTAGATGTCTGGCTCTGAATCCTTGTCAAGGTCGATAACCTTAGCGTAGCATCCACCCTCGAAGTTGAATACACCGTTGTCATCCCAGCCGTGCTCGT
>OQVL01002473.1_pt1 | contig 11280 bp, 10 predicted proteins | sample 1691501 | NCBI WGS metagenome assembly OQVL01 (sample SAMN03418253, study PRJEB22391) | human gut metagenome | biome: human-gut; feature: organic feature; material: feces | host: Homo sapiens | place: Tanzania | collected 2013-01
ATAGAACTATTTTCATTGCAAGGAATATATAAGCCGGTATATGCCATTAAAAGTAGCAATCCTGTTGTTTTTAAGCATACAGTTTTACCGCCAGTATTTGGACCAGTAATGATTAAACAGTTGAAATTTTGCCCTAATTTAATATCAATAGGAACAATTTTATTTTTATCAATTAATGGATGACGTGCCCCAACTAAATTTATATATTTTTCTGTATTTAAAATGGGATTAATGCCATCAATACTTTTAGAATATGAAACTTTAGCCGATAAAACATCTAATTTGCCAATAATACAAATATTTTGCTTTAGTTCACTAGTATATTTATAAAGAAGAATAGAAAGGTCATGAAGTATTTTTTCAATTTCAATATTTTCTTCTATCTTAAAATTATTAATCTCATTATTAATCTCAAAAACACTTAAAGGTTCCAGATATACGGTTGAGCCACTACTTGAAGTATCGTGGATAAAACCCTTAATTGTATTTCTATATTCTTGCTTTAATGGAATAACAAATCTATCATTTCTAATTGTAACTATAGGTTCCATTAAATACTTAGAGTAATTGCTAGAATGAATAATAGAGTCAAGTTTGTCTCTAACTGCTTGTTCAGCTTTTTTTCTATTTCTCCTTATAGCAGAAAGTTTAGCAGAAGCGCTATCTGCAATTGTATTTTCATCTAGTATCTTCTCGAAAATAGTTGTTTCAACGCTTTTATTAATATATAAAGAATTAAAAAAATCAAATAATATAGGAAAATCATTAGTGCTAAAACTAGTATCATCAAAGAAATAATTTTTTAATTCACGTGATATTTTTAATACTGTGGCAATTTCAATTAATGCCTTGGCAGACAACACATTGTTACTTTCTAGGTGCTTAATCCATATATCGATATTGGGAATTTCGACCACACATATGAGTCATATTGAAACAGGAAATACCAAGCTCTCTCTGCAGGTCCTTGTAGATATAGCGTCGACGCTGTCTGTCCAGACCGATGAATTGTTATATGAACTCCCTGCACAAAATACACATGCGCTGAAGCAGGAACTGGCAGATCTTCTCATGACCTGTTCTCCCCGTGAGATCAATATTTTATTAGATGTGTTAAAATCTGTGAGGGTCTCTTTAAATAAATATCTTTCGTAATTGTTATTCTTATTACAAAATACAGTAAATTGTAAAAAATACTTGAATACACAAACTATTTGTAATACAATTTCTATATAAAGAAAGCACCCACTCCATAGTGGATGCTCCTGAATAAGGTTTATGTGTCCATACAGACACCGCCTCTCCTGTGGGTCAGACAGGGGAGGCATTTTTATTTATGCTTTTTTCTCTTATCGAGAAAGGTAAGCAACGCAATGATCAGACCACCAAAGGATACCAGTAATCCAAGTATTCCAAGAAAAATCATAATAATTTCATAAGCTTTCATATGCGCCACCTCCCTTCCTATGTATTCCGGCAATCCGGTGTCCATTGGTTCGGGAGGCTACCACCCTGTCGTGAGTGCTTTCTTAGTTAAAATTTTATCATATGGTTGTAGTTGTTTCAACATAAACCTTTTTTCTAGTTCATGATAATAAAATGTTTGCAAACCATGCATTTATTATTTCAATTCCCTACGCTTCTTTCTCTCCGGTTCATCACCAGATAAAACACGACTCCCGCTGCCACAACTCCGATCGAAATGATCTGTGATGTGGAAAGCACTCCGATACTTCCGCGGTAATCGTTCCGGAAAAATTCAATGATAAATCTTCCGATTCCGTAAAGTACCATATATCCTGCTGCCACCTGTCCCTCTTTCGGTTTTCTTCCCGCATAGAGCAGTAACAGTCCGCAGATCAGGAAATCCCCGGCAGATGACATCAGCTGTGTCGGCAGAAGTTTTACACCGTTCGGTGCAAAGTCGGAGTGGGTAAATGTAATGCTAAACCATGAATCTGTCTCCCTGCCGTAACAGCAGCCTGCAAAGAAACAGCCGAGACGCCCGAATCCCTGCGCAAATGATACAGCAGGCATAACAAGATCAAAGTACGGCAGAAAACGTTCTTTTTTGACACGGCAGTAGATCAGGCTGGTCAGCGCACCGCCGATGATCCCGCCGTAAACAACGTATCCGTTTTTAAAGTTCCAGAGTATGGACGGATCTTTTAAAATCTCCGGGATCTCTACAATATAATAGAGCAGCCTGCAGCCGATCATTCCACCGAAGATTGCGCAGAAGAAGATTCCATAGATAATATCCTCGTTCAAGCCACGTTTTTTTCCACGCTTTAAACACATCATAAGTGCCGCTGCAAAACCGATCGCAATCATAAGACCATACATATGAAATGTAACCGGTCCTATCTTTATATCATTAAACATATATTTTAATTTATCCTTTCTGAATCACTCAAATACATACTGATTATGTTTCATATCTGTCATTTTCCACACAAAATAATTTTTCTGCTGCTTTATACACAATATGGTTTTAAATAATCCACTTAATACCCATAAATATCATAAATCTCATCTGTATACACGCCCTGTTCTTTATAAACGATCAGCGGTTTTTCCACGGCAAGTCTTGATTTTCCACCGCGCAGCCCCTCGATCAGCACCATATTCGGTTCTTTATCCACGAACGGATAGACAAGCTGCATGCGCTTCGGCTCGATCTTGTACTCGACCATTTTACTCATGATCTCTGCGAGACGGAACGGCCGGTGCACCATATAAAACCTGCCTCCCGGCACAAGCATTTTCGCGGTTTCCCGCAAAATATCATCCAGTGTACATAGCACTTCATGTCTGGCGATCGCCTTTGCCGCAGACGGCGAATTTTGTCCATGTGTCCCGATCATATACGGCGGATTTGTGGTGATCACATCAAACGAAGATGCTCCAAATATCGCAGATGCCTCCTTGATATCTCCGGTCACGATCTCGATCTTATCCTCAAGATGGTTATAGCACACGCTCCGGCGTGCCATATCCGCACTTTCTTCCTGGATCTCAAGCGCCTTAAAATCTTCTGCTTCTGTTTTGGCTTCCATCAGGATCGGGATAATTCCCGTACCGGTACCAAGATCGAGCACGCGCTCCCCTTTTTTTGCCTTTGCAAACCCGGAAAGCAAAACGGCATCCATCCCAAAACAGAACCTGTTCGGATCCTGAATGATAAAATAGCCGTTGCGATGCAGTTCATCAAGTCTCTCCTGTTCATAAACCAGATTATTTGGCATCGTCAATTTTGGATTTTCCTCCCTTATCTTCTAATGCGGAAAGTTCCTTTAATTCCTGCGCAGTCAGCTTTACATGATCTCTTCTGCGTTTTGGTTTGAATTTCAGCTGATCCACAGAGTAATCACGGATTTCCTTTTCGTCATCCACTTCCACGAGTACTTTGACCATCTGTCGCAGTACACTGACGGAAGATACCTCTCCCTTTAAGCCATCATCCGTGGTCACATAATCCCCCACATTTGGCAGACGGCTGTTTAAATATTCATAAGTTTCTTCTTCATTTTTCAGACAGCACATCAGGCGTCCACAGACACCGGAAATCTTTGTCGGATTTAAGGACAGATTCTGCTCTTTTGCCATCTTGATGGATACCGGGACAAACTCGGAAAGATAGGAATGACAGCAAAGTTCTCTTCCACAGATTCCAATCCCACCCATGATCTTTGTCTCATCACGGACACCGATCTGGCGCAGCTCGATTCTGGTACGGAAGACCGCTGCAAGATCTTTTACCAGCTCGCGGAAATCGATACGTCCGTCCGCCGTAAAATAAAAGAGCAGCTTATTATTATCAAACGTGTACTCTGCCTCCACCAGCTTCATATCAAGCTTATGTTTTGCTATCTTTTCCAGGCAGATCTTAAATGCCTCTTTTTCTTTTTCACGGTTCTTTAATGCTGTCTTTTCATCTGCCTCCGTTGCAATACGGATGACCGGTTTTAACGGCTGGATCACGCTGTCATCATTCACTTCCCTTGTCGGTATCATGACTGTTCCCAGCTCCACACCACGCGCAGTTTCCACAATTACGTGCATTCCTGCAGTCAGATCCAGATTTCCCGGTCCGAAATAATAAATTTTACCGGCATTCCGGAAACGGACTCCTACTATTTTTATCATGTTAATTCTCCTTTATGGTCAGCAGAAGCAGCTCGATCACCAGATCAAAATTTACATTTGCGTTTAAACGCACCTGTGCTTTTGACAGTGCCTGTAAAATTTCTTCGATTCCATTGTAAGAACTCTGCTCTGCCTGTCTTTTTATGTCATAGACCTCATCCTTGAAAATAAGGCCGTTTGCATCCTTTGTTGCTTTATAATAAAGTACATCACGATACCAGATCATCATAAGATCAAAGTAATCGTTGATCTGAAGCTTATATTCACTGATCTGCTTTACCGCCTCTGTCATCTCATAGAGGTCGATGTCGTGCAGACGCTTGATGAGCTGAAGCGCAGATGCCTTTAATTCATTAAAATCATCCGATGCTGCAAGCTGGATCGCTTTTCCGACATTTCCCTGTGCAAATGCCACGCAGACATCTGCCTGGTAATCCGGAATCTGGTAATGTGCCATCAGAAATTTTTTGATCTTCTCATCCGGCACCGCCTTTAAATTCAGCGTCACACAGCGGGATAAGATCGTCGGAAGAAAACTCTCCGCATTGGTGGTCAAAAGCAGGATCACCGCATATGCAGGCGGCTCCTCGATTGTCTTTAGCAGTGCGTTCTGCGCCTGCTGGTTCATTTTTTCCGCTTCATCCACAATATAAATCTTATGTTTGCTGCTGTATGGCTTAATGACAATGTCATTGTTTAACTGTGTACGGATATCGTCTACCGAAATCGTATTCGGCTTCTCATGGCTGACATAGATGATATCCGGCTGGTTTTTGCCCGCCGCCTGTTTACAGGAATGACACTCCATACATGGCTCCGCTGTAAATTTATTTTCTATTCTTTCAGATTCTGTCTCACCTGCAAGTTCCTCTAACTTTTTATTTACTGCCTCACACTGCAGCGTCTGTGCAAATGCTTCTGCGATCATCATTTTTCCGGATTTGTCCGGTCCGTTTAATATATAAGCATGTGAAACTTTATCCATGGTAATCGCATTCTGCAGATGTTCTATGATCTGCTCATGTCCAACGATGTCCTTAAATGCTGGCATATAAATCCTCATTTCTGCACATATTTTTCATGTTTTCTTTTCTGCTACCAGATTTCCCGCCATGTGCGTGCGCCGTTTATCCAATCCACATCCAAAAAAGATCAGGTGAGGATATCTAATATCAATCCCCTTATCTCTCCGATCTTACTTAAAATCGCGATGTGGTCTTTCTCATCCTTTACCAGCTCCTGCGCCAGTTCATCCAGATTCGAATCGATCAGCTTGATCAGACCGTACACTCTGTGGCGTCCTCTCCGGTCAAGAAAATTCTCCCTGGAAAACTTGTGGGACCGGAATACCACTTCATTCATAAATTCGCGGATCAGACCGCGGTATTTTTTCATATCACGGATATCCATATGCTGCGCAATACGGTTGCCCTGCGCTGTAATGTCAGAAAGAAGCATGTCCACTTTTGCCTGCAGATCCGCATCCGTGATCGCACTCGCAAGCGTAAACTTAAAGGAACCATCTCCCTGTACATTCTGATTGGTATCCGGTACCTGTGTAACCTCTGTTACATGATTTAATTTGTTAATATCCAAGGCTGACACCTTCTTCCTGTAAAAAAGTAACTATTCCTGCTCTTCGATATACGCAGCGATCGCATTCTCCGTCTCTTCTAACGACTCATTGCAAAATCTTTTTGTGATTCCTGCTTCTTTTAATTTTTCCTCGGAAAAATCTTTTTCATCCGCAAGAAACCGCCTCTGTATTTGATCGTAGCCCGGTATATGGAATTGGGGACAGAAAAAACAGATTGTTCCTCTCCGTTTCCATCCAACAGAGCAATATTTCCCCAGATTACATTCTCCTTCAGAACCTGCTGTCCCATTGTATTCATATAGACTACCGGAAGTGTAGTAGAGAACTTTCCCAGATCATAGTATTCCAGACTCTCCTCGTCCGGTGCAGCCCACTCCTTCATTTCTTCTTTCGTGATAGCGGTTCTCTTTTTTTCCTTTGACTTATTTTCTGACTTTACAACAGAATTTCCCACAATGGATATTCCACAGAGAACTGTTATCATCAGAATACATAAAAGGATACGTCTTATCCTTTTCATAGCAACACCTCTCAGTCAGGCAGCCTTTTTACTGCGAAAGTTCATCCTTCTGGTCAACTATATTTACCCTTTTCACGCCGTCGATCTTGATCAGTTTCTCTGAAATATCCATCTGATTTTCTTTTGCAGCTTTATACAGGATTCCCTCTCCGATAGAATAAACCAGTTCAAAGCTGCTTTCTGTAACATTTCTCATGGAAACATGTACCTTTCCTGAAAAAAAGGTATCCACTGCTGCCTCTGTTTTATGTAAGCATTCAGGTTTTCCGATGAGCGCACCCAGCGATACGGCGATAGGCAAACCAATCATACCCGTGCCAGGAATGCCGACACCCATCGCATTTTTGAGCATATTAGGACTCAGAAGAACTTCAATACGTTCAGGGCGCTTGCCCAATGTAGTAGCAGCCTTGGCTGTACATAGTGCCACAGCCATCGGTTCGGTACAGCCGATGGCAGGAACCACCTCTTTATTAACGAGCGCAATGATGCGCTCACGCTTACATTTCTCTAACATAATCTATATAACTTTTATATAAATAACGTTCTTACCATTATTTCGGGTACAAAAATACAAAAAATAAACCGTATTTCACGATATTATCGAAAAAATACGGCTTATCTTTATCAATATACTACTTTAACAACACTTTCTTGTCAGTTGAACGTCTTATTTTGTGCATAACTCAGCCAATTTGATTGCCAGTTCTGCACCACGGATATTTTCTGCAATACATTTACCAGTAGCACCATCTACCAGGAAGATGGCTGGAATGAACTTTACTTTATAGGAATCAGCTATTCCAGCACGGTCAAGACCGTTAGGCCAAGGAAGTTTTTCCTCAGCAAGTGCTTTTTTCCAAGCAGTTTCTTTCTGGTCTATTGAAACACTTACTATTTCCAACCCCTTTCCTTTATACAGTTCATAAAGTTTCTTGAGGTTTGGAATTTCCTTACGGCAAGGTCCGCACCATGACGCCCAGAAATCAACCAGATAATACTTCTTACCCTTTACACAAGAAGCCATGCTCACTTTAGAGCCATCCTCCTGCTGGAGTTCGAACTGAGGAAGAGATTCTCCTTCAAAACTCTTCGGATTGATCTGTTCATTCAAGCACTGACCATAGAAACTGTTCTTTGCTGTTTCTGAGAATAAAGCCCACTGTTTCTTATTATCCTTGGTAAAATAGCTCATCGTATTGAGCATAGCGAAAGGTCCCCACCATGAGTCTTTATTATCCGTATATAACTTATCATAAGAAGCCTCAACGGTTTTGAAGAAACTGCTTTCTTCATCAGCAAAGTTTTGATATTCCTCACTAGCTTTCAACTTATTCACCAGAAGTGTATCCTTCGCTTTCCAGGCTGCAGCAATCCGGTCTCTGACAGCCTGATGATGCAGATGACAATCAGTGTACATTTTATCAAGCATCTTCTTTACAGAACCGATTTTTGCCTGATATTCATTGTTCATCGCGCTACCGGTAATTTTGAGATTACTCGTATCAAAACCATTGTTCACACCATCTTTGAATGGTTTGGCATCGAGAGATACCTGAACTTTTTCTCCACCTTTGGTCATCAAAGTAAAGGTAAAAACCCCATTCTCAGGACCAACGCCGATAAAGCGGGCCTCTGTTACAGGGATGGTCAAAGTCAGTTTGCCACCCTTAACAACACCTTTAGCTAGAGGTTTTTCATCACGATGGGTAGCAGCCAAGACAGCCACCATTTCGGTACCATCAGGCACACCATTCAAAGTTGCATCAACGATACATTCATTGGCATTCTGTGCATTGGCACTCATCATAGAGGTGAGTGCCAATACTAAAGATAAAAATGATTTCTTAAACATGATATTTATACAATTACTAGAAATATTTTATTATCGCTTGTTACTTATCTACATTCTGAACGAAACTTCCGTTGCCAGGATTTTCAATGGCTCCCTTAGGGAATGGGAAGGTCCAGAGATGAGAGGTTGGAGCAAGACTTACCTGCTTGTCATCTACCATCTTCGTCAGCGTGCGGGCATAGGTACCTTCAGCATTGTACCTACGTGCATCACCGAAAGGCACGATAGAGAAGATGAGTTGATTATCCTTTGCCTGACGGATATACTGGATAGCCTCAGCAGATGCAGATGCAGACAACGGCTGATATTTCTCTGGGAGGATGTAGGTCTTGCGAACCTCGTTGAGTATATCCATCGCATCAGACAACATGTTCTTTCGAGCCAGGCACTCAGCCTTGATGAGATACTGTTCTACAGTTCGCATACCAGCAAGATTAATATAACCATTGGTCAATCCCTGATAATAAGTCTCAGTTCCCTGCGTCCTCAATTTCCAATTACTCAAGAAGTAAGCATCTCCCTCCTCAAATCCTTCAGCCCGCTGCACGGGCATTTTGAATATGGCAGAGGCATAGTTGGAGCTATTATCGGCATAATTGAAGTTATAGCAATCCGAGCTATTGAAACCAAGCGGTGTCGCCAACGAAGGATATACGCCTTGCTGTTCTATCTTAATCTTGTTCTCATTGTAGAACTCTACCCAATCAACCAGCTTGTCATTGATGGCAAGAGCCTTGTTGGCAAATTCCAACGCCTTCTCATAGTTCATCATCTGAAGATAAGTTCGTGCCAACATGGCATAGGCTGCACCCTTACCCGGATGAAGCAGAGTAGTACCCATGTCTGGAAGGTCAGCTACAGCAGTATTCAAATCATTCAAGATGAATTCATAAATTTCCTGAATGGTGGCCTGATGATAAGGAGCATTCTGAAGACTGCTTGTAATCAGAGGCACACTCAACTTACTGGCAGCACTTGAAGGCTCGTAGGTATCAGCATAATAATTAGCGAGATTGAAATAGTTCATCGCACGCAACACTCTGGCATATGCCATCACCTCAGCCTTCTCTTTCTCAGTACCTTCTGTAGTATTAGGTACATCCTCCAATATCAGATTACAGGTATTGATAGTGCCATAAGCCACATAATAAGCACTTTCATCTGCAGAGTTCCAATAGGCCCGGTCGGTTTCCTCCTCCCAATTATAGTTTGCCTTATACATCGGATAATAACTGGCATTCGAATTGGTAAGATATTCATCATTAAGCAAATAGCACGTCTGTAAAACCGGCATGCGATGGGTGCCATACTCGTAACGGAGAAAAGCCTCATAGTCGGCGAGCGACTTAGGGATACGTTTGCCCTTTGGTTCTATATTGAGATAGTCATCGCAAGAGGCAAGTCCCATTGCCATGCCCAGCAGCAACACCATATATACTAATTTCTGTTTCATTTTCTTCATGATTTAAAAGTTGAGATAAATGCCTAACACATAGTTGGTGGCATTATAACCACCCAGCTGGTACTTAGCCTGCTTGCTCTTTGCCCAGAAGAACGGATTCTCCACATTAGCCTGAACACGGGCACTCTGCATATAGAGCGAACGGCACAGCGACTTTGGCAAATGATAAGCCAGAGAGATGTTGTTCAGACGAATATAACTGGCATCAAGAATATTGATATCAGAATAATAATAAGTACTATACAAAGAGGATGCAGACAAACCACTTTCGGCAAAAACAGCCTTTGGCACATTGGTATGAGCCTCATCACCCGGTTTCTGCCAACGATTAGCAAGTCCGGCACTAGCTCCCGCAATATTGGAGATATATCCTACGCTGGAATAACTGCAAGTGAGGAAAGCAGGATTGGCATTGCGCATCTTATGACCACCCGCAAAAAGGAACTGCATACTGAAATCGAAATCCTTGTAGCTGATACTGGTTCCGAAAGATCCACTATACTTAGGAGTGGTAGTACCCATGTAAGAGATGGCATCCAATGTCGTTGGCTGATTAGTTACCTTCTCACCTTTCTCATTATACACCTGTGGCAATCCTTCTTCATTCAATCCTGCCCATTTATAACCATAGATAGCATTATATTCATTGCCGATAATAGGATAAGCCGAAGGATAATCCAACTGCAGGATATACATAGGTGCCTTCACGTTCACATAAGTTACCTTATTCTTATTGTATGCATAAGTCATATTGGCTTTCCAGGAGAAATCACCTGTGCGAAGTATCTCACCATTCAAAGAGATTTCTACGCCACGGTTGTACATCTCTCCATTGTTGATGGTATAAGTGCTGTAGCCCCAACCTTCTGTTGGAACACCCATGCTAGAAGCCAGGAGGTCGGTACCCCTCTTGTCGTAATACTCTACTGTACCATTGAGCCGGTTCTTGAAAAGCGAGAAATCGATACCTATATTAAAGGTATTGGTCTTCTCCCAACTCAGCATCGGATTGGCACGCGACTGCACATAACCCTGTGTGCCTCCCACATGCCCGTTATTATTATAGCTTGCCACCATATAAGGGGCAGAATTCTTTGATACGTTACCGGCAATACCTTCAGAAACACGAAGTTTCAGATAATTGACCCAATCGGCGTGAAAGAACTTCTCTTTGCTGATAATCCAGCTGGCACCTACCGACCAGATTGGTTTGTTCTGATATTTAGAACTTGTACCCCAAAGGTTAGAACGATCCCATCGCAAACTACCAGTCAAGCTGTAACGGTCATCGTAAGTATAAGCCGCATTGCCATATACCGAAACATAGCGGTTGATATTCTCATAAGAAGCAGACAGGTTTGTTTCTGTCATAGAACTATAACCCAACACGCCAGCTATACCTTTTAACAGGTCGGCATTATTCACCATGCTGGATGTCAACATCTGAGAATCATAGTTGAACAGTTTGTTGCGATGCAGTTCCTGTTTATTCTGGATAGTTTCTGTACCCAGAACAGCTGTTACGCTGTGAACATCCTTAAAAGTCTGATCGAAACTCAACTGCTGACGGAAGTTGTAAGCAGATGTATATTGATCTGAACGGACTAGAATATCTCCGTAAGGAATAACATAGTCGACAGAGCCATCTCCTTTATCCTTCGCATAACTGTTCACTATACCACGAACCTGAGCAGAAG
>OQVL01002474.1_pt1 | contig 11279 bp, 7 predicted proteins | sample 1691501 | NCBI WGS metagenome assembly OQVL01 (sample SAMN03418253, study PRJEB22391) | human gut metagenome | biome: human-gut; feature: organic feature; material: feces | host: Homo sapiens | place: Tanzania | collected 2013-01
GACCGAAGCCTGCATGCAGTCGGTGGCCGCAATCCGCAAGGTTTGCGAGGAAAACGGCGTTAATCTGATTGTGCTGACCGCCCTAACTGTAAGATACCGATTAACAGACACTATTACACCACATAAACTGCGTTATCCACCACTTATCAAGCATTTTTTACCACTTAAGCATAGTACCCCATTATTTGCCATAAAATATTTGTTTTCTGTTAAATAATGCGTTAACTTTGTAGTCGAATCAGTTCATAAGATTCGACAAAATATACGAAAGAAGAACGTTTTCGAGCATCATCTTCGACTATCAAACTTCGCAACTTTGACTACTGTCCAGAAGAAAATACTCATCAAACGTTCACGTCAGGGTGTATACACCCTAGTTTGCACAGCCCTTATTGTATTCATACATTGAGGGAGGTGCAAACCATATTTGTATACATCTACCTTATATAGTTATTGACGTGGGCAAACTGAGTGGCACTATCTTGGACATAGGCATTGCGAAGGCCTGATAGTTGGATAGAGCGGCACGAGGTTTCCCACGTCCTTTTTTTGTCACATCTTTGGATTATTGTTTGTAATCCAATGGTATCACACATTACGAAAATAACAAACGAAAACAGATGAACAAGCTAAGTGTAATCTGCGTTGCGGCATTAGCCCTGAACTGTACGTATTCCTGCCAAAACAAAAGCAGGAGCGATAACAATGTGGGCAGCCCTGACTCAGTACGCAGTGAACTCGCTGCTAAAAGTGAAGAACTTGATTGCTTGAATGGTACGATAGGCGAGATAGCTTCGAGCCTCGACAGCATTGCTGCTAAAGAGCAAATACTTTACAACAGCGGCAAAAGTGAAGGCGGAGCTGTTACCCGCCAGCAAATTATCAACAACTTGAATGCCCTGGCAGAGATTGTTGCACGCCAACGCAGCCGCATGAACCAGTTGCAAGACTCGTTGTCACATGCAAAATCAAGTGCCGCTTCAATAGCCAAATTGCAGCGTGTGATAGAATTCCTTAACAATCAGTTAGCGGAAAAAGACCGTTTGATACAAAGTTTGCGAGCCGATGTCAACAATAAGAATAAAGACATCACGCAACTACGAGCCAGTTTGACAGCAATGCGCACAAAAACCGAAAAGGTCGAAAAACGTGCAGAGGTGCTCACTCAGGCTGTGGCCACCCAAGATGAGGTGATGAATGAATGCTATGTGCGCATAGGTACGCGTAAGCAACTGCAACAGGCTGGATTATTGAAAGGCGGATTTTTGAAGAAACGACGTGTTGACTATCAAGCCGTAGATAAAAGTAAATTCCAAAGTGTTGATATCCGACGTTTCAGGGAAGTGACACTCAAGTCGTCAAATCCCAAGATTCTTACACCATTACCCAATAATCGCTCATATCATTTTGAGGAAAATGGCGATGGCACTTGCGTATTGGTAATAACTAATCCAACCATATTTTGGAGTGTGAGCAATTTCTTGATTATCCAACTTTAATACACATATTTGTTATGATACGTAAATTACTTCTTATTGTTGTGTTCGGCACATTGTCTGCAATAGCAATGGCTCAAACTATTACTACTCACGTGGTTCAGCGCGGTGAGACTGCCGAGAGTATAGCAACCCTTTACAGCATTACTACCGAACAGCTATTTAAGGCTAATCCTGGAGCCGAAGATTTGTTCTATGTGGGGCTAAAACTCAATATCCCCGCAAAGGAAACGGTGCAGGTTGTACCCCCAAAAACAGATGTATCAGAGAATGCAACATTATCAAACAATGCGGAAAGCATAGATAGTGTTCGAAATCACAACATGTCGTCTACGAAGTTTTCATTAAACGACAATAAGAATGAGAGAAATGCACTTACCGCTTTTAATATAAGCTGGCTCAGCGGTAGTTTTAAGGACATAAAGAGCAGTTCTTTTTATGGGTTTGGTATAGATGCATTCAATATCGGCGGCTCATTGTTTGGATTTAACACAACTATAAGTAGTTTCAATTATGGCCTGGTTGATAGCAAATATGTTTCAAGCGAAATATTTTTTGGTCCTAACGTTTCATATTGGCTGAATGACAATGTCATGGTTTGTTTGCCTTTACAAGGTATGTGCAATGTGTATTTTGAAGAACAAAAAGACAAGGCCAAATTGACTTGGGGCCTAAGTGCCTCACCTAGAGTTTATTTCAAACTAGACCATTTTATGCTACATGGTGGCCTTATAGTGGGAAAAACTTTTGTAAGCAAGGGAAAGGTCGAGTGTGGATTTACTGTTGGCGTAAGCTATTGTATGTAATAATTCATAATAAAAAGTTGATTAACAGACTCTTGTAGATAATAAAAGAACTGATGAAAGTTATAATCGCCATCTTATTTTTATTGTTCGTCACATTACCATTTTACGCCCAAGACCTCGTCATTATGCGTGACGGTACAATTAAGCAAGTGCGCATTGTGCAAACAAGTTTGGACCGCACATTGGTAATAGAGGGTAACGGACGACACACCAATGAGGCATATCTCGAAAATCACGACATCTACATGCTCAAGTTTCGTACACGAGGCAATGTGGTGTTCAACGAACATGGCGAGCGCATTCTCAGCACGTCACAATCGCAGAAATTTGCAAAAGATGCGTCAGTCGTATATTACCGCAATGGGCGCGAAGTAGAGGCCTATAACCTAAGAATGGACCAGCACGTGGTGTACTACGAAACAGACAAGAAAGGCCGGGGACAAAGCGTGTCAGAACCGCGATCGGACATTTTTATGGTATGCTATCCTGATGGTACACGCGACATATTGGTGGACCTTCAAAACTCAAACTGGCTCTGGCGTCAACCACAAACAGAAACACCGCCTGTGTCTGTGCCAGTACAGCAACCTGAAACTGAGGATAAAGAAGAAACATCAGATACGCCCACTACCAACCAACGGGTTACCATTATAACGCGCACAGGTGGCAAACTGCATGTGTGGCTGGTGAGCGAGGGAAAGCAAATGATTTCGTATAAAAAAGAGAACTCTGCAAAAGCACCTGTTTTCAAAATGAGTCGCAGCCGTATTAAGGCAATTAAACGTAACTAAAATGCAAGTGGCTTATGATACCAATGCTCAGACTAATGACATTATGCTCGTCTCTGTTAATAACTATTTTGCCCGCAGCAGCTCAAGTGGGCAATGAGCCATATACGGGAACAGATACTGTAGCGTCAGATATTTATCTGGTGGGGCGTGGCGAAACGCTCGAAGATGTGGCACGTGCCTATCAACTCTCCACAGAGCAGTTGTTGGCTATGAATCCCGACTTCGAGGTATTCTACACGGGTATGAAGTTGTGTGTGCCAAAACGGCAGTTGGCACAAAGCAGCACCTTAACTAACACTTCAAGTTCTACTGCGCTGAACTCAGCCTATGAAGATGCCTGCATCGAAGCCAAAAGATACTTTGACAAGGGCGATTATCGTAGGGCACAGAAAATCTACGGAAATCTGTTGAAAGAGTACGCTGACGCTTTGCCATGTGCTGATGCACGTTACATGTATGCATTGTGCTCATATCGCCGTCAACGTTGGAAGTCTGCTATTAAAGACCTTGCCGAGGCAGCAGCAGACCCCGCCAGCACAGACTCGGCGCGTGACCTCTGTCGCACCCTACTGTCTAAAGCGCGAGAGTACCGTGAACAGCAATTAGCCGAAAGGGCTGAAAATTGGGGGAATTTCTTATCCTCACTTGCAACGGTAGGAGCACAGGTGGCCTCTGCAGCTATGTCTAATTCGTACAGTGTACCACAAAATAACATGGGAGGTATCGGACCATCGTTAGGCAGCATGAGCAATGCAGAGTTTAATGCCTATGTTAACAACTCCTTGCAAGCTATTGCTCAACAAACGGTTATACAGACTCAACAGCAAATGGCTGCAGAAGAAAGACAATTCAAAAATGGTTATGCTGCAACTTATAGGCAACTATATGGCAAATCTCCAACAGACGACGAGCTACAAGCAGCATACAACAATTATATGCAGTCAAAAGCAAACGGATATAATGCAAGGCGTATAGCAGATGCTGAGAATAGTAGCAGTAACACACCTCGTCAAAGGACTACTGAAAGCGTGCAATGTAAGCAATGCTTTGATAAACACACTTGCAAAATCTGCAATGGTTCAGGCTGGCAAGATGCCGGATTTGGTGACACGCATAATCATGGTGGAGGCATCGGAAAAATAAAATGCGGAAATTGCAAAGGAACTGGTGTTTGCCCTAGTTGCAAGTGATATTGTTTATATCTCAAAAATTAAAGTTACGTTCGACGCGAACAAAAACACTTTGTATATGAAAAGAATATTGATAATTTTAATCACACACTTCTTTATTTTTACGTTAGCATTCGCTCAGTATTCAATTAAAGTAGGAAATTCTGAGTTCCTATCTGTTGACCCCCCAAAAGGGACAATGCGCAGTGCAACATGGCAAATTGATGGTGAGGGAATTACACTCACTGATAGATCTGAAGTTGGAGCAATTGTTAAGGTTACCCATTATTTTACCGAAGCAGCTTATGTTACATGTAACTATGTCTTTGAATACATGGGCACATATGACCATAACATGCATGCCAGTACAGGGACAAAGACATTTAGAATCACCTGTATACCAGGAAGTGCAAAACTCAACAAAACAGAATTGTCAATGAAAATTGGGCAAACGCAAACATTGAGGTGTACTCAAAGCAATGCTTACGGAACTCCGACGTGGGAATCGAGCAATGAAGATGTCGTAACTGTTGACAAAAACGGGAAAGTAAAAGCTATAGGTCCGGGCCATGCTGTCATCAAGTGTGACCCAATTATCGCTGCCCCATTGTTATGTGACGTACAAGTTGAAAGAATCTTTCCGACAGGAATAACTCTATCTCCAAATCCATTGTCTGTTAGAAATGGTGATACAGGCTTTATTAAAGCAGAACTAAGTCCCCAAGGAGCTACCGCACAGTTGACATGGTTCTCATCAGACGAAAGCGTTGCAACGGTTTCTGCTGGCAATGTTAAAGGAAAGAAAGCGGGGACTGCTGTCATTAGCGTAAAAACAGATAATGACCTCGTTGCCAGTGCGAATGTCGTTATTGAAAAAATACCACTTAAGCTGATTTGTAGCTCTGTAACAGATAGTGTTTTGGAGAAAGGTACTGAAATTGAGCTTAAAGCTGATCAGCCGAATGCCGAAATTTATTATACATTAGATGGCAGTACACCATCGACATTGTCGCCCCTATATAGAGGTCCTATAAAAATAGAGAACACCTGTGTGCTTAAAGCCATGGCTGTAATGGAAGGCTATTTGCCAAGTGACATTTTAACAAAGGATTTTTATGTAACATCATTGACAGTTTTGTCAACATTTCCCAATAAAAATGCAGTAGACATCCAAACGTCTATTTTACCTGTTGTAAAGTTTAGTAGTGAAATCAAAAAGAGTAAAGCATTCGAGAATATTAGACTCCTTCGAGAAATATCATCATCACAAAAAGATACAGTTGAAGCAACATTTGGCATATTTAGAAACCAATTGTATGCTGAACCTCAAATTGATTTATTTCCAAATCAAAAGTATATCTTTTCTATTCCTACGGAAGCTGTAACAAGTGTAAATGGCGAATGTAATAAAGAATACGTATTGCAATTTACTACCAAATCCTATAGATTTGACAAAATAATAAGCAATAATCAACAATATTTTGGCGTTTGTGCAGATGGTTCTGTCTGGGCCTGGGGATATAATAAAAATGGTGAATTAGGACTTGGTTACTCAAGTAGTGATATAATTACTCAACCCACTCTAAGCAACTTTCATTATTTGAAGAAATACGATTCTTCCAAAGATGGGAGTAAAGGCTATTCATTGGCTCTTTGCGACAATGGGGACTTGTGGGTATGGCGCGGTTGTTATCCAAGAATCAAAAAACCAGAATTACTAATGCAGAATGTAACAGATTTCGCTGTAGGTAAAAAACATTGTCTCATCTTGCAGGCCGACGGATCATTGTGGGGTGTAGGTCAGAATGAAGACGGACAATTAGGAGTCAAACTTTCAGGAAACAGAACGCAAATTCCTACACTAATTACGGAAAACGTCAAACAGGCTTACTCGTATGGTGCCTCCTCATATATAATTAAAAGTGATAACAGTTTATGGGCCTTTGGAAAAGATTCACCTTTGGGGTTTGGATCATCATCGGAACAAGAATCTACTCCCCGTTTACTCATGAACGATGTAGACACTTTGATTATTAATTCTGGCAATAAGTTAGCCATCAAAACAAATGGAAGTCTCTATTTTTGGGGCGATATGAGAATTGGCAAAGAAAAACCTTATTTTCTCAGGAAAGATGTTCCTACCAAATGGATCGAAAATGTTAGAACTGCAAGTATAGATTATAATTGCGGATATGCCATTGATAAAAACGACGATTTATGGATGTGGGGCAGCAATCGTGAAGGCGTGATGGGTACTGGCTATACAACCGAAAGTGGCATTCTGGAACCAATAAAGGTAACAGAGCAAGTAGCTAAGGCCTATATAGATATATTTAATGGTGTTATACTTAAAAAGGACGGAACCCTATGGTTAGCAGGAACTAATAAAAACGGGCAAATTGGTAACGGGACGATAAATCGGCAAAACACATATAGCAAAGTGCTTGAAGATGTATTAGACTTTACCATATACAATCATTCACTAACAGTTCTAAAAGCAGATAGCTCGCTATGGAAATGGGGAAAGAACAGCGCTGGTGAAATTGATTCAAGTAAAAAAGACATTAGGAATCCTCAGAAAGTATTGGACAATATTTCAAAAATCATATTCCCCTCGTATGTGTTTCAAAAGAATGGTTGCCTATGGCAATATGGCACAACAGATAATCCTGTAGATGCCCCAATGTTGTTGCAATCAGCTGCAAAGAATGTCGTCTCAATCAAATATGCTCCAATATTTGATGAATATTACGGCTCATTTTATATAGGCGAAAAACTACCCTATAATCTACAATTCACTCCCTTTGATGCAGACATAAGGAATGTTAAGTTTGAAACCTATTCAGGAAATATAAGCATCTCGCCAAAAGGCGTACTCACTGCAGAAAAGAGTGGTACAGATCTTGTGATTGTAACAGCCACAGATTGGGCTGGTGAACAATATACACTTATGGACCGGGTTGAAATAAAAGACATGGTTAATATTGACGAAACCATTAAGCCCAATAATGAAACATTTAAGGTTATAGCAGAATACGGAATGATTAAAGTAAAATCGGATACGCAGCAAGACATTATGCTCTATTCTATAAACGGAAACTTGTTGGAAGAGGTAAAACATTCTAACAATGCCACATTCAACGGGTTATCAAAAGGAGTGTATATTGTAAAGGTTGCGGGATTTAGCAAAAAGATTATTCTATAGTCTATTGAGACTAATTGACACAATAACTGAAGTTCGGTACAAAGAATCTCGATTAGGGGCTTTGTACCGAACTATACTTTATTGCAAGTTATAAACAACATCCCCCACTTTGTCAACCCGCTCGTTTGCGCAATCCAAATTAGTTTTCTAACTTTGTCGCTCTAAGTAATAAGCCATTAAAACAGCAACGAAAATGAAAAAGACCATTATACTCGTATCTGCCGCATTGGCCATGGCGGCTTTTGTGCCTGTTCACGGACACCAATCTGCCACCAGCACCCGGGTGACCGAGGAGCCCGACACCGCCGTGGTAGACAGCGACATGTATGTTGAAGATGACGATTGGGCCGGTACGGCCGATGCCGACAGCATGGTTGCAGACAGCGCAGATGTTGACAGCGACGACGCCGAGAACTTTTGCGACTACGACGACGAGTTGCTGGCCGACTTCAGCAGCAAAAATGCCAATTACAACCTGCAAAACTCGCAAGATGCCAATGCTGGCATTTCATTCGATGCCACACTGTTTGTGCCAGGCAACGACGATAAGGTTGAAGTAAAAAAGGGCGGTGGCTACAGCTTGATGGCAAGTCGTGTGCTGTCGGCCATGATTGACTCTGCCGCTGCAAGCAAATGGGAGGTGGCCAAGCTCGACAAAATGCTCGAGGCCAAGTGGAACGCTGTTAAGCGCAGCTACACCGACGACCAGAATGAAATGAAAAAGATGGCCGCACAGGAGGACTTTGAATATACCCCCCAAAACTACTCATTCCGCACCACCATCACGCCCGTGTGGCAATGGAAGGACAAGGGCGTAACCACCTACAGCATTGAGGACGAAGCCTACACCGGCGGCGCACATGGCATGCTCTACCACTACTTTTTGAGCATGAACGAAAAGGCCGACAGCGTGATGGGACTCACCGACATTTTTAAGGAAGAAGCCCTGCCCGAAGTGTTCAAACTCGTGGGCGAGAAGCTCAAAACCGGGCCACAGGCTGCCAACGACGAGGAGGCATGGCCTTCGGTGGCCGAGGTGCTGCCCGCCCCCAATGCCAACGACTATTCGGTGCGCAGCGGACAGATGCAGCAGTACAAAGGCAAGTGGTATCCACGTCCCGCCCTCACCGAGTGCGGCATTGTGTTCACCTATCCCCCCTATGTCAAGAACTGCTATGCAGCTGGCACCATTCACATTGTTATCAATTATGCCGAGGCCAAAGGTTGGCTGAAGTAAGCGTACGTAAACAATACCAGCTTGAAGAGTTCTTGGTTGACGGAGTGACAGGTTGACAAGTTAACGGGAAAGGTTGCCTTTGACACAATAATGTATAGCAAACTTACCTGTCAACCCATTAACCAGTCAACCCGTCAGCCAAGAAACGGATATCCACTAATTTAGAGCACCAACTCGATTAGAACGCCATTTTATGAAACATATAATAGCCACCATGATGATAGCTGCCACATCGGCCCTTGGCGCACAAGCGCAAACTGCCGATAGTTTTAAGTATACCGACGAAAAGTTTGCCGACATACAAATGCTCCGCTACAAGGTAGAGGGCTTTGACAAACTCACGCTCAAAGAAAAGACATTCATCTACTACCTGCAAGAGGCCGCGCTCGATGGACGCGACATTCTGTTCGACCAAAACGGGCGTTACAACCTGCGCATACGCGCCCTGCTCGAGGCCGTCTACACCAACTACAAGGGTAACCATAAGGACGCATTCTACCAGGCACTCTCAGTATACCTCAAGAGGGTGTGGTTCTCGTCGGGCATACACCACCACTATGGTTGTGAGAAGTTCCAGCCCGAATTTACCGACAAGGCCCTGCGCACCGCCATCAACCAGGTGCCGGCCGACAAGCTGCCGCTAATGGGACAGACCATTGACCAAATGTGCGCCGAACTCTTCCCCGTCATGTTCGACCCCACCGTCATGCCCATGCGCGTCAACCAAAAGGACGGCGACGACCTCATCAAGACATCGGCCTGCAACTACTATGCACCGGGCATCACACAGGCCGAGGCCGAAGAGTTCTATGCGCAGCGCAAGCCCACTGCCGACCCGCGTCCCGTGATGATGGGCATGAACAGCCGGTTGGAACGCAACGAATACGGTATGCTCACCGAGCGCGTGTGGCGTGTGGGCGGCATGTACACAGCAGCCATTGAGCGCATAGTCGACAATCTGCTCAAGGCACGTCCCTTTGCCGACACCCCCGCACAGCAAAAGGTTATCGACTTGTTGGTCGAAACCTACCGCACGGGCGACCTCCGCACCTTCGACGACTACTCTATACATTGGCTCAAGGACACCGAAAGCCTTGTCGACTTTACCAACTACTTTACTGAGTCGTACGGCGACCCCCTCGGCATGAAAGCATCGTGGGAGGCCATTGTCAATTTCAAGGACCTTGCCGCCACCGAGCGCACCGAAAAGCTCTCGGCCAACGCCCAATGGTTTGAAGACCACTCGCCCGTAGCCCCCGAGTTCAAGAAGGACAAGGTCAAGGGCATCTCGGCCAAGGTCATAACCGCTGCCATATTGGGTGGCGACCTCTATCCCTCAACAGCTATCGGCATCAACCTGCCCAACTCCGACTGGGTGCGACGCGAATTTGGCTCAAAGAGCGTAACCATAGGCAACCTGACCGACGCCTACAACAAGGCTGCACACGGCAGCGGCATGGACAAGGAGTTTGTCATCGACGAGGCCACCCGCCAGCTTATCAACCAATATGGTGACGCTTGCGACGACCTGCACACCGACCTGCACGAATGCCTGGGCCATGGCAGCGGACGCCTGTTGCCCGGCACCGACCCCGACTCGCTCAAGGCCTACGGCTCAACCATCGAGGAGGCACGTGCCGACCTGTTCGGCCTGTACTATGTGGCCGACCAAAAGTTGGTGGACCTCGGTTTGACACCCAACCTCGAGGCATACAAGAGCCAATACTACACCTACATGATGAACGGCCTCATGACGCAGCTCGTGCGCATCAAGCCAGGCAACAACATTGAGGAGGCGCACATGCGCAACCGCGCGCTCATAGCCCACTGGGCCTACGAGCAAGGCAAAGCCCACAAGGTGGTTGAACTGGTAAAGCTGCATGGCAAGACGTACGTCAAGATAAACGACTATCCCGCCCTGCGTGAACTGTTTGGCAAGTTGCTCGCCGAAATTCAGCGCATCAAGAGCGAGGGCGACTACGAAGGCGCACGCCGTCTGGTTGAGGACTATGGCGTGAAGGTCGACCCCGTGTTGCACAAAGAGGTGCTGACACGCTACGACAAGCTCCACCTCTCACCCTACAAGGGCTTTATCAACCCCGTTTATCACGCCGAGCGCGATGCCCAGGGCAACATTACCAATGTGACACTCGACTACACCGAGCCTTACGACCAGCAAATGCTGCGTTACAGCCGCGACTACGCCACATTGCCCTTGGTCAACGAGTAATATGACAGTAAACAAGTTGACAAGTTGACAAGTTTACAGGTTGACAAGTTAACGGGTAAGTTTGCCAAGTTATTAAGTTCCAGATTGAAGTTTCGGATTTAGCAAGCGCGGGCTGAAAGCCCAATGGAGCCCATAGCCCAGGGCAAGCGAAGCGACACCCTGGGACTTCCGCATAGTAGAGTCTACGCGCCCTGTAAGGGCAAAAGCTTTAACCCTTTATGTTGTTATTCTTACTTGACAACTGATTTAGCGGTCTTAAAGTGGAACATCGTATGTATATTTTGTTCAACACCTGCGCCATGTCTTAAAGCTTTTGCCCTTACAGGGCGCGACTGCTCCAACACG
>OQVL01002476.1_pt1 | contig 11279 bp, 8 predicted proteins | sample 1691501 | NCBI WGS metagenome assembly OQVL01 (sample SAMN03418253, study PRJEB22391) | human gut metagenome | biome: human-gut; feature: organic feature; material: feces | host: Homo sapiens | place: Tanzania | collected 2013-01
CAAGAGCCATTGCATTTCCATATGAGAATGTAAATCCCATAGCCCCACCAATAATCTCGGCCTGTACTTCCTGGTCGGGCTTAAGAATGTCGGAAGGACGATTCACGTGAGAGCGATCCATTTCGCTGACGGGGATGAGGCCTTCTACACCGGGCATAACTTCCATGAAGGCGTACTTGCTGGCCAAACGAGTGATGCGGCCTTTAACTACATCGCCTACTTTGTGCTTGTCGCAAGCCATTAACCAAGGATCGGGGGCGGCTTGACGCAAGGATAAAGAAATGCGGTTGAGCTCGGGATCGACCTTCAAAATGAGAACGTCGACTTGCTGACCGGGTTGTACCACGTCGGAAGGCTGCTTAATGCGGCTCCAGGAAAGCTCGGAGATGTGAACGAGACCATCTACTCCGCCTAAGTTTACGAAAGCGCCAAAGGGGGTGAGACGAGCTACAGTACCGCTGACAATGCTGCCCTCGGTGAGCTTCTTCAAGGTGTCTTCTTTGCTCTTGCGACGAAGTTCTTCTTCGGCTTTCTTGCGGGAGAGCACAACCTTGCGACGGCTCTTGTCAACTTCGAGAACCTTCAAGTTGAGTTCTTCACCGATGAACTCGGAGAGATCGCGAACCGGACGAATGTCGGCGTGGGAAGCGGGCACGAAACCACGGATACCTACGTCTACAATCAAGCCGCCTTTAACCTGCTCGGTGCAAGTAGCAGTGATAGTTTTACCCTCTTCCATAGCCTCCAAGATGTCTCTCCAGGCCTTTTCGTTATCGGCGCGGCGCTTGGAAAGGGTCAGGGTACCTTCGGACTCATCAACTTTTTGTACTACAACGTTGATTTTGTCTCCAACCTTGACTACATCCTTGGGGGATACGTCAGGCGCATTGGATACCTGGTTGGCGGGGATGAAACCGTCGGTCTTGTAACCTACGTCAACATAAACACCATCATCGCTGACGCTGATGACTTTGCCCTCAAGGAAATCATCCTTGGAGATAGGCTTTACGTTCTTCTCGTATTCTTCCAGAGCCTGGGCCATATCCTGGCAGTTCTCTTCGGCTGAAGTGGTAGGTTGAGTATTGTCGTCCATATTGTCGTATTAGCTCCCTTTAATAACCGTTCACTCTGACCGCAAAATCTTAGAAGATCTTTCGGTGAAATTCCTGATTCATCCACGCAGGCCACGCTTCCATTCTCCTAAAGAATCGGAAGGAAAGCGTCAACTCCATTATGTCCACAGGCGTATATTCGGGGGTGAACAATCCCCTATTCATGACAGTAACCTTCCGCAGTAGCGGAGTTACTCTGCCCTACGACCGCCATATATCGCCTCAAAAACGCGATCTTGGGCAGTCTGTTTCAAGCTTATGATGCCCTAAAGTTCTGCTGTTTTTTCATTACTCCTTCAAAAGTTTTCTCAAGAAAAAAAACTTTTGCGAGTGCAAGGCTGCAGAAGAAATCGCAACCTTACACATTTTTCTGCTGTCTAGCTTAATTATTTTAATGAATACGATACTCGACTTTAAGAGGCACTTCGGCAGCAGCTTCCAGGCAAAGTTGGCGACAGCGTTCGGCTATATCAACTTCTTTACCTTTGGGAGCATGCACAATGATCATATTTTTGCACGATCCAGCAGAAACTTCCGTACCGAAAGTTTCAAAAATTTTGACTAAGGCCAAACGCATAATATCGGCACAGCCGCCTTCGACAGGGAACGCCCTAGCGAAGCGTTCTCCGTTTTCACGGATGCTATAATTGCGACTACCCGCTTCCACAAAGCGACAGCTGCGGCCGGCCAAAGTGCTAATTTCTTCCATAGCCGTAGCTCTGGACTGACTGCGCAAAATGAAGTCCCAACTTACAGGATAATCTTCTCCTAAGATGCGCTCAAACTTATCAAGATAGGTCTTAGCCTTTTGCAAACCTTCTTCACCTTCAAGACTCAAGCGGCGAGCTAACCAAGCGGGACTGAAGTAGAAAAGCAACATGTTAACGAACAAATAGCGTACAGAGATGATCTTATCGAGATCTTCACCGAAAACTTTTTTCAACAGTTCCATTTCTACATCGCGACCGCTATCTAACGCTTCAGCCAACACTTTATCTTTGGCAATATAAGCTAAGAAACGCAAACACATAGCCGGGAAACGAATATAAATTAAACGTGAAGCCCCTTTGGGACGGAGGAAATCGTCCATAGCTTTGGCCAAAGGACGACGCACGGAAGCACAAGCTAAATTATCAATTACAGCCATCATATGCTCCAGCAATTCGGTCAGGCCGCGAGTGGAAACGCGCCCCAAAATTTGCAAGCGACGCTCGCTTACTAAAGCTAAATTAAAGAGATGACCGTCGACTTTGACATTGGTTTTGCCTTCGACCATAAATTTTTGCACAAAAGTGCGCTTAAATTCAGACAACTCACAGTAGCAACGAATTTTTTCCACAATAGGATTTTGCTCTTGCAAAGATTTAAGCATCTCGGCATTGAGGATGGATCCGTTTTTGGGGCGGGTTGGTACTAAAAGTGCTAAGTGATTAAACAAATAGTGACTGAGCGCTTCTTCAGAATCCAAGTCAAATTCTTCGACCTCAGCTTCGGCAAAGAAATCGGCTTTAATTTCTTCCAACTTGCCATCGATGAGATCTATTATTTTTTGGGTAAGTTCTTTATCACAATCGACGCCCAAATTGTTGAGATTCCAGCCTAATTTAGCCAAAGGAATTTCTACATCACGATAAAGAGCGTCCAGCTTCCTCTTCTCAATTTCGGCATACATACATTCGCCCAAATTGATAAGGACATCGGCCACACGGGCGCTCCAGCAAATACGACCGCGCAAAGGAATAGAAGCGAAAGATTCATGATTCAAACCCAAAATAAGGTTACGATCATAAATGGCAAATCCGTAGCGAGCACAAATAGCTTCTATAGAATGTTCCCAAACATTGATATCCAAAAGGGCCGAGAAAAGCAAAACATCGCGGACATTATTCATTTCCGCGCCATTTTTCATAATTTCATGCACACCAACGACGTATTTAACTCTTTTAGCGTCGCTGAAGACAGGTTTGAGAATTTGCCAAATAGCTTCTTGGCTAGGAGCTTGCATTTCGGCACTAACTTCAGTATGCCAACTAGAAAGATCAAGATAAAAAGGTTGCTCTTCTTTTAAGCAAACAGATAAGCCCCAATCACTATTCTCTTCATCACGGAACCAAACCAAAGCCACATCTTTATCAGACTTGCTCACCTCTTCTAAAGCTTCTAGAGCATTTTGTCCATAAAACGCCTCTTCGGGAATGGCGCAAGGAGCCTCTTCAGCCACATCTTTACCCATAGTGCGCAAGAAAGCTTCGGCTCCACTCAAGTTGATTTGCTCAAATATGCGCTTGGTCATTTGTACCGGGAAGCCTTTAAATAAGCACTCATCCCAGTTGATTTCCGAAGGCAAATCGCAACGAATAGTGGAACGAGACAAATATTCAAAAGCATCGTCACGATTTTCGGAAAGAGGATTGCTCCGATTATCCACAGGACAACGACGGTAAAGACAGCGGGATTTACCCAGGCATAGGAAAATCCGCCGAAAAAGTGCTTTACGACAAGAATTATAAAAAAAGTCGCAATAAGAACCGTTACAGGAGAATACGAGGAGGGAATAAGAAGCCCTGTAATCATCCCGTGCGCGGTGCTGACGATAAATGAAAATTCGTCGTCTGCCTCATTGTGGAAAAATTTATGGCTGAAAAAATCCGCGGACAAAGAGCCTGCCACCGCCGCAACCACAATCAAAAGGGAACTGTAGCTTTTAGATATAAAAAGCAGGACAATCTGAGCCATAAGCAGCGCAATCATTTTTGTAGCTTCCATGGCGACTGAGTCGGTCACATATTTAAATGGCCTTATAAGAACCTTTCTTGGTGTGTTTTCATTGTTTTTCATCATCAGTTCCTTTTTGTTTTTTTGCCTGCGCGAATTCGTGTATCCTCTGGCTTAACGGCAGCCTTGAAGGACAGACTGAATTGGAACGAGCCTGTTGCAAAATAGAGTTTTGAAAAACAGGTCAAAGAAAAAGTTAGCGAGAACCGTTAGAGCGGCGATTCTCGCTAATTTTCTTAATGCATAAATTTTGCGTTTGGGTCTAAAAACGGCATTTTGCAATAGGCACTTTTTGCATTCATCTAAATCCCGGCCTGTTTTCAAATGGCCAATACCGATCTGAAATCCTGTATTTCTTGCCGCATTTTATACACCTAAGGAAGCGTATGTCGTTCTCTGTCTTGCAAAACGAGCACACGACTTTTCCTGTTTCCGTAATGCTCGCCATAGGCATCTTTCATTCAAGTGGCCTCTTTTGCCTACATCTTATATTCTTCGATTTTGGATATTGTCCCACAATATGGGCAGTAAGCAGCATCTCTTGGCAACCTATTCCCACATTTTCTGCAAAATGCTGCTGAAGATTGCAGTCTACCAGTTCCCCTTTCCCCATGCTGCTCTTCTCCTGCAATGCACTCCTCTTGGGATGATGTATAAGCTGACGCGATATCTTCACTCTTCCATTGTTTTTCGCGAGCCAACCGTGCAATGGTGTCTTCAATTAAAATTATCGCCTCGACCGCATCGCGCCCAATAAATTCTTCGGTTGTTAGCGTGCTTATACACTTTTCCCCCTCTCCAACAACCGTTGCGACAATTCGCCCCCTGCGATGTCCGTCACTGTTTGTATATGTGGCTTTTTGTAGATGTGAAATCATTTTCCCATCGATAATGTTGTTTGTCTCTCTTCCGAATATCCATCTTTTCCCAACAACTAATTTTCCGCGCAGCACCCTCTTCCCGCTTTCAAAATCATGCAAGAAGATGTGTGACCGATGGTCACACATCTTCTTGTGTTGCAAAAAGCAAGCAATGAGCACACATTTAGGAAATGGCAAAACTCGTTTTCTTAATATGGCGAGTTATAATAAAAGTCTAAGAGCCCACAAGCAAAGACGATACACCAAGGAGGCGGCGTATCTGGTGTATAGCAGCTACATAGCCGCGTTGGGCGAAAAGCTGCGCAGGGCGCGGCAGGGGATGTTCCCCTGCCAGGCCTTGCGCAGCTTCTCCTTTTTACTCTTTCAATCCACGGGAATACCCGACCCGCACAGTATGGCATAGCATACAAAAAAAGTCAATGTTTTTTGGTGCTTATCCTTATTACTGAAGTCTTTACAAACCTCAGCGAGTGTGGTATGGTTAAAGCATCAACATATGCGCGTTAAAAAATATATGACAGGATGTGATCGCCATGTATCCTGCCCATATCCGCGAAACCGGAGAGCGGCAAACCGTTCAGGAGCATTGCCGGAACACGGCGGCGCTGGCCGCAACCGCACTGCGGCCACTGGGTCTGGAAAAAAGCGCCTATCTGGTCGGTCTGCTCCACGACGCCGGAAAAAACAAACAGGAGTATGCGCAATACCTTTCGGAGGCTGTCAGCGGCGGGAACGCCGTCCGTGGCAGTGTCAACCATACCTTCGCCGGCGTGCGCCTTCTGCTGGATCGTTGGCACGGCGGCTGCGGTACGTTCTCCTATTCCGACGTGACCGCAGAGCTGCTGGCCTTTGCCGTTGGCTCACATCACGGCCTGTTTGACTGTATCGACCCCCAGCAGCACAGCGGCTTTTTTCATCGCCAGACCAAGGAGGGGATCTTTTACGATGAATCCCGACAGGGCTTTTTGGCGGAGGTTGCTGACGAGGAGGAGCTGGAGCATCTGTTCCGCGACGCCGTTCGGGAGATGACCCCGATGCTGGATCGGCTGGCGGCTCTGTCCACCCAAGTGGACGACAATGAGGCGGATCGGGAGACTGCATTTTATATCGGTCTTCTGGCTCGGATGCTCCTGTCCGCCGTAATCGAGGGAGACCGCACGGACACCGCCGCTTTTATGGATGGGATAGAACCGCCCGTGTTCCCAGAGGATATGCGGCCAATCTGGACAGAACGGCTGGCGTTTATGGAGAAGAAGCTGGCGGCATTCCCGCGAAAAACGCCCATTGATCTGGCGCGCCACACCATCTCCGACACCTGTGCCGCCGGCGCCGCCCGGCCCGGAGGTGTCTACCGCCTGAATGTTCCCACCGGCGGTGGAAAAACGCTGGCCAGCCTCCGCTTCGCATTGACCCACGCGGCAAAATGGAACTGCTCCCGGATCATCTTCACCGCGCCGCTGCTGTCGATCCTGGATCAAAACGCCCAGGTCATCCGCGATTATATAGGGGACGACACCTTGATACTGGAGCATCACTCCAACCTTGCCGAGCCGAAGGAGACGCCGGAGCGCTTGCAGGCGCTGGAGCTGCTCACTGCCTCCTGGTCGGCGCCGATCATTATCACCACGCTGGTGCAGCTGCTGAATACCTGCTTCAGCGGAAGGACCTGCGCCATCCGCAGATTTCACGCGCTGTGCGGCAGCGTCATTGTGATCGACGAGGTACAGACCGTTCCCGGTAAAATGCTGACGCTGTTCAATTTGGCGGTCAACTTCCTGTCCGAGGTCTGCGGCGCCACTATTGTTCTGTGCTCCGCCACCCAGCCCTGTCTGGAGGCAGCCGACCATCCCCTGCACCGCCAGCCCGTCGATCTGGTTCCGCAGCAAAAGGCACTGTGGGACGTCTTCAGGCGCACCGACATCCAAAACGCCGGATGTGCCAAGCTGGAGGAGTTCCCGCAGATCGTTGCGGAGGCACTGTCGTCGTGCGACAGTCTGCTGGTGGTGTGCAACACAAAAAAGGAGGCGGCGTTCCTGTTCGAGTCGCTGCAAGCCGAGAATTGCCGGTGCTTCCATCTGTCCGCCGCCATGTGCATGCAGCACCGCAGGGAGACTCTGCAAGCCTTGCAGTCCGCGCTGGACAAGCCCTCCGCCGATAGGCAAAGGGTTGTCTGCGTCTCCACGCAGGTGATCGAGGCCGGTGTGGACATCTCCTTCCAGCGGGTGATCCGCTTCTCCGCCGGAATGGACAGTGTCGTGCAGGCGGCAGGGCGGTGCAACCGGCACGCCGAGCAAAAGAAGCCCGCCCCCGTCCGCCTCATCCGGTGTACCGACGAGCGGCTGCGTGGTCTGGACGACATCGTGCGCGGACAGAACGCCACCACCGCGCTGCTGGCCGCCTTTTCCAAAACGCCGGAGGCTTTCCGGCACGATCTGTCCTCTGAGGAGGCCATCCGGTTCTACTATCGCCGGCTATACGCAGAGATGGAGCCCGGCTTCCAGGACGACCAAACCCAGGCGCACGGCTCCCTCTATCATCTGCTGGCGGACAACCCCCGGTATGCAGACGCCAACTGCGCGCAAGCGGAGCGTTACTTTCTGCGTCAGGCGTTCCGTCTGGCAGGCGGCCTTTTTCAGGTATTCGACGAGGACACGAGCGCCCTGCTCGTACCCTACGGAAGAGGGCGCGAGCTGCAAAACACGCTGCGAAACGCCGCTCAGGTCTACGGGCAGAAGGATTGGGCGGTCATTCGCGGCTGCATTGACGAGGCAAAGGGCTACTGCGTCAGCGTCTACCGCTATCAGCTGGAGCGGCTTGAAAGCCTCGGTGCCGTGACCTCACTGTTCGACGGCGGCATACTGCTGTTGTCCGATGGCTTTTATAACGAACATACCGGTTTTTCCCTGGAGGCCGGTACCCGTGATTTTCAGGAGGTGTAGCGATTGAAAACAGAACATCCCAACATCGTAGAATTTGAGGTATACGGTGATTACGCCCTCTTCTCCGACCCTCTCATGCGTCTGGGCGGTGAAAAGTGCAGCTATCAGGTACCCACCTATGAGGCACTGAAGGGCATTTTATCCTCTGTATACTGGAAGCCCACCTTCATCTGGCGAATCCTGGACGTGCGGGTCATGAACCCGATCCAGACCGAGGTGAAGGGCATCCGCCCCATCAAATACAGCGGCGGCAACGATCTGGCGTATTACACCTATCTGAAAAGCTGCCGGTATCAGGTACGGGCCTGCTTCGACTGGAACGACAACCGTCCGGAGCTGTGCGGCGACCGAAATGAGAACAAACATCACTGCATTGCCCGCCGAATGGTCGAAAAAGGCGGGCGGCGGGACATTTTTCTGGGTACCCGGGAATGTCAGGGCTATGTAGAGCCCTGCGTATTCGGAAACGGCGCAGGCGCCTATGACGATCTGCCGGAGCTGGGCTTCGGGCTGATGTACCACGGCATCACCTACCCGGACGAGGCCTACTCGGAGGAGACCCGCGGACGGATGACTGCCCGGTTTTGGTACCCGGTCATGAAAAACGGCGTCATTCACTTTCTCCCGCCGGAGGATTGTCCGGGGCAGAAGCCTCTGCGGGAGATGCCTATGAAGAGCTTTTCCGCCGACGAGGGCAATTTTATCGGTCTGCGGGAATTTGGGGAGGTGGAGTAAATGGGACTGATGCAGCAAGCCTATGACACCTACTGTGCCATGGAGTCGCAATACGCCGGCATCTACGGCAAGGCGAAGGAGCCGCTGGTTCCTGTTTCGCACCAAATCGTAAACGCAGAGCTGGAGCTCACTCTGGACGCGGACGGTCATCTGCTGGACGCCCGCTCCGTCGAGACGGAGCAGGCCGCCACGATCATCCCTGTGACGGAGAGTTCCTCGGGAAGAACGGGCGACACCACCTGCGCGCACCCCCTGTGCGATCAGATACGATTTCTCTCTGCGCTGTATCCCGCAAAATACGAAAGCTACCTGACACAACTGCACCGCTGGGAGGATTCCCCCTATGGCCACCCCAAGCTCTCCGCCATCGCCCACTATGTGGAGAGGGGGACAATCGTTGAAGACCTGGCGCAGCGGGGTGTGATCTCCCTGAATGAAAAAGGGCTACCCACCAAGGAAAAACAGGCGGTCCGCTGGCGCGTAGAGACAGGTGTGGAAAATGAAACGCCTGCCTGCTGGCAGGATCAGAGCCTCTTCCAATCCTTCATCGACTACTATGCATCCACAAGATCTGAGAAGCCCGCGTTTTGCATGGTCTCCGGAGTGCTTGCCCCGCCGACCCGCCAGCATCCGAAAAAAATCATCAACCTGTATGCCAATGCCAAGCTGATCTCCGCCAACGACACCAGCGGCTTCACCTATCGAGGCCGCTTCACAGACGATTCACAGGCCGCGACCATGAGCTACGAGGCGTCGCAGAAGATTCACAGTGCGCTGCACTGGTTGGCGGCGACCCAAGGCGTCTTCATCGGCGGGCGCACCTTCCTGTGCTGGAATCCGCAGGGCGTTGAGATCCCCAAACCGCAGGCCGCCTTCCTGCGGCGGGGTGCCGCCAAGCAGATAAAATACTCCGACTATCGAAAGGCGTTGTCGGAAACTCTCCGGGGCTGGCAGGAGACGATCCCGCGGGACGCCGGCGCCGTAGTGGCCGCCTTTGACGCCGCCACATCCGGACGTCTTGCTCTCACCTATTACAGTGAGCTTCCGGTCTCTGATTTTCTGGAGCGCCTGCACAACTGGGATGCACTTTGCTGCTGGGAGCATTCCTCCTTCGGCATACAGTCGCCCTCGCTTTCGCAGATCGCGGACTGCGCCTTCGGCACGGTGCGCGTCTCCGACAAGCAGACAAAGCTGGAAACGGACGAGCGCGTCATGCGCCAGCAGGTACAGCGGCTGCTCTCCTGCCGGGTGGACCGGGGCAAAATGCCGGCGGATATCGCCCGCGCTGCGGCGGCCAAGGCGTCCAACCTGCAGATCATGGACGCCGCCCTGCGGGAAACGGTATTGTTCACCGCCTGCGCGGTGCTTCGGAAATACAAATATGATTGGTACAAGGAGGAATGGGGTATGGCACTGGAACCGCAGAAGAAGGACATCAGCTATCAGTATGGACGGCTTCTGGCCGTGTTTGAAAAAATCGAGCGAGACACCTATGAGCCCAATGAGCAGCGGGAGACCAACGCGATCCGGATGCAGTCCGTGTTCGCAAAGCGTCCGCTCTACGCCAGCCGGATCATCTGGGAGCAGTTGAAAAAGGCGTACTACCCCAAACTCAAGCCCGGCGCCAGAACAAAATACGACCGCATCATCGAGCAGATCATCCAAGAAATTTCCTCCTTCCCGCAGGCGGAACAGGAGGAGGCCCTGAAGGACACCTATCTCTTTGGGTACTATCTGCAGCGCAGTGCGCTGTACACATCCGGCAAGACCGAAAACAGTCAGGAGGAAGAATAAATGAGCAGCTTGCAAAACAAGATCGATTTTGTGGCACTGGTCTCCGTGACCCGCGCCAACAGCAACGGCGACCCTCTGAACGGCAATCGCCCCCGCACCGACCTGAACGGCTTTGGTGAAATCTCCGACGTGTGCATCAAGCGCAAGATCCGCAACCGGATGCAGGATCTGGGCAAGTCCATCTTCGTTCAGTCGGAGGATCGGTGCAGCGACGGCTGCGGCAGCCTCAGTGAGCGGGCCTCCGCCGCTATGAAGGGCATCAAGGATCGGGAGGAATATGCCCGGCACGCCTGCGAAACGTGGCTGGACGTGCGTACCTTCGGGCAGGTCTTTGCCTTCAAGGATGCCAAGGGCTTCTCCTGCGGTGTGCGCGGCCCCGTCTCTATCCATCAGGCGTCCAGCCTGTCCCCCGTGGAGATCGAGTCCCTCCAGATCACCAAGAGCGTGAATGGTGAGAAGAAGGAAAAGGGTGAGAACCGCGCCTCCGACACCATGGGCATGAAGCACTTTGTCCGCTTCGGCCTGTACGAGATCAAGGGCTCCATCAATGTCCAGCTGGCGGAAAAGACCGGCTTCTCCGATGAGGACGCCGATACGGTCAAGGAATGTCTGCGCACCCTCTTTGTGAACGATGCCTCCTCCGCACGGCCCGACGGCTCCATGGAGGTGGTGAAGCTGTTCTGGTGGCGGCACAGCTGCAAGGATGGGCAGTACTCCTCCGCAAAGGTCCACCGCTCCGTCAAGGTCGCGCTGCGGGACGCGGGTACCATCCCTACCTCCGCAGACGACTATGTGATTTCGCTGGAGGCGCTGCCGGGTCTGGAGCCGGAGGTGATCGATGGCGTATAATGAGGAGGACTTCCTACAGCTCTCCGGCTTACAGCATTTCCGGTTTTGCAGGCGGCGGTGGGCGCTGATCCACATCGAGCACCAGTGGGCGGAAAACTACCGCACCATTGACGGCGCGATCCTCCACGAAAACGCCCACGACACGGACCTTCAGGAGCGGCGGGGATAGAGTGCGCCCTCAGGGATGTCGCAGC
>OQVL01002478.1_pt1 | contig 11277 bp, 9 predicted proteins | sample 1691501 | NCBI WGS metagenome assembly OQVL01 (sample SAMN03418253, study PRJEB22391) | human gut metagenome | biome: human-gut; feature: organic feature; material: feces | host: Homo sapiens | place: Tanzania | collected 2013-01
AGATAGTCGTCACTCCAGTTCATGATGACCTCACGGCAGCCTGCGTCATAGGCCGCGTCAGCACACAGCCGGGCGAAGGAGGCGCACTCCACCGGCGATGAAATGATGAGGGTCTGGCCCTTTTGAACATTCGGCCATTTCCACACTTAAGGTTCCCATACGTTCCACATCGCTGAGCACACACATGAGGCTCGCCGTCTGCGCTGCCTGCTGCTCGGTCAATGAACCCGAAGAAAACAAAGATGCAAGATATTCGGTAATACATTTTCCAAGGCGTTCAACCTGTTCTCCATTTTCTTTCAGACCGTCAATGGATTTCACTTCTTCATTTTTCACAAGCTCAATCGTTTTCTCCTCCGGTGACCCGCATCTAATACTATTATTTTTGATGTTACTGGAACCGACATTGTTTCTATTGATGCTTTATTTTTATTTAATTTTTGAGAAGTAGTTTGAATTGTAAAAATCATTATTGGAGTTATAATACTCATTGTTAAAAAAACTATTCTTCTTTTATTAAAAACAAGCATAAAAATACCTCTTTCAGCAAGTTGTACAGAGATGTTTGTAAAATCATAGTAACATACGCAAAGAGGAAAGACAAGATAAAATTTCCGTATTAGTGAAATAAATTACACCAAAACAGAAGAATCTTTTAGTACACTTTCTGTGAAAGCGGGTGCTACGAATGGTGAATTTTGGTGAACGGCTCAAACATTTACGTGTAGAGCGTCATTTGACACAGAAGCAAATAGCTGACCAAGTTGGAGTTGCTGTCAGCGCAATTTCATCTTATGAAGCAGGAAACCGTTATCCATCGTACACTGTGCTCATTCGTCTGGCTCGTATTTTTCACGTATCAACAGATTATTTACTAGGATTGCAAGCCCGTTCAGAAATTGATATTACCGGTTTAGATGAAGAAGAGATTGAAGTCATTGAAAAGATGATTGCTGTTCTGCGTAAAAAATAGAAGATTATCTCATTTGCACACCAAAAGCCTTCCTCCCTGAGGAAGGTGGCGCGGCGCAAGCCGCGACGGAAGGAGCAGCACGCGAACAAGTTCGTATGAGCGTCAACTTGGTTCGTCAGGCGTACGGTTCGCTCCGGCTTCTCGGCTCTCCCTCTGGGAGAGCTGGCATTTGCGAAGCAAATGCCTGAGAGGGCAAACATGCGAGCAGGTTCGTGTCAGGGCAAATTTGAAAAGCTATGTCAGCTAGCATGAGCCCTCTCTGTCGCTGCGCGACATCTCTCCCAAAGGGAGAGACAAGTTTGGTCTGTGCGTAAGAGCAAAACAAAAGCACTAGTTCCGGAAAAATTTCCGGTTCTGGTGCTCTTTCGCTCTCTTCATCATTTTTTAATAAGATTTAAAAACTCTCTACATCAAAAACAATTGTGACAAGCTGTATATCCCTGTGCTTCAGCACTTGATTTAGAAATCTTAGTCGCTTTGTTTGGATTCATATTTCCACAGTCTGGTATACGATGATACTTGTGCCCTGTTGCTGAAATCCAAACAGAAGAAGTTGCACTTTCGGATTGATTATCAGAAGAATTATCATTTGATGAAATTTCTGCTTCCGAAGAATCAGAATTGATTTGTTCCGTTAGAAGATTGTTTTTGTTTTCTAAATCAGAGATTTGTTTAGATAAAGAGTCTTTTTCAGCAGTTAAATCTTCTGCTTGAGCAGAAAGTTTTTTGTTTTCCTCTGTCAAAGTCTGAATCTGAGATTCATAAGATTCGGAAGAATCGGATAAGCTTTCATATTTTTTCGATAAAGTGTTGTATTTTTCTTCTGCATTTACCGCGTTTGCGTGAAAATAGAAGGATAACCCAATGGAAAATAGTAAAGCAAGGATCAATATAATTTGTAAACGGTGATTTTTCATACGCTCTATTTTTTTATACATAAAAATACCTCTTTCAGCAAGTTGTACAGAGATGTTTGTAAAATCATAGTAACATACGCAAAGAGGAAAGACAAGATAAAATTTCCGTATTAGTGAAATAAATTACACCAAAACAGAAGAATCTTTTAGTACACTTTCTGTGAAAGCGGGTGCTACGAATGGTGAATTTTGGTGAACGGCTCAAACATTTACGTGTAGAGCGTCATTTGACACAGAAGCAAATAGCTGACCAAGTTGGAGTTGCTGTCAGCGCAATTTCATCTTATGAAGCAGGAAACCGTTATCCATCGTACACTGTGCTCATTCGTCTGGCTCGTATTTTTCACGTATCAACAGATTATTTACTAGGATTGCAAGCCCGTTCAGAAATTGATATTACCGGTTTAGATGAAGAAGAGATTGAAGTCATTGAAAAGATGATTGCTGTTCTGCGTAAAAAATAGAAGATTATCTCATTTGCACACCAAAAGCCTTCCTCCCTGAGGAAGGTGGCGCGGCGCAAGCCGCGACGGAAGGAGCAGCACGCGAACAAGTTCGTATGAGCGTCAACTTGGTTCGTCAGGCGTACGGTTCGCTCCGGCTTCTCGGCTCTCCCTCTGGGAGAGCTGGCATTTGCGAAGCAAATGCCTGAGAGGGCAAACATGCGAGCAGGTTCGTGTCAGGGCAAATTTGAAAAGCTATGTCAGCTAGCATGAGCCCTCTCTGTCGCTGCGCGACATCTCTCCCAAAGGGAGAGACAAGTTTGGTCTGCGCGTAAGAGCAAAACAAAAGCACTAGTTCCGGAAAAAATTTCCGGTTCTAGTGCTTTTTCTCTGTTTATCTGCGAGTTATTCGCCTTCGTCCTCTGGCTCAGAAGATTGCTCTTCGTCCTTCTTATCGTCTACAAACAGCTTTTTTGCAGCTTCTTCCAAAGAAACCGTTGCATCCGCGTCCTGCGGAGCATCCATCGGCTGAAACTCCTTGGTTTCATCCGTGCCGTTTTCTTCGTCCTGCTTTGCCGTCTTTGCCATGCCCGACTCAATGTGGAATACCTGTGCGCCGGTCTCATGATCCGGCACCTCTTCTCCATTGAACATCTTTTCGAAGGCATCGCCGTCCATCGTCTCATTGCGAATCAGGTACTCTCCCACAGCGGACAACTGATCCATATGCTCCTTGAGGATATCCTCACACTTGGCGTATGCCTCCAGAATGATGCGGCGAATTTCTTCGTCAATCTTCGCTGCAACGTCTTCCGAAATCGCATCGGTTTCTACCATATCACGGCCGAGGAAAATTTCCTGCTGACCGCTGCTGTAGTTAATCGGTCCGATCAGATCGCTCATGCCGTACTTGGTGACCATGCTCTTTGCCACAGACGTTGCGCGTTCGATATCATTGGAAGCGCCGGTGGAAATATCATCCATCGTCAGCTTTTCTGCGACACGGCCGCCGAGCAGAACAATCAAATCGTCCAGCATCTCATTCTTGGATGCATAGAACTTTTCTTCCTGCGGCAGACTCATCGTAAAGCCGCCTGCGCGGCCGCGCGGGATAATCGAAATCGTATGCACCGGATCCTGTGTCGGCAGGCAGCGCGTTGCAATCGCATGACCTGCTTCGTGATAGGCGGTCAGGCGCTTCTCGCGGTCTGTCATGACGCGGGACTTCTTTTCCGTGCCCATGATAACCTTCAGGAAGGAATCCTCAATATCCTCCATGCTAATCAGGCGCTTGTTGCGGCGTGCCGCCAGCAGAGCTGCCTCATTGAGCAGATTTTCCAAATCCGCGCCGGTGAAACCAGCGGTAGATTTTGCAATCGAGTCAAAGCGAACATCCGGATCAAACTGCTTGCCGCGCGCATGTACCTTCAAAATGTCCTCGCGGCCCTTCATATCCGGTGCGCCGACATAAACCTGACGGTCAAAACGTCCCGGACGCAGCAGCGCCGGATCCAGAATATCCTGACGGTTGGTCGCTGCGATGACGATGACGCCCTCGTTTGCACCGAAACCGTCCATCTCAACCAGCAGCTGGTTCAGCGTCTGCTCGCGTTCATCGTGTCCGCCGCCAAGGCCTGCGCCTCTGTGACGGCCAACCGCGTCAATCTCATCAATAAAGACGATTGCCGGAGACTTTTTCTTTGCCTCGCCGAACAAGTCGCGCACACGCGATGCGCCGACGCCGACGTACAGCTCTACGAAGTCGGAACCGGAAATGGACAGGAACGGAACGCCTGCCTCACCGGCAACCGCACGCGCCAGCAGGGTTTTACCGGTTCCCGGAGGGCCCACCAGCAAAACGCCCTTTGGAATGCGCGCGCCGATCTGCGTAAATTTCTGCGGATTTTTCAAAAATTCTACGATTTCTTCCAGCTCCGCCTTTTCCTCATCCGCACCCGCGACATCCTGGAATGTCACATGGCGTTTGTCATCCTCCGCGTTCTTGATGCGCGCCTTGCCAAACTGCATGGCACCGCGTCCGCCGCCATCTCCGCGGCTGAACATCATATACCAGAACAGACCGAAAATCACGAGCATGATTACATACGGAATTGCACTTGCCCACCAAGGCACTTCGGTCTTGGTCCAGTTGTAGTCCTTGATGACGCCATCCTTCTTTTCCTGACGAATGGTGTCTCCCAGATCATTGAAGAACAGTTCCACGCTCGGCAGCTCATAGGTCATGGTCTTCCCGTCTTTCAGGGTTGCTTTCAAAGAGCTGTCTTTGATGACAAATTCCGTGACCTGTTTGTTTTCAAACGCGTCCACAACCTGTGCATATGTCACCGTTGTGGTGTCGTTCTGCTGAAGCAGGACCGAAACCGTAATCACGAGAAGGACGACGATAATGGCATAAAATCCGTACCCTCTCATCTTGTTGTTATTGCTTTTGTTATCCAAGCGTATATGTCACTCCTTTCCGTAAAACGGAAATGTTATTTGCCTTCATATACCGACGGCTTGAGAACGCCGACATACGGCAGGTTGCGGTATTTCTGGTCGTAGTCCAGACCATAGCCCACAATAAATGCATCCGGAACCGTGAAGCCCTTGTAGGCAACTTCAACCGGCACTACGCGGCGTTCCGGTTTATCTAAAAACGTGCACAGTGCGATGGAAGCCGCGCCGCGCGCCTTTAGTGTCTTCATCAAATAGCTCAGGGTGCGTCCGCTGTCGAGAATGTCCTCGACAATAATCAAATGACGGCCCTCGATGCTGACGTCAAAGTCCTTGGTAATCTTTACTTCACCGGTAGAAGTCGTGCCGCTGCCATAGCTGGAAACCGACATAAAATCGACGGTGCACGGCACATCAATGGCGCGAACCAGATCTGCCATAAATACAAACGAACCGCGCAGTACGCTGACGATCAGCGGATTCTTGTCCGCGTAGTCCTTCGCAATCTGTGCGCCCAGTTCTTTTACCTTCGCTGCAATCGCTTCCTCCGAAAGAAGAACCTTTTCGATGTCCTGTTTCATACTCGTTATCTCCTTTTTGTTTTGCTGCTTTTTTATCTCTTACAAACGGCAAAAAATCCGCTCTGACCGCAGAACCGGACATCTGCCCCGATTCCCGCCGCCGCGACAATGCTGTCGCCGCTGCACAAAACCGGCAGACTGTCTCGTTCATCCGGCGCGATGCCGCGTTCCGCATACAGACGCTTGAGAGAGCGCGCACCGCGCGTCCCCGGCAGCTGCATCCGGTCGGATGACCGCCATGTTCGTACCGTCAGGTTGGACATATTGATTGTATCATATGCAATCGGATAATACTTGAACGAACTGTGAATATCCGATATTTTTCTCACGACGGACACGGTATATGCGCCAAATTCCATCGCTTGATTTGGTTTTATGTGTACCGGCGCTGTTTTGGGTGTCTCCGGCACCACAGACAGTGTGCCCTGTCTGTTTACCGCCCGAAATTGCCCCGGCAGGCTGACCGTGCCGCTCCGCTTGTCCGCCAGCGTGCACACCGCCCGAATATGCTTGCGCGTAACTTCCCCCATGGGGACGCCCGCCTGTTCCAGCATGCTGCGCACGCGCCGCGCCTTGAGTGCCTCCGGCATCCGCGCAAGCGGCAGCGTTTCTTCCCGCGCCTGCGCGTCCAGATAGGCATTGTCCTGCCGCACAAGCTGTGCCGCCTCCAATGCATGGCGTGCCGCACACGGCTCAATATCGCGCAGTGCCGGAATGACATGATGCCGAATTTTGTTTCGCGTGCAGCTGTCATCCAAATTGGTGGCATCCGTACACCAGTCCTGTCCGCGCGCGGTCAAAAACTGCTCGACCTGCCGCCGTTCCACCGCGATGAGCGGGCGGACAATGCTGCCGCGCACGGGCGGGATACCCGCCAAACCGGCGCTTCCCGTGCCGCGGATCAAATGGAACAGCATGGTTTCCAAATTATCATCCGCCGTGTGTGCGGTTGCAAGATACGGCACCTGCATCCGTTCGGCACACCGAGCAAAAAAGTCATACCGCATTTCCCGCGCCGCAGTCTCTGCGGACAGCTTGCGTTTTTCCGCTTGCGCGAACACATCGCACCGTTCAGACACAAACGGAATGCTGTGTTTTTCGCAAAAATCGCGGCAAAATGCCTCGTCTGCATCCGCCTGTGTTCCGCGCATGCCGTGGTTGAGATGGCAGGCACAAACCTGATAGCCCAGCTCTTTTAAGCACAGCACCAGACTGACAGAATCCGCACCGCCGGAAAGTCCGCACAGCACGCGCGCGCCGTCCGGCAGCATATGATATTGTCTGATCGTATGACGTACCAGTTGTTTCATTCGTGCCTTCGATCCTGATTATAGAATGTGGTGTACTGACCGATCCACTGCAAAAATACAGAGCCGGTCGCGCCGTGTCGATTTTTGGCAATGATGACTTCGGCGTTGTTTTTTTCCTCGCTCTCGTCATCATAGTAATCATCGCGGTAGATAAACAGAACAATGTCTGCATCCTGCTCAATCGCGCCGGATTCTCGCAGGTCGGACAGCATCGGCCGCTTGTCCTCACGCTTTTCCACCGCACGCGACAGCTGCGACAGACAGATGACCGGAACATTGAGCTCCTTTGCCATAATCTTCATCGCACGCGAGATTTCGCCAATCTCATTGACACGGCTCTCATTGCGTTTGCCCGACTGCATCAGCTGCAAATAGTCGATGCAAATCAGACCCAAATTGTCACCCAGACGGCGGCATTTTGCCTTGATTTCCGCGACGGTAATTGCCGGATTGTCATCGACATAAATGTGCGTTTTTGCCAGCACATTGGCCGCGCGCGCCATTTTTGTCCAATCCTCCGGCTCCAAATCACCGGTTTTGAGCTTTTGTGAGTCGATAACGGCTTCCTGCGACAGCAGACGGGACGCCAGCTGATCTTTGCTCATTTCGAGCTGGAACAGCACGACATCTTTATTCGTGTGCTTTGCCGCATACAGCGCGACATTGAGGGCGAACGCCGTCTTACCCATACCCGGACGAGCCGCAATCAAAATCAAGTCGGATTTGTTCAGACCCGTCAGCCGTCTGTCCAAATCATGGAAGCCGGTCGGCAGACCGGGCAGACCGCTCTCGCTCTGCGACAGCTCATCCAGCCGATTATACACATCCATGATGATGCTTTTAATCGGAGACAAGCCCTGTACCTCTCGGCCGTGCCGCACGGCATAGATTTTCTGCTCGGCAACTTCCGCGATGTCACTCGCTTCTCCGGCGCCCTCATAGGCGATAGCCTGAATATCTGCGCCTGCCGCTGCAATTTCGCGCAGCATGCTCTTGTCTCGGATGATGTGCGCATATTCGCGCACACCGGCAGCTGTCGGCGTGACATCCATCAGCTGTGCCAGATACGCTCTGCCGCCCGCATCATCATACAGACCGTTCATCTTGAGCTCATTGAGCACGGTCACCGCATCAATGCGGATGGAGTCCGTGAACATGGAGAAAATCGTCTCAAAAATGCGGCGGTTTTCCTCTGCATAAAAGTCCTCCGGCCGCAGCAGCTCAATAACCTCCGGAATACACGATGGGTCGATCAGCATAGATCCAATGACCGCTTGTTCCGCTTCTACCGCCTGCGGCAGCTGCCGCGACAGCAGTTCATCCATCGCCATGCTTTTTCGCTCCTTTCGTGAAAGATGAAAAATCCACCTCCCCAATCGGGGAGGTTGGATGCGTTACTCTACTTCGGTTACCTGAACCTTCAGCTTGCCGACAACTTCCGGATACAGCTTGACCTTCAGCTCATATGTGCCAAAGCTCTTAATCGCCTCGTCCATGACAATCTTGTTCTTGCTGATTTCAATGCCATGCTCCTTCTTGAGCTGGCTTGCAATTTCCTTGCTGGTGACAGAGCCAAAGATACGGCCGCTGGTGCCGCCCTTTGCGGTCAGATGCACCATGATAGACTCGAACTTCTTTGCGTTCTCCTCTGCCTCTGCGCGCTCAACAGCCTGACGATGCTTTTTGGATTCCTCCGCCTGCTTCATCTGGTTCACGTTGTCTGCGGTAGCTGGAACAGCCAGCTTGCGCGGCAGAAGAAAGTTTCTGCCATATCCCTCAGAGACCTCTACGAGCTGGCCCTTTTTGCCCTGACCCTTTACGTCCTGCTGTAAAATAACTTTCATATCAAAAACCTCCAATTGTTGGTATTGTTATTCGTCTTCCTGTGCATTTTGATCCAAATACGCTTCAATCGCCTTCATGATCTGTTCCTTTGCCTTGAGCCAGTCGGTATTCTGCAGCTGTGCACCGGCTGCCGTCAGGCTGCCGCCGCCGCCGAGCATTTCTGTGAGCACCTGAACATTGACTGCGCCCATCGAGCGCGCAGACACGACAATATCCTCTTCAAGAGGAAACGCCACAATGCTGGCACGCACGCCAATGATGTTGAGCAGCTCATCCGCCGCCTGTGCCGCCGTCGGTCGGGTGACCGGAAAATCTGCCACGGCAACGACGATGCCGCCCGGCGCATTTTCCGCGCACGAAATGACGCGCTCGCGCTGCATATAATCCTGAAACGAATTTTGGAACAGGCGCTTCACTGCGATCATATCCGCACCGGCGCGGCGCAGATATGCCGCCGCCTCAAAGGTACGCACGCCCGCCTTGATGGAAAAGCCCTTGGTGTCCAAATAAATACCCGCCAGCAGGCTTTCCGCCTCTATGCGGCTGATTGTCTGATTGGGTACCATATATTGCAGCAGCTCACTGACCAGCTCACTGGCAGAAGACGCCGACGGTTCATGCATATTGACGGCGCAGTTTTCAATATAATCTGCGGCACGTCTGTGATGGTCAATGACAGCGACCTTGCGGAATCGGGACAGCAGCTCCGGCGCATCGACAAAGTCCGGCCGGTTGGTGTCTACGACAACCATCAGGCTGTTGCCGTCAATCAGCTCCGCAGCCTGTTCCGGCTCGATAAACACGCCGTCATAGTCGCCGCTTGCCTCTACGCGCTCCAGCAGCGGCTGGGCAAGTGTCTGCGCGCGGTGCAGAACCACGTGCACTTGCTTTCCTCTGCTGCGCGCCGCGCAAACGACACCGACAGCGGCGCCCAGCGCGTCAATATCCGTGTGATGATGTCCCATGACGAACACCTGCGAGGAATCGCGCATGAGCTGACCCAGCGCATTTGCCATGACACGGGATTTCACCTTCGTGCGCTTTTCGACCTCCTTGGCGCAGCCGCCAAAGAACTCAAAGGCATAGCGGTTTTTGATGACCGTCTGGTCACCGCCGCGGCTCAGCGCCATATCCAGTGCAAGCTGTGCAAACTCGTACTTTTCCTGCAGCGTCTTGCCGTCCCGCCCGATGCCAATCGACAGCGTTGCATTGATGCCTTCGCGCGACACAATCGAGCGTACGGTATCCAAAACAGAAAACTTATCCTGCGTGATTTGCGCCAAATTTCGTTCTTCCATCACGAAAATATATTTATCGCGGTCATATTTTCGCAAAACACCCTGAATGTCCTTTGCCCACTCGCCGATGCGGTTGTCCACAGAGGCGAGCATGGTTGCCTTTTCCGAGTCGTTTGCGTTTTTGACCAGTTCCTCGTAATTGTCAATGGACACAATGGCGACGACCGGACGGGATTCGTCATACTCCTGCCGCAGCGAAACCAGCTCGGTGCAGTCCAGCCAGTACAGCGTCATCAGCACGCTGGTGCTGCCGTCCATCGGACGCACGCGCGAACCAATCACCATGTAATACTTATCGCCGATTTTGACCTCGGACGGATACACGGATTTATCATCCACCAACCACGACGTATCAAATCCCGGAATAATATCCTCCAGCGTCTGTTCAAACATGCTGTCGTGCATGTCATACACCGAATGAAATTGCTCATTACACCAGATAACTTGTCCGTTTCCGATCATACAAACCGTAATCGGCAGCGGGATGTCAATAAAGTTCTGTCTCGTCTCATTGTCGGTTCCGCCGGACAGAGCCTCCAAATACTGCAGCACCTCCTGATTGCGGCGCCGCATGGTTACAACATAATAGATATACAAAGCGGCACAGACTGCCATCTCAAACAAGGCCAGAAACAGAGAAAAAAAAGCGCTCACACAGGCGAACACCAAGAACACGATAAAATACATACCGAATCCCGGCTCCAGAATTCTGGCCAATCGCTTATCCAAAACGCACAGCCTCCTTTCCGGTTTCTCGTCAATCGAAAAACCATGATGACACACTGCCACCAATACATACTGCATTATAGCAAAACGCGCCCCATATTGCAATCATCCTGTGTAAAATCCGCGCCAAAAAAAGTGCAGGAAAGCCATCATTTTTCCTGCACCGTCTTGGTTTCTTCGGTTTTTTCCTGTTTTTTTGCCGCGTGAAACAGCCACAGCTTCATCTGTTCGATAAACGCATCATACGTGCGCACAACCGGCGGCGCACTGAGCAGCCACGAAATGACAAACGAATACAACACGAGCACTATCAGCTGCGGCACGCCGCCCACAAGCTTTCCGGGATATTTGATGTACGCGAATGCCGGAACAAACCAGTTGATAATCTTACAGACAAAGCCCCAATGACCGACCATCCACAGCATCGGAAACGCGTGCAGCATATACACGGTCATGCTGCCCTTTCCGATACTCGTGAGCAAGCCGCGCCGCGCATGCACGATGCGCAGCAGAAAAATGCCGAGCAGCGGCGCCGCGATATACATCGCAAGCCGAAATTCCATGCCCGCCCACGGCGTAAGCCCCTGTCTGGCATACGAATTGACGAGCTGGAAGGGATGGCTGGAGCCTTTTCGAACCGGCAGCACATCCGTCATCCACAGCGCCAGAAACGCACCGGCAGCACAAACGTTTTCACGACTTTCGTAAGCCCCACCGAAAACACGCC
>OQVL01002480.1_pt1 | contig 11267 bp, 9 predicted proteins | sample 1691501 | NCBI WGS metagenome assembly OQVL01 (sample SAMN03418253, study PRJEB22391) | human gut metagenome | biome: human-gut; feature: organic feature; material: feces | host: Homo sapiens | place: Tanzania | collected 2013-01
CCAGCACAGTGCCCGTGGCTCGTAAAAAATCGTCCACTGATTCAGCCTTAGGAGCAGCCTCTTCTTTCTTTGCGCCGAACGCAGTTTCCGCATCAACAGGACCTTTAGAACGCTCAGCAAAGAATTTTGGAGCAACATTCGGGAACATTGCATAAGTAAGGGCGTCTTCGTCAGAACCGTCGCCGCCGTTTTTCTTTGACTCTTCAAGCATCTTGTTCCATTCCGGTTCAATAAGGTCGGCCGGACGGCAGGTAACAACCTTATCCATCTTGTTCTGCTCAAGCGCTTTCTTTACCAGATCCTGGTTAGGCTCGGCAGGAAGTTTTCCAAAGCGGCCCACAAGAAGGTTTCTAAAATCCTGAGTCATTGTAGTATATCGTCCCATAAGAACGTTCATTACAGCCTGAGTTCCAACAATCTGGGAAGTCGGAGTTACGAGCGGAACATAGCCTGCGTCCTTGTGAACGCGCGGAAGCTCGGCAAGAACATCATCCATCTTGTCTCCGGCACCCTGCTGCTTAAGCTGACTTTCAAGGTTGGAAAGCATTCCTCCAGGAACCTGGGAAACAAGGATGCGCGTATCTGCTCCAAGGAATTTTGACTCAAGCGAAGCATAGTGCTTTCTGATTTCGCGGAAATAAGCCGCAATCTCAAGAAGAGCCTTTGTGTCAAGCTCTGTATCCATGTCAGTGCCTTTAAGCATCTCCACAACGGTTTCCGTAGGAGAATGCGAAGTTCCCATGGACATGGAAGAAATAGCCGTGTCAAGAATATCCGCGCCGGCTTCCGCAGCCTTAAGCAATGTAGCAACAGAAAGACCTGTTGTGGCGTGCGAATGGATTTCAACAGGAAGATCAACCTTTGACTTGATAGCCTTAACCAGGTCGTATGCAACATAAGGCTTCAGAAGTCCGGACATATCCTTTATACAGATTGAGTCAGCGCCAAAGTCCGCGTAAGTCTTTGCGAGCTCAGCATATTTTTCAATAGTGTGATACGGAGTAACCGCATAGGAAATAGCCATCTGAACGTCAACGCCGGACTTTTTCGCAGCCTTTGTGGCGCGCTCCATGTTGCGCGGATCGTTGCAGGCATCAAAAATACGGAAACATCCGATACCGTTCTTTGCGGCAGTCTCAACAAACTTGTCAACAACATCATCGGCGTAGTGCTTGTAGCCAAGAAGGTTCTGCGCTCGAAGGAGCATCATGATCTTGTTGTTCGGAAGGGCAGCGTGAAGCTTTCTAAGGCGTTCCCACGGGTCTTCGTTCAGGAAGCGGATGCAGGAGTCATAGGTAGCTCCACCCCATCCTTCAATATATTTATAGCCGATTTTATCAAGCATTGGACATGCAGGAAGCATATCTGCCGTCGTCATTCGTGTAGCGTGAAGCGACTGGTGCGCGTCACGGATTACAAGTTCAGTAATTCCTACTTTAGCCATTTTAATTTTTACCTCTTATAAGTTAGTTGTTTTCTTTTTCGTGAACCGCCATAGCGATTGCGGCAATTATAGCCTTTTTATCAACAGCAGCATTTACAGCCGCAGGAACAGGTTTTGCAGAAACCTTAGCGGCAGGTTTTGACACAGGTTTAACTTCGTCTTTATCAAGCCTGAGCGCATGAACGACACCATGAAGAACATTCATACATACAATCAAGATGATTATAAAAGCGAATACAACAGCCATACCCAGCAAAGTCAAAAGACCGCTCTGCCCGAGCATCTGAAAAATTGTCATATATCCTCCTGAATTTAGGACTATTTTGAAAAACAAAATATCACGTAAATTATAAAAGAATCTAACCTATTTTTCAATAAATCGTGATATAATCAATTACCAAATTATGAGCATTTTTAATATATTATTTTTAGTTTTTACAGCACTTTTTATTGCAAGCGCAATAGTAGAAATCACAGGCTACTATAAAAAAATCAGCCTTATGGAATACATAGCGAATCCATGCATGTATGTATTTCTGCTCGCATCGTGGATTATGGTTCTTACGCCGCTCCTGCCTGACTCGCTGAATATAATAATCTGCGTTTCCGCCGCCGTTCTGTTCGGGCTTACAGGCGCATGCCTTCAGTTCCTTCCAAAAACGAAAAAAAACGTGGCGGCGAGCGCGATATTCTTTATCGCAAGTTTTTTAAGCTTTATAATTCTTATCCGCCCTTCGTTCCGGCTGTTCAGCCTTCCGCGCTGGGCATCGGCGGCAATATTCACAGCGTATTTAACTCTTTTTATTCTATATTATATATTTTCAATCGGAAAAAGAAGCCTTTTAAAAACCGCCGGAATCACAATCTTTATGATTCCGCTGATGGTTCTGCACTACGGCTCAATCCTTACGCTATGCGGACAACCGAAACTCTACTCCGCGCTGCTTTTTGCCGGAAGCACAATTTTCATAGCCGCCCAGGCGCTTATAGTAAAAGGATTTTTTATAAAGGCATCGCCAAAAGACAGGCTTTTCAGGATGATTCTATACATTGCCGGACAGTTTTTTGTAACCGCCGGATTTTCGCTGATGGTAGTATGATTTTTGGATAGAAATTTTACAGGTAAATCCGCCTGCGCGGGATTGTAACCGCTTGCCGCAGGCAAGTTGCGGAGCGAAAGCGTAGCAATGAAGGCGAAAGCCGGAACGGTGAAAAGCCCGTTACGGTGGTATTTTGCGCCCTAAAAAAAAGTCCCCGAAGACTTGCCTCAGGGACTGAAATTTCCAAACAAATCAGAACAAATCTTTCATCGTGTAAAGCGCGCCTTTTTTTAACGCGCCGGTTTTTAACGACTCAGAAAGTTTTTCCAGCGCATGAACCGCGCCCATGGCAAAACCTTCGCGGCTGCGGGCACGGTGGGTAATCTCAATCGTGTCGGCCTTGCTGTCAAAGAATACTGTGTGCGTTCCTGGAATAGAACCGCAGCGTGTTGAAGAAACATGAAGCTGCTCCGGTCTTGGCCTTTCATGAAAGGCGTCCGTCACAATCTCAGACTTTTTCTTTGTGTTCGCAAGAATTGTCTCCGCAATCGCAATGGCAGTTCCGGACGGACTGTCGGCTTTCTGGTTGTGATGAGCCTCCCAGGTGGCAATGTCGTATTCCGGCCACTGCTCCATTATCTTTACAGCCTCGGAAACAATCTTTAAAAGCATATTAACGCCGATTGAAAAATTCGCGGAAGTCATAACCGTTCCGCCGCAGCTGGCAGCCATCTCATTAACCTCGCCGTATTTGTCGTTCCAGCCGGTTGTGCCGACAACAAGAGGAATGCCTAGCGGCAGAAGCGCCTTTATGTTTCCCATGACCGCAGACGGATGGCTGAATTCAATCACGCCTTCCGCCCCGCTGGACTTTACCGCCCGGGCAACAGCGTCATAGTCGCCGGCAGGAATCTTTACGCTGGCATCATCAGAAACAACATCAATAGCCGCGACAACATCGTGTCCCAGAGACTTCGCGCAATCCGCAATCATGTGTCCCATCTTTCCATATCCAACAAGTGCAATTTTCATATAAAATCCCTTTTATCTTTTTTCAGATTGAATAAAAAACTATCCCTAGCCAAAATAAGCCTGGTGCAGAATCTGAACGGTTCTGTCGGCCTCGTCGTCGTTCACAATAAAACTTATATTCACTTTTGAAGCGCCCTGGCTTATCATCTGAACGTTTATGCCCTCGTCCGCAAGAGCCTCGAAGCCGCTTGCAAGAATCGCGGAGGAATGCTCAACGTCGCAGATTACGGTGACAATGGCACGCTCCTTGCGAACAGAAACATCGCAGGCCTTGCTCAAATCCTGCACAAGCCCCTCAAGCTTTTCCTTGCCGCTTACAGTGCAGGAAACAGAAACCTCGGAAGTAGCAATGACATCAATGCAGACATTCCACTTTAAGAAATTGTTAAAAATATGCGCCAAAAAACCGGCCGCGCCAAGCATACGGTTAGAAACCATATCAATCAGCTGCACATGCTTTACAGAAGTAATCGCGCATACAGGCGGAACTTTTCCGCTGTGCCTTTCAACAATAATCGTGCCTTTGCTTTCTATATTATAGGAATTTTTTACCCGGACCGGAGTTCCGCTCTTCCTTACAGGAACCATTGAGCGCGGATGCAAAACCTGCGAGCCGAACATCGCAAGCTCCTGAGCCTCCTCATAAGTAACCTCAGGAACAGGCTTCGCCTCCTTTACCACGCGCGGATCAGATGTAAGGATTCCATCAACATCCTTCCACGTCTGGACCTCCTCCGCATTCATAGCCGCGCCAATCATTGTCGCAGTCAAATCCGAACCGCCGCGGCCGAGCGTTGTAATAATACCGCGCTTGTCCTTTGCAATAAAACCGGTCACAATCGGAATAGCATTGTCCAGACCCTTGCTGTACGAACCCAAATGCCGCGGAATATTTTCCCAGACCTCGTCCAGAAGCTCCGCCGCCATATAATTTGAATCGCTCACAAAACCGATGTCCCACGCATCATAAAATTTCGCGTCCACACCCTGGCTCTTCAAATAAGCCGCCATCATCCTTACAGACATCCGCTCGCCGAACGAAACAAGATAATCGCGCGAGCGCCTGCTGATTTCCTTCAGCATAGAAATTCCGGTCAAAAGCTGCTTTAGCTCAGACAAAAGAGCCTCAATCGCATCAATATTTATGCCAAGTTCCCTTGCCGTTTCCTCATGAAGCTTTGCCACACCGGCAACATCAACAGTTCCTGTAACCGCCAGATCCGCGGCCGCCAGAAGATGGTCCGTTGTGTCGCCCATCGCGCTAAGAACCACAACAGGACGCTTTTCCCTGTACGCCTTAATAATAGAAGCAACATGCTTAATTCTTTCTGCATTGGCAACTGAAGAGCCGCCGAATTTCATAACTATCATATAAATAAAATACACATTTTTGTATATTTATGCAATTTCCTTTTAAGATTAAGGGCGCAAATTTCAACCGTAACCGCACTTCCAGGGCCCGCTTACGCTTGGTCTCGCTCCGCTCGCCTTGCTCCGCAACCCTTCCACCGCGGCGCAAAAGGCACACGCCGGCCCGGAGCGGCTTCGCAAACATCAAGGCTCGCACATTGTTCCGCAAACAAAAAATTCCGCCTGAAAAAAGGAAGGAGATTTTACCGCCGCGGAAATATTTAAAAAAAAAGCAAGAACAAAAAATCAATCTATCGTAATTTGATAGATTCTGGAATCTCACCCGTAATAAAGACCTGCAATATATGCTCCTGTATAAGTATCTTAACTTTTGATTTTATATTCAGAAAGTCTGGTTTCATCCTGCTGGCATAAATCTCCTAATTTTCCTTGATAAACTTATAAAACAGAATCTATAAGTTTAGTTGTAAGAAAATATGTTGAATTTTGAGAAAAATTAAAAATAAAATTGAATTTTCTGTCAAAACTGTTTTTTTTCTGCTATATTTAGAGCATGTTCAAAAAATCTATTCCTGTTTTGTATAAAAAAAATTGCGCTGTGATTCAAGATTTTGACGGCGACAAGATTGTTGTGAACTTTCAGGTTTCACCAGCCACGCCGACAGGCAAAAAAGCGCAGTACGCAACGCAAAAAGTCCGAGAAAAAGACATAATTTCGCTATGCGGCGAACCATGCTCTAATTTGGAAAACCTTCTTGCTTTTTCAGACGATAAAATTTCAGCACAGATAAAAGAGGCTTACGAGCTTCTTACCAGCGATGACACAACAGCGGCTTCAGAAATCGATTTTTCAGAACTTACGGAAATTCTGCGCGGCTCATGTATTCCAGACGAAAGCTGGTTCGTTTTCAACGCGCTGGTTTCTTCCGTGGAATTTGCTCTTTCAGAAGAATCTCTTAAAAATGGAAAAATTCTGTTCTTACCGCGAACCCGGGAACAAATAGACATCATACATCAAAAAAATTACGAAAAGGAGCACGAACAGGAAATTCACGATTCATTCATACAAAGACTAAAGCAGCGGAAACTCAACCTGCCGGAAGATGCGAAATTTATGGGGGAAGTTGAAAATGTCGCGCTCTGCAAAACTGAAAAATCAAAAATCATGGTGGAGGCAGGCGTAACGCAAAGCCCGGAAAAAGCGCATAAACTTTTAATAGACACAGGAATCTGGGACATTACCCGAAATCCGTACCCAACGCGCTGCGGTCTTTCAACGGTCAGCGCAAAAGAAGGGCTCGGAACGCCTCCTCAGGAAGAACGGCTTGAACTGGAGCAAGTCGCATACGCAATTGACAATTCGTGGTCAGCAGACCCGGATGACGCAATTGCCTGGGACGGAAAATATCTTTGGGTTCATATTGCCGATCCGGCCTGCTATGTTCTTCCGGACAGTTCGATTGATAAAGTTGCAAGAAACAAAGGTACAACTCTTTACCTTCCGGAAGTAACAGTCCGGATGCTTGCGGAAGAAAGCCTTGCCGACTATGCGCTGGGACTTCAGGAAAAAAGCAATGCCCTTTCGTTCAGGATTCTTCTGAACGAAGACAATACCATAGATGAATGTCAGATTTTCAAGACAAAAGTGAACGTAAAGCGCCTTACCTACGAGCAGGCGACCGAACAGAAAGATTCCCCGGAATTAAAGCCGCTTTTTGACATCGCGGAAAAAAACATCGCACGGCGAAAAAAATCCGGCGCTACAAACATAGAGCTTCCGGAAGTCCACATGAGCGTTGACCCGGAGACAAAAAAAGTTTCAATTTCGCCGCTGGTACGCTATGAGGCGGATTCAATGGTCTGCGAGATGATGCTTTTAGCCGGAGAAGGCGCCGCGAATTTTGCGTTCAAAAACAAAATTCCTTTTCCTTATGTAAGCCAGGAAGCACCTGCTTTTCCTGAAAAACTTCTGCCAGGACTTGCCGGTCAATTTCAGCTTCTAAAATGTATGCACAAGCGCAGCGTTGGAATTACACCGTCAATGCATTCGGGCGTGGGAATTGCCATCTACAGCCAGGTTACAAGCCCGCTCCGCCGCTACAGCGACCTGGTTGCCCACCAGCAGCTGCGCGCATTCCTGAACGGACAAAAACTGATAGACAAAGATTCCATGCTTGAACGGATAAGCCAGGGCGACGCGGCAAGCGTTGCCGCCAGAAAAGCAAGCCGGCTTAGCGAGACCCACTGGAAACTCATTTATCTTATTCAAAATCCGGATTGGCAGGGAGAAGCAGTTTGCATCGACAAAAAATTTGACGATCCGCTATTTTTAATTCCATCCCTTGCAATGCAGGCAACCATAAAAGGTGTTCAGGACATTGAGCCTAACGAAAAAATCAATGTTAAAGTAAACAGCCTGGATATTACTACCCAAGCTGTTGAATTTGTAAAAGTCTGAATTAACTAAAGAAGAACAAAACTAGCGGCGGCCGGCTTTTCTGGAAGCCGCTGTATTCAGCTTGTATGTCCAGTACGCACCTGTTGACCAGCACCATCGTGACTTTCCATCGAATGACTCGCGGTGTTCTGTGTTCACGTATGCGTTAATAGAATGGTTGTTTGTCAGAGCAATCTTAATATCCGGGCGGATTGTAAAGATATTTCCTGTGCTCCAGTCTTCTGTTTCGTCTGAATTATCCCATCTCTTGTCTCTTGAACCAATTGCAAAAGATGAATATACATCCATAACGAATTTTTCATTTATATTCCAGAGTAATGTACAGCCTGCATACCATGCCGGAGTGTAATCGGTTTTTTCAAACCAGTTGATAGAAGATTCCGGAATAAGAGAAATTCCTACCTTGTCAAAATGCATTGTCATTGTAGCGCCGGCACTGAACGACATATCCTCATAGTTATCAGCTTTTTTATCATCATCCGTGTCGATAGAATCCCATGCAAAGTAAACATCGAAGAGGAACTGCTTTACGCCAAATTCTGCGCCCGCGTAAAAGTTTCCGTCCTTCTGGAAAAGTCCTTCGTAAGCGACAGAAAGTCCAAAATAATCAAACTGGAACTGCGCTCCAAAATTTGAACGGAAACTGTCTGTGTTAGTTCCGCTAGGAATTGCTCCGCCGACCTGGAATTTAAAATCACCGTCGTGAATGTAGCGGACACCGATTGCGGTTTTAGCGTATTTGTTTGCATACGGAACAAAACCTACTACATCAGCAGAACCCGGCGCGTCCGGAGTAAATTTGTAAGTATCAACAGTTCCATGCCTGTCATCATAAGCAGTAGAAAAACCGCCCTGGCGAACATGGGCATTTGATTCCCAAAGCCATGAACCATAGCGCGGAGCCGGTCCAACCTGCCAGTTAAGCTTTGTACCCATACCAACGTCAAGTCCTGCAATAGGATGCCACAGGAAATTTACATAGTAATCATCTGTTGTTGTCTGGCCGTGTAAATAACCGTTGTAATTGCTCCCTATAAAATCTCCACGCGTATATCCATAATGATAGCCAAGCGGATTCATGTCTGTAATCTCAAACGTAAAGTTGTCAAGATTTCCCTCTTTATCAACATGCGCAATCGCTCCCCAGTTCAACATTCCTTCAAGCGTAAACTGACCAACGTCAATGCGGGCCTGAAGCGTATCCAGAAACCCGTAATAAACAGGATCGCCTACAAGCGGAGAACCAAAACCAGAATACAATGTGTTTTCAACACCAGGATTTTTCATAACCTGAGCGCTTGCAACACCTGCAGCAAAAAGAGCTGCGGCAGAAGCAATCAATAATTTTTTCATAACAAAACTCCTTTTCTTTTGTTTTAAATTCTATATTGTATCAATGACAATTCGGATTTGAACACGACGCGCATTTTTCGTTTGTCCTGAACATTTCCCGCATTGTCCGCCATCCTAAAACAGCGCACTTTACACGCGCAGGCATTTTTGAAATATCCTGCAGGGCAGCGGCCTCATCAAGTTTTTCAATATTTTCCTCGGAAGCCTCGCCGCGAATCATTTCCATAAAAATATCATCAAGTTTTTCAGCTTCTTCGGTCGTCTTTCCAATAACCAGATCAAGCATCATGTCGCAGCTTGCCTGGCTCACAGCGCAGCCGCTTCCGGTAAAAGAGCCGTCTGTTATAACTCCATTCTCAACCTTAAGATTCAGTGTAATATTGTCGCCGCAACTCGGATTCACGCCGTTAAGCTGAATGTTTGCATCCGGCAAATCAGTTTTATGCGACGGATTGATGTTGTGCTCGTTCAAAATCTCTCTATAAAGTTCTTTTGTATCCATAAAATCCCGCGCTCCGAAAATCTAATTTCTTACGCCCTCCGATAAAATTCCGCAAATTCCAGTTTTTTTCTAATCCTTATAGCCGCTCATCCTGCGGATATTGCACAGAACAGAATAAAAACGCTCAACTTCGTCCTCATCGTTGTAAAAATACATACTGGTGCGGGCCGTTGCCGGAACACCAAGATATGCCCCGAGCGGCTGCGCGCAATGATGTCCGGCGCGTATTGCAATCTTTTCCGTATCAAGAAGGGAAGCCACATCGTGCGGATGAACACCTTCAACAGTGAACGTAATGATTCCGCAATGTTTTTCCGGATCAGGATTTCCAACAATCTTTATGTACGGATTCTGTTTCATTTTTTCAACAAGAACCGACGCAAGATGGTTGCAATGCTTCTCTATTTTTTCAAATCCGATTGAAGTGATGTATTTAATCGCAGCCGCAAGACCTACTGCGCCGCTGGCATTCACAGTTCCGGCTTCAAACTTATGCGGAAGCTCAGCCCAAGTGGCATCCTCGCGGGTAACATATTCTATCATTTCTCCGCCGCGCAGGAACGGCGGCATCTCTTCAAGCAGAGCCTTTTTACCGTAAAGAACGCCAATTCCCATAGGACCGCACAATTTATGACCGCTGAACACAAAAAAGTCAGCATCAAGCGCCTTTACATCAACCTTTAAATGCGGCACGGACTGGGCTCCGTCAACAACGCAGACAGCCCCGACCTTATGGGCAAGAGCGGCAATTTTTTTCACCGGATTTTCAATTCCCAGAACATTAGAAACCTGGGCAACCGCAACAATTTTTGTTTTTTCAGTTATCTTGGAAAATTCAGACTCTGGAATTTCGCCGGACACTTTATCAGGCTCAAGAAAAACAAGCTTTGCGCCCTTTGCCCTGCACACCATCTGCCACGGCAGAATGTTGGAATGATGCTCCGCAACAGAAACAACAATCTCATCACCCGGATTAACGTTCGCCAGTCCATAAGTGTAGGCAATCAGATTTAAACTTTCAGAAGCATTCCGCGTAAAGACAATCTCGCAGTCTTTTGCGTTCAAAAATTCCGCGACAGTGTGGCGTGAATTTTCATAATCTTCAGTGGCGCGGCTGCTCAAATCGTAAAGCCCGCGCAAAGGATTCGCGTTGTTATGGGCGTAAAAATCAGAAACCGCATCCAGCACACAGGCAGGACGCTGAGCAGTGGCTGCATTATCAAAATAAATCAGACCCTTGTTTTCTGGAGCATTAAAAATCGGAAAATCCTTCTTAAAACTGTTCGCCATTTTAAACCTTGCCCTTATTCTCCGCCAAAAATCACGTTCATTTCGGCATTAATTTTTTCAACCGTCTCTTCGTCATTTATTTCTGAGCAGACCGCCTGGACTTTTGCCCGGGCAATAATCTTTTCAGCGTTTGCCCGGCTTATTCCGCGCGATTCCATATAAAAAAGCATCTCGTCGCTTAACCGCCCGATTGTAGCTCCGTGCTCGCCTGAAATATCTTCCTCTGTGCAAAGTATTACCGGCATGGATTTGTTCACAACATCCGGGCTAAGCAAAAGCGTTTCTTCCTGCTCATTGCCGTCAGAACCTGCGCTTCCAGTCTTAAAATCTATTGTGCCGCGATAAGTTTTTCTGGAACTGCCGTCAAGCGAACCTGCAACGTTCATCCTGCATAAAGTCTTTTTTCCAAAATGATTCACAATAAAATTCATATCCAGAAACTGTTCGTTCCGCAGATAATATCCCATGTCGGACTTAAAAGAACCTTTATATTCCTTTAGATTGCAACCAGCGCCCACGTAAACTTTCGAGCCGCCAAGCTCAACATGCGTAAGGCGCACAGAAGAATTTTCCGCCGCATACGAAGCAGTGTCATCAACCTGTACAAATCCACCGCCCAAAAGCTGCACTTTTACAATATGAATTTTTGAACCAGACGCTGCATAAACCTCAGTTTTTAACGCCTGAAAACCAGAGGCATTTTTTTCCGAAGAGCTCACAATAATCACAGTCGCCTCGGAATTTTCTCCTGCAAAAATCAGATGCGCATGGATAATA
>OQVL01002489.1_pt1 | contig 11250 bp, 8 predicted proteins | sample 1691501 | NCBI WGS metagenome assembly OQVL01 (sample SAMN03418253, study PRJEB22391) | human gut metagenome | biome: human-gut; feature: organic feature; material: feces | host: Homo sapiens | place: Tanzania | collected 2013-01
AGTGGTGATAATGGAGCGTACATTTGAATCCTCGTCAGACCGTACGGGTGTCTTGCCGGAGAGAGGGAAGTGATTGATGAGGTTTGAGTAAAGGCCCTGTGCGTCAATCCGGGCAAGACACCGAGGAGATGTATCCACTTTAGAATACTACAGTTCGTAAAGAGTGAAGGCCCTATGCGTCAATCCGGGCAAGACACCGAGGAGATGCTACTATGTCAGAAAGTCATTACGACATATGGTTTGTCGTTATCTTTATCATCATCTATTTCGTCAACGGCATCGGCATCGTAGCTGAAGCGGTGCTTGAACTGCATCACGGGGGTGTCGTTGTGCAGGACGGAGGCATCGACCACGGCGGAGGCTTTGAAGCCTTCGAGGTACTCGGGCACAAGGAAGCTGTTGTCCCATAGGTTGGCATCGGAACCGCTGACCAAGTGACACAGACGGTTGCCCTTTTCGTCGGCGAAGCTGTAATCGCCCTTGTATTCGGCTTTGACGGCAAGGTTCTGCAGCCAAATTTTGAGGTAATCGCTGTTTTGCATCGAGCCGAGGCGGTTGAGCACCTTGGTGACAATCTCGTCCTTGGACGCCTGCTTGCCGTTCTCGACTTGCTCGGTGCTGATGGTCGAAAGCATTTGGCTGATGATTTTCAATGCGTAGTGTGCACTGTTGAGATTCTCGGCGGCAATCTGCGCGGCTATGGCCGACATGGCCATAATGTCCTCGATGATAGTGCCAAGGCGCTTCTGTGTCTTCTTGTCCTCGGCATCTTCCTCTCCGGGCTTGGCTTCGACTTTCGGCTTGGCTTTGGATTTTTGATTCTTCGCCACATTCTCGATATACTCCTCAATCCACGTGGAGAGTTTCGACAGCAACATTCGCATTTGGCCGCAGTTGGGGTATTGGCGACCGAATTGTAGGATGAAAAGCAGCTGTTTCTGTATACCATCGAAGTCGCATTGCTTTTTGTTGTTGTATATCGGGGTGTTGTAGATATACGCCAGCTTGTCAGGCTTTATCGAGTCGGTGATTATCGAGTCGGAGATGCGAGTCTTGGCGCTATTGAGACGCAGATTGAGGCCTTCGAGCACATGTTGCAGCGTGTACGATATGCGTTCCAGCAGGTCTTTGTCGTTTGCAAAAACCTTGTAGTCATCACGATAGCGCAGAATTTCGTAACCTTCGGTAATACCGTCACGTTCCAAAGCCTCGCGCAGCAGCATGTCCGCGTAGCCCAGGACAATCTCGGCAACGATGTCGTACAAGGTGCTGCCTTGCGGCAGTCCGATGTTGCGACCTTGGCGAAGCATGGTCAGGATGCGCACAATGTCCGTCTTGACGTCGACTTCGGATGCCGTGCCCTTGCGGCTAAGAGCTTTTTCGACCGTCTGCAATTCGATAGTGCCGTAGCAATTGGTAATATCCGTGACAAACATATAGCGATAGTCCAGCGACAGCTTGACAGCCATTTGTTCGAAACGGCTCCACCAGTTCAGAATGGTTGTGGCTTTATGAAAATTCTCCTTATCGGCCGGGATGACGGGGATGCCTACGGCTTGAATATGCGGCGCGGAGCCAAAGACCTTGAAGTCGTCAAGTATCGCAGCCCAGTGCTCCGGGGTGCAAATCTCGCGTGCCAGCAAATAATACAGGAACGGATTGGACAGCGACAGCACGCGCACTGCATAACGGCCGTCCTTATTGAGCATAATGTCATAATTGGCATCGGACATATTCTCGGGGTTGATGTCCTTCAAACATTTGTCGATGGAGGTATCGGCAATATGCTCGCGTGCAAACGCCAGTACGGGGTCAAAATTGAGATACTCCGGCATCTCGGTCGTGACATACCTGTCGTTCTGCATCAGGAAATCGAGGGCTTCGTCTGCACTGAGGTCAAAAATTGTCTTAACTTTCATATCGTTATTTCAGTTCAGTTTTTTTTACGTAATCTTTGATGTTCTGCCTTTATATACCTTTGGGGTGCAAAGTGTAAATGGACTTTTGAGTTATTACTAATCGTCCGGCACGTATTCGCCATCCATGTAGGCGTCATATTGGCTTTCAGCCCATCGGTCATCACCCCAATCATCATAAATGCCGCTGTAGTCGCCCACCGTATAGTTCGAGAAGTCTTCCAATAAGGCTCTATCGTATTCACGTTCTTCCATTTCGACAATACGTCGCGAATATTCTTCGGCTATTTCGTTGAGTTCCTCGCTGAACGGCCACAAATCGAGGTCTATTATTTCGCCGTCCTTCTCGGCATTGGTGCTCCAACGTCGCTTTCCCGCGAAATTCCAGATTTTGTCATATTCGACAGGGACAACTTCCTCGCCTTCCATATTGATGATGCCCCATTTGTTGCCATTAGGAGTATCCCAATAATTATCGTTTCCTTTTCGGACACGGGCGAGGCCGTAATCAAATTCACTTATCCAATCGTACTTGCCGAATGGTACGATAACCTGCCTTTTGGCTACATCAACGACGCCCCATTCACCATTACACAGCTCTACTACAGTGACATTTCTGTATTGCGTGTATTCCTTGATCTTGCTCATATAATCTTTTGGTTATTTGGTTAGACAAAAAAACATCGCCACCGGGACGGTCCCGATGACGATGCAAAGTTATGGAGTGGCTGCGAACTCTATGTTCGCATGCTTTACAGATCTTTATACCGCGCTACCATCTTGTCGAGTGTCTGAACAATTTCATCTTGTATTTCCTTGGGGCTAAGCACAATAAGGTCATACTTGAAGGACATAAGCTCGCGTATAAGCTCGTAGTTTTTCTTGCACCTGATGCTGAAAAACCGCCCGCCGACGAGTGTCGGATAGCGGCGGCGCAACTCGGCATCTCTTTCGCCGCATAGCATCTTCTGCGAGATGTGCATAGGCTTGCTGCGGATATATTCAGTGGCGATATTATTTGCCCAAAAAACAATATCCAGTACAGGATTACGCTTATAGTCCGTCATTCCGATGATGTCGTCGAAACGCTCGCTCAGGTCGCCGTCGTAGGGCTGATATTGCGCTTCGGGAAGCATTTTCAAGTCCAAGATTCGGTCAAGGGCAAAGGTATACAGATTGCCTTTGTCGACGATTGATCCCACAAGAAACCACCGGCAATTGTATTCCTTGAGCAAAATTGGGTTGACGCGAAATGTCCGCTTGTCATCCGGATGGTCAAATTGATAGTGCTTGAATTCGACGACAACTTGCTGTGATATAGCCGTGAACAGTACACCGAGTATATTTGAGGCATCCAACGGATTGCGCGTAAAGGATATAATTTCGCGGTCATCACCGGTGGCATTAAGTCGCCGGCGCAGTCCTTCCAGTTTGTCGAAATTGGGGAGTCCGTCAAACTGTCCTATGACACGCAAAGTATCACGAAGAATCAACTTCTCATCAGCGCTCATCTCCTGCTTGAATATCGAAAATCCCTCTTCGCTATATCGTAGGCATCGTTTCTTGACCGTCGTCCGACCATCGTGGCTGACAGCATCGACAGTATAGCGCTCAATGTCTGCACCGAAAGGTCCTTTCTCCAAGTACTTGATGTCCTTTTCGATGGCACGACGACTGACGCTGTACCCATCGCCATACTCGGCAAGGCGTTCGTTGACGTACTCGGTCATATCGGCAATCGAGTAATCGTGATAGCGGTTGCTCAACAGGTCGTCAAGCAACTTGTATCGGGTCATCGCGTTTTTATTGGCTGGCATAGGCGGCAAATATTTGGAAATGTCGATGCCCGAGGGAAACGTTACATCGTTCGCCCACGGGCATCAGTTATATCAGATTGGTCTTTAGCGAACAATAAGCTTGGCTGTCAGCGGACGCGCCAAAGCATCCGAATATACAGTGACGAGATAGATGCCCGGGGCGAGTGCGGGTGCATAGACGCCCGCCGTACCGGACGAGAAATCGGCATCGGCCGACAGCGCAATGGCACCGGAGATGGTGGACACACGAACCTTGGACATGCCTACATTCGCACCTTCAAGTTCTATCGCAATATTGTCGCCCTGTCGGCGGACAACCATTGCGCTGCCATCACGAGCGTCGGTTGTGATGTCGTCCACGGCACCCATACCCGGATAATTGGCGGTAATCGAGCGCAAGTCCAGGCGTGCGTCGGTGACGTTTTTCTTGACCATGGTGAAGTACATCTTCTCGAAAGTCAGCGGATAACGGGGCGTCAACATCTCGGTTCCATCGCTTTCCTCAAATTTGAATACATAATCTTGCTGTCCCGAAACTACGGCATTGGTGAGGTTGAAGCGTGTGCCCTCGGCGTCTACGAAATCCATCTTGATTTCTTTCACGATATTGTCGCGGTCATTCATCGTAAGCGTCAGGCTATTAGGCAGCGAATACAGTCGTATCGAAGCTCCGGGATTGAAAGTCACCAGAGGATTGCGATTGCTCTTGAGATCAAAAGTGAGTGAAACGCCTCGATCCCAGCCCTCGGGGAGGTCGGTGGTAACGGCAGAGAAATTCTTGATTAGCGTCGACGCATACTTCATCCCGAAGACAGTGCCGTCATCGAAACGCGTGATATCTATATCGCTTTCGGGGATTTCGACAGTCACTTCCACATTGACTTCCAAACCATTGTATCTTCCGGTGATAGTTGTCGTGCCATTGGCTTTACCGGTGACGTATCCCTTGTCATCGATTTCGACAACACCCTCGGGCGATGCCGTCCACTCGAAAGCCGATGGATCTACATCGATATTGATGCCGCCACAGACGCCGCGCAAGCCCAAAATCTGACGACGATACTTGTCTATAAGCAAAGCGCTTTTGGCGGGCTTCACACCGTCTATTTGAGCCAAAAACACAGGCATCTCGGCCGTCAAGGTCTTGCCGGCGGCGTTGTATGTGGCCACAATCTTGCCCGAAACGGCATTATCGGACGCATGCAGCACGCCATCGGCATCCACGTAGCCCAGTTCGGCAGGGACACACTCAAAAGAACAATCCTTGGTGACGTCCTTGGACACGATGTCGCCATACATATTATAAGCCATTACCCCTAAGGGCGTTGCGCCAAGCATGGGCATACGGCGGCGACGATTGGTGAAACCTATAGACGCTGCAACGTCATCCTCGGGCGCCGTAGACACAGCCAGCATGGCATCGGCCACAGGACGTATCGACCCGCCGCGCATCGGGTAATTGAGCATCTCGCCGTCCAGCGAGATGGCGGCGCTGCCACCGCTGTCAAAATTGACCACGTCATTAGCTCCATGCTCCACGAGGAATGCGGCCATCTCGATGCAGTTTATAGCTTCACTTTTGCCCGAACCGGCCTCGTTGACAGCCACATACAGACGATTGCCTTCCTTATTGATGCCGGCCATGGTGCGCGACGACAGCTCGTAAGAGCGGCCGTTGGGGTAGCCGCTCCCGTTCTCAAAATTGTCATACTCGCCCTTATGCAGCACTCCGTCATGAACTATGCTCACATAGCCGTGAAATCCTTCCATGATATTCTCGGGGATGACGCCCCACAGCGGGGCATCAAAAGTCTGGTACACAGTGGCGATATCGCCCACAGCAGCGTTGTCCAGCGCGTGCAGTTTCTCGTTGCGGAGATACAGCACATACGTGTCCGCACTCGTCTGTATCGGCTCGTCCGAAATCGCCGTCACGCGGCATCGCGTACCCTCTGGACGATTTACCGCCCATTTATCGATGGGTTGCAAGGCGATATAGCGACCGGCCTCGGTCAGCGTCGAAGCATTGAACATATTATACAGCACACAATTGCCCCAGTAAGACACAGCCGCGCGATTGAAGAAATCGATATACGCCTTCTCTTCGCCAATCACGACATAAGGGTTGATGCCGGCGCGGAACACCTCGGCATGTTTCTTGTCATCGAAAGCCAGCGTCGAGCGGCTGAATTTCGTGTAATTAGGCTGGCCGTTATGAATATTCAGGCCAATGGCAATGCCATCGTCGTACGAAAAGAAATCATGGTTCCAAGCCACGCACACATTATGTCCGGGCTTAGACAACTCCGTCTGAAACGTTGGCACCGTCCAACGCTTCGTATCCGGCACCGCCATACGGCTCGGCGCCTGCTCCACGCTATTGGGCTGATCGTTTTGAGAAATCGTAATGACGTATCGATTTCTTCAATCGCGCCACAAGCCATATTATCAGCGGCTTGTCATGGTACACCAGCTTAGAATACGTGATACCGGGGCCGACGTTATACATCGCCAGCGTGTCGCACACGCCCCAGTCATACTTCAATTCGGTAGTCTGTGCATCGGCACACACCGTAGACGACAGCGCCGTTGCCGCCATCACTGCGGCCACAATTCCGCCGCCAAAAGATGCCTTTATTCCCATATTTTTCGGTTTTTATAAGTCGTTTTTAGGGTTTTATACGTCATTACGATTTCTCAAAACGATCAGCCCCGGCCATTAGCGCCTGTCGGCTTCCGCTTCTCCTACAAAGGTACTCATTTTCCGCGAATAACCACCACCCCACCCCCGACATTCACCTTTTCTTAATGCAAACACACATTTCAATCAATCATATCAATGAAAATAGCGCAGAGTATTGTTGAATCTTAGCGGTTTCCGACACAAAACGCACGCAGAATGCGTTCTTTTATGGGCTCCGTACACATCTCCGGCTTTTACCCGCCAATGGCGAGCAAAATACAGTACACAGATAAGTTTATCTATTACGAGGCAATAAATTGTAGGGGGAGCAAGCGTGGCTTGCTTCCCCTACAATTAAGTCGTAAGTCGCGATGTGTTCGGAATTGTCACGAGAGAGAGGCGTGTATCCGTGAGCGACGATGGTTAGTCCTCGAGGTAGTAGACGACGGTGGAGACCACGCGGACGTTCTTCATATAGGGCTTGCCTGAATCGAGGTCGCCGATGGAGAACTGACCTTGGTTGGCGGTCTTGATTTTGCCGAGGGTGGACTCGCTGTCCTTGGCGAATTGGGCGGCAGCTTCGCGAGCATTCTTGGTGGCCTCGGCTATCATCTCGGGCTTAATTTTGTTGAGGCCGTTGAAAGTGTAGTTGACATACGTGCCCGAAAATGGAATGCCGCGTGCCAGCAGTACGCCCTGCTTGTCGACCATGGTGTAGACTTCGTCTACCTTGGAGGTGTTGACATTGACCGTACCCGTAAGTGCATAGCGGTAGTTGCGGTTGGTTTCGCCGTAGCGTTCGGCCTGAGGCTCGTATACCGAGGGAGTTCCGTAGGTGATGTCAGCATCATCGATACCACATTCTCTGACAAAGGATTTTACTTTGGCGTTTTTGTTTTTGAGTTGGGCATACAGTTCCTGAAGATCATCGCCGGTGATGGTGTAGCTCACGCTCCAAGATGCGTTGTCGGCCTTGACTGTCCGTTCGGCCAGGCCACGCACGCTTACTTCGCGATCACGAAAAGCAAAGTTGTCGATGCCGGCTTTGAGCGCAAAGCCGCTGATAACGATACCGGCTGCGATAAGCAGCGCCGGGATTGTCGAGGAAAATTTCTTGCAGTCCATAACAGAAAAATTAGAGTTTGGTAAATAATTAGAGTTTGGCGTTAAGTATTTTTGTGATGTTCAGAAATCAGTTGAGCACCTTATATCCGGCATCGCGAAGGCCTTGGCGCACCTGCTCGATATGCTCGATGTTGCGCGTTTCCATGTCGATGCGCAGTGTGCAGCCATTGATTTCGACCGATGCATCGAGGCGTTCGTGTGTGACGGATATGATGTTACCGCCGAGTTGGGCAATGATGCCGCATACGCCCGAAAGTTGGCCGGGTTTGTCGGCAAGGTTGATGATGGCGGTGTAGAAACGACCGCTCTTGACCAGGCCGCGAGTGATGACGCGGTTGAGCATATTGACGTCAATATTGCCGCCCGATACGAGGCAGCAAACTTTCTTGCCTTGAACGGGCAGCTTGTCAAACATCACGGCGGCAACGCTGACGGCTCCGGCGCCCTCGCTGACCAGTTTTTGCTTTTCGATAAGGGCGAGTATGGCCGCAGCCACTTCGTCATCACTGACGGTTACAACCTCATCCACATATTTCTGACAGAAGGCGAAAGTGTTGACACCCGGCTCTTTGACGCAGATGCCGTCGGCAATGGTGGCCACGCCGGACAGGTGTACGGAATGTCCTTCTTGCAGCGATCGGTACATCGATGGGGCGCCTTCGGCCTGTACACCGTAGACTTTGATGCCCGGGCGCAGGGTCTTGATGGCAAAAGCCACGCCCGAGATCAGGCCACCGCCGCCTATGGGCACGACCACAGCTTCGACATCCGGGAGGTCTTCGAGTATTTCGAGACCGATAGTACCCTGTCCTGCAATCACCAGCGGGTCGTCAAAGGGGTGTACAAAGGTGTAGCCGTATTGTTCTTTAAGTTCGAGAGCCTTGGCATAAGCATCATCGTAGACACCCGGCACGAGGCACACTTCCGCTCCATATCCCTTGGTGGCCTCCACCTTGGATATGGGAGCGCCGGCAGGCAAGCATATCAGCGATTTAATGCCGTTGTGCGTTGCGCCCAGGGCAACACCTTGCGCATGGTTGCCGGCCGAGCAGGCAATGACGCCACGCGCCTTTTCCTCGTCGCTGAGCTGCGAAATCTTGTAATAGGCACCGCGCAGCTTGAACGACCCGGTCATCTGCAGACATTCGGGCTTGAGCCACAGATCGACGCCGGGCTTGAAGTTGGGTGCATGTACCGGCACTGTATGGCGTGCCACTCCGTTGAGCACGCGTGCGGCATTGAATATTTCGTTGATTTGCAGCGGTTCGGCTGCATGTTTTGTAGTATTTGCGGACATATTTGCTGCCTTAGATGTTCATATGATGAGGAAAGGTGTTGTATATCGCTACAAAAATAATCATTTTTTCTCGGTCTTTATTCGTGTCGTCTGTGTTTTTTTGATAATTTTGCATCCGATAGCCGGGGCACACGCTTCGGCAGTATAAATATACACTCAACACTATGTACAAAATCGTAAGCAAAGAGTATTTCAGCCCCAAAGTCGTGAAGTTGGTGGTCCAGTCTCCTGAGATAGCGCGAGCGCGCCGTCCGGGGCACTTCGTCATTGTACGCTGCGGCGACAAGGGCGAGCGCATACCCCTGACCATAGCCGACGCGGACGTCCTGGCAGGCACCATCACGCTGGTGGTGCAGGATGTCGGCTTCAGCACCCATGCCATCTGTGGCCTTGAAGTCGGCGACAGCTTCACCGATGTGGTGGGACCGCTTGGCAAGGCAACGCATATCGAGAATTTCGGCACCGTGGTATGCTGCGGCGGCGGTGTGGGCGTGGCACCCCTGCTGCCCATCATCAAGGCCATGAAGGAAGCGGGCAACCGCGTCATCTCGGTATTGGCAGCTCGCACTCGCGACCTTATCATCCTCGAAGAACAAGTGGCACAACATTCGGATGAGACCATCATCATGACCGATGACGGTAGCTACGGCACCAAAGGTCTGGTCACCGCCGGCGTACAGTCGGTGCTTGACCGCGAACACGTGAATCAGGTGGTCACCATAGGCCCGGCCATAATGATGAAATTTGTCTCAAAACTTACGGCACAATACAATGTACCCACAATATGTTCGCTCAACACCATCATGGTGGATGGTACGGGCATGTGCGGCGCCTGCCGCGTCACCGTGGGCGGCAAGACGCGATTTGTGTGCGTCGACGGCCCCGAATTCGATGCGCATCAGGTAGACTTTGACGAGATGCTGATGCGCCTGCACGCCTACGACTGATACGCCCGCCCCCAAATGTCTCACTGAAATACCCGAAACATACTGTCATGTCAGACAACAAAGAAAGTATACAGCAGCTGACCAATCGCGATGCCGCCTGGCGCGCCGAGCTGCGCAAAGCCATAGCCACTCCACATCGCACTGCCATCCCCCGTGCACGCATGACCGAACTCGATCCGGCCTACCGCATCACCAATAGCGAGGAGGTGGCCCAAGGTCTTACCGCCGAGCAGGCTCTTGTTGAAGCCTCGCGCTGCCTCGACTGTCCCAACCCTACATGTGTCACCGGCTGTCCGGTCAACATCAATATACCCTCCTTTATCAAGAACATCCAACGCGGACACTTCGATGATGCCGCCCGCGTGCTGCGCGACACCTCGGCACTTCCCGCCGTCTGCGGCCGTGTATGCCCGCAAGAGCGTCAATGCGAATCGCGATGCATCTACCACAAGATGAAGAAGGAACCCATAGCTATCGGGTGGCTCGAACGCTTCGCTTCCGATGCCGCACGCCGCAATGACAAGGGTGAACACAAAACTACAAAACCGGCTACCGATGCGCCGCGTATAGCCGTGGCCGGCTCGGGACCCTCGGGACTGTCTTTCGCCGGCGCTATGGCCGCTCTGGGATACCGCGTTACAGTCTTCGAGGCGCTACACGAAATAGGTGGCGTACTCAAATACGGCATCCCCGAATTCCGCCTTCCCAACGAAATCGTCGACTACGAAATAGACAACCTCCGGGCCGCCGGAGTCGAATTCCACAAAGACACCGTCATAGGCAAGACCCTAAGCTACGACGACCTCAAGGCTCAAGGCTTCGTCGGACTCTTTGTAGCCAGCGGCGCCGGATTGCCTCGCTTCATGGGCATACCCGGCGAGAACCTCATCGGCATCATGTCCTCCAACGAATACCTCACGCGCATCAATCTCATGGGAGCCGGTCGGCCCGGATATGCCACCCCCGTACGACACGGACACACCGTAGCAGTCATCGGCGGCGGCAATACAGCCATGGATACAGCTCGTGCAGCAAAACGCTGTGATGGTGTTGAGCATGTGTATCTTGTTTATAGAAGAACAAAACGCTATATGCCTGCTGATGAACATGAATTAGTGCTGGCTGTAGAAGATGGTGTAGAGTTCAGAGAACTGTTGGCACCTGAGAAACTGGAAAATGGTCAGTTGATCTGCCGTGTCATGAAGCTTGGTGAACTGGATGCATCCGGTCGTGCAGGCATTGTTGAGACGGATGAAACAGTGGCTGTACCTGCAGACCGCGTGATCGCAGCTGTTGGTGAAAAAGTGCCGACAGATTTCTATGAAGCGAATGGTCTTCAGGTAGATGACAGAGGCCGCGTGAAAGTCAGCCCGACTCTGGAATCCAGTGTGGAAAATGTATATGTCATCGGTGATGGTCTGTATGGTCCATCCATCGTTGTCAAAGCAATGGCTCAGGCCATCAC
>OQVL01002490.1_pt1 | contig 11250 bp, 8 predicted proteins | sample 1691501 | NCBI WGS metagenome assembly OQVL01 (sample SAMN03418253, study PRJEB22391) | human gut metagenome | biome: human-gut; feature: organic feature; material: feces | host: Homo sapiens | place: Tanzania | collected 2013-01
GGTTCCGTCTTTGAACAGGATGCTCTCAATTTCCATTACATTCTTGTCAGGCAGACAGGAAGTGGAAAAGCCGTTTCTACCACAGCCAAACGGCCTTGAAATACGTACACTCTTTCAGCAACGGAATGAACATCTACGTAAAAGGCGCATTCGACAACGATGTGTTCAACTACCGCATGATGCCATCACTTTCTATTATCAACGACCCAAGCGGCACGCTTCCAAACATTTACAACGTAAATACCGACAAGCAGCACAACATGAACGGCAATGCCTGCATAGGCATCGAAGAGCTCCCATTTGGAGACCTCTGGGACATCGGTCTTTGAGGGTGCTATGCACGATAGGATGGAGGTGTAGATCTCAAAGGCCTCCGTTGCGTTTCCTCCTCCTATTGCGGGGGCGTTGAGCCGTCGTGCTGCGTAGAGAGGACGGTGCAACCTATATTTTCTGCGTGATGCAGAGCCCCGACACCTGCGACGATTTCGGCTATGCCAACCGCCGCCCCGCCCTGTGCGAGACCGTGAAGCTGATGGACTGGGTGTTCGACAGCTTTTCCATTCAGGCCGCGCTGGACACCGACCTTACGCTGGCCGAGATCCCGGTGAAGTATTCCTCCGACACCAGCTCCCTGCAGCTGTACCCCGCCGACAGCATGATGACCCTGCTGCCCTCCACCGGCGACGGCAGCGTGACCCAGAAATATTTCCACCTGCCGGATGCGGTCAGTGCGCCCATCCAGCAGGGCGATGTGGTGGGCACCGTGGAACTGAAGCTGGCCGGTGAGACCATCGGCGTGGTGGACCTGATTGCCGGGCAGGACGTCAGCCTGAACCCGCTGCTGTTTACGGTGGCCCGGTTCCGAGAGTTCCTTGGCAGTCTGTACCTCAAAGTTGTAATAACGTTAAGTATTATCTCTGCCGCAATTTACTTTTTGTGGACATTCCTGAACGGTTGGAACCGCCGCAAGCCCACCAGAAAGATCCACCGCCGCTGAGTTTTGCACCCTTCGGCCGCACTTTGTGGAAAAAATGATGCAAAAAGCCCCGCCAGCCTTTTCAGGATGACGGGGCTTTTGGTTGCGCCAGCAGGAGTCGAACCTACGATGGGGGAGTCAAAGTCCCCTGCCTTACCGCTTGGCGATGGCGCATCATGCAAAACAGTATAACATATTTTCCGCTTTTCCACAAGAGGTGCGCCGCGTTTTTGCAGCTTTTTTCTGTGCGCTGCCTGCTGCATTTAGGGCGGTTCGGGTCGATTTTTGGGCTTTGCAGCAGGGATTTTGCGTTTTCCATATCCTGCCATGTTTTTACGAAAGGTAAGTTTTGCGGGATGCGTTTTTCAAAAAACACAGTCCGCAGGGGCACAAGATTCATCTTGCAAAGGTGAAATTTAATTTTTTCTTGATTTTTCTTATTATTTTCTCAAAAGACTGTATTTTTTGTTGCGGTTCTGGTACACTGGATGTGATAAAAATAAGTTGAAGAAACTTCTCCTGCGTCCGGGCTGCGCCTGGGCGGGGCAGTGTCTCCATCTTTGTGAAGGAAAGCGAGGGATCTCATGAAAAAATTCCTGAAAACACTGGTGGTCGGGCTTTGCCTGTTCACGCTGCTGTGTTGCGCACTGCCGGCTGCATTTGCTGCCGACAAAACTTCAGGGAGCAAAAAGGAAGAGAACGTGTACGCCATTGGTATGGATGCCCAAGGCGGCATCTGCTCTACCGTGGTCACCTACACGAACCTGTCCGGCAAACTGGAGAGCACGCCCGAGCAGCCTACCATGACGGGCTACACCTTTGACGGCTGGTACACCGAGCCGGTGGGCGGCAGCAAGGTGACCACCTCCACCGTGTTCACCTCCGATGCCACCATCTACGCCCACTGGACTGCCAAGGCCGATACCACTACCGTGCCGCAGCCCACCACCCTGCCCGCAGCTACCCAGTGGCAGAGGTATGTAGGGCCCGCACTTGTAGCCGGCGCCCTGCTTACTACCCTGCTGGTCGCCACCATGTTCTGAACACTGCTGTAAACGCAATGATACCATTGAAGAAAGGGATCTTACCATGACTACTTCTACCATGAAAATGCCCGCCAGCTATTCCACCATTGAAGCCGAGGAGATGACCTATCTGGACGGCGGTGCCAGCAACGCTTATCAGGCCTTCCTGGACGTCGGCAAGGTGTTCAACTACATCGCCCGCATCTTCTCCGGTGCAAGCTCCATCATCAACAACGTCAACGTCATCTACCAGTCCTTTGTATCGCTGAACAGCCTGCTGGGCAGCTTCGGCAAGTAAAAGGATCACCCCCAAAGTTTGGATATGGGAGCCGCGCTTTTTTCGAAAAAGTGCGGCTCCCGTTTTTCGTAGACTCAACAATTCAGTACACTACTGCGCAGAACTTCACACGCCAGAATTATGAAGGAAATTTTTAACAACTTTGTGGTTTATTGCCTTCTTTTTAGGGATTTTACACATAAAACATAAAATTACGCGATATTTTTTCGGCTTTATCTCTTGATTTTGTGTCCGATTTGTTATATTGTTGTTACAGGGGATGTGCTACAATAAGATAGCTTATAAAAGACCCCTCAGGCCGCGCAAATAGCGTGACGGCAAGCGATTTTTCAGACATTTTCTTTAAGTTTTTTCGAAATTTTCGAAAGAAATTTCGTTATCTTACATTCGGGAGTTTGTACGCAAATGGCAGATCGTGAACTGCGGCGGATGCACCGCGCTGAACTGATAGAGATCATCTATGCGCTGAAGCAGAGCGAGGACCAGCTCAAGGCGCAGAACGCCGCGCTCACCGCGCAGCTGCAGGACCGGCAGCTCCGGCTGGAAAAGGCCGGCTCCATTGCGCAGGCTGCGCTGGAGCTGAACAACGTGTTCGCCGCCGCGCAGGCCGCCGCCGATGACTATCTGCACTCGGTACAGGCCAGCCTTGCGGACACCAACGCCACCGCCGCCAACACCCTTTCGCAGGCGCGCAGCGAGGCCAAACGCATTCTGGAACAGGCACAGGCAGACGCCGACAGCCTGAAGGCGCAGGCGCAGCAGGAATGCGACGCCATGACCGCCGCCGCCGCGCAAAAGCGCACCCAGACCGAGGCCGACTGCAAGGCCATGGTAGAGCGCGCCGAGCAGGAGGTGCAGCAGCGCTGGCAGGCATTTGACCGCAAGGCCAACGAGCTGTTGGACCAGTACCGCAGCACTGACGGCCTGCCTTCGGAGGAAACATGAAAAAACGCGATATCCGGTTTGCTTCCATCCCCTCCACCGAGGAAGTGGCCGCAGAACGTGAGCGTCTTGCGTACCAGAGCCGCTACCAGCGGGTGTTGCGCAGTACGATCTATATTCTGGTGGTGGTGGCCGCAGTAGCCGTGCTGCTGGCTACGCTGTTTCTGCCGGTGCTTCAGGTCTCCGGCGACAGTATGAACCCTACGTTGAATGACAAAGACATTATCCTGCTGGTAAAATCCAACCACATTGATAACGGCGAGCTGTGCGGGTTTTACTGGCAGAACAAGCTGCTGCTCAAGCGCATCATCGGGCAGCCCGGTGATGTGATCGATATGGACGTGAACGGCGTGGTCTCGGTAAACGGCGTGGTGCTGGACGAGCCCTATGTGGACGCGCTGACCGTGGGCGAATGCGACATCCGGTTCCCCTATCAGGTGCCGGAAAACCGCTACTTCGTGCTGGGCGACCACCGCTCCACATCCATCGACAGCCGCAGCAGCGTGATAGGCTGCGTGGAAAAAAGTCAGATCATTGGCAGGGTGTTTTTAAGGGTATGGCCCCTGTCCAGTTTCTCGTTGATCCATTGAGCCCGGGAGGAGGTATTCTAAGTTATGAACGACATCCTTAAAACCTACAAGGAGCAGTTCCGCGAAAACCGGCACACGCTGCGGCGCTACACCGCATTTGTGCTGGCGCTTGCCATGATCACCACCCTGTTCGTCAACTGGCAGCTGCATGGCGTGGGCATCTCGATGACCGCGCAGTACCAGTGCGGCGAGGAGGAGCACACCCACACGGCTGATTGCTACACCAAGGTGCTGACCTGTGGTTATAATGAAGGCGACCTTGAAAACGCAGCCGAAGTGGCCGCCGCCGAAGCCGACCAGCCCAGCGCCGCGGAAAATATCATGCCGCTGGAGCTGGAGCCGCAGATCGAGTTTGTGCCCCACGAGCACACCGAGGATTGCTACACCGAAGTGCAGACCCTGACCTGCCTGGAGGAAGAGCACGTCCACGATGATGACTGCTACGACCCCGAGGACGGCAGCCTGATCTGTGAAAAATTTGAGCATACCCACGATGAAAGCTGCTATACCACCGAGTACGAGCTGACCTGCGGCCTGGAAGAGGGCGAGCTTGTGGAGCAGGTGGTAGAGCCCACCCAGACCGCCGAGCTGGTGGCCATGGCGGTGGCAGAGCCTGTGGCGCTGGAGCCGGTGGTGGACACTGTGGAGCCCATCTACCACCACCACACCGACGCCTGCTACGAGGAAGTGCTGGTGTGCCCCCTGCCGGAGCATCACCACACCGTAAGCTGCCTGAGCGATACCTCTGCCGACCTTGAGACCCCCGAGGAGTGGCAGGCCGCCAACGCCGAGGCCGTGATGACCGGTAACTGGGCCGAGGATCTGCTCAGCGTGGCGCAGACCCAGCTGGGCTACGAGCAGAGCGAGAAAAACTTCGAGATCGACCCCGCGGACGGCGTGACCCTGCGCTACTACTCCCGCTACGGCCAGTCCTACGGCAACCCCTACGGCGAGTGGGACGTGATGTTCCTTGCCTACTGCCTGAAGTACGCCGAGATTCCCCAAAGCGCCATCCCGCAGGAGGCCAGCGTGCTTGCCCTGCGCAGCTCCATGAGCGGCATGGACTGGCTGCTGGAAGAGGACGGCAGCGCCGCCCAGCCCGGCGACATCGTTATTTATAATAAGTACGTCACCCGCACCGTGGCTGTGGACAGCAGCGCCGACGGTGCAGCGGACGGTCTGGATGACCTGTTCAGCATGGACGCCGAGGGCGAGAACGGCGCAGAACTTGAAGGTTCCGGCGCTGCTGCGCTGGATACCACCCCCACCACCGACAGTGTGACCACTCCCGATACCACCGACACCGTTGACGCGGACCAGCCCGCCGCTAAGCCGGTGGACAGTGCCGACACCGCTGTGCCCAGCGTAGTATCCCCCGCTGCCGAGCCGCAGACCACCACCGTGACCGATGCTGACCCCGTGGAGACCGTGGGCATCGTGAGCGCAGCAGACGAGAACACGCTGACCGTGATCTCCGGCGATGTGGACGGCAAGGTGGCTGAGGTCACCCTTTCCAACGCCGAGGTTCTGGGCGTGGTGGACGTTGCCGCCGCCCAGTACGCCGACGAGATGCTCTCTTCTGCCGTTGACAGTGCACTGCAAGCATCCGATATGCTTTTGCTGGCGGGTGAAGATCCTGTGCAGGAAACCTCCGATTACCACGATTTCAAGGACGACATCACATCTGCAAAATTGCAGTACCGCGGAAGCCAGTGGGAAGATTGGCGTGATGTTACGTCAGATTCCAACATTGATGAAAACGCTGAGATCAAGGCTCTTCTGGAGTATACGATCCCCGGTGGAATGCTGTCTGATACGAAAAAAACTATTAAATACACTTTACCCGAACCTTTAAAGAATTTTAAAGAGGAAGGCTATGTAACCAATTCCAATGGCGCGACTATTGGTTATGGTAAAATTGAAAACGGCGTTGTTTCTATTACGTTCTACGATAAGTATGTGAAGATGAACGCCGAAGGTTCTCCGATCACCGGTACTGTGGCTTTCGATGGTAAGGCTTCTGAAATGCAAATAACGCATGATAAGGAAACCACCATCAAGTTCAACGAAAGCCACTCCAGCACGATCACCATTAAGCAGGATTACAATAAAAAGGGCGATCTTCACACCCAAAAGTCTACCAGCGACTATAACCTTGCAAGCGGTACCGTAAAGTACACTGTAAAAGTATGGAGCACCTACGGTACGGCCGAGCATCCTGTTACGTTGAATGATATTATGACCAACATTCAGCTGGATACGACAAAGGGCATCACGGTCACAAAAAACACTTATACTTCTGTTGATAGCTCTAGTCTCACCTATACGTCTGACAACAAGGGCTTTTCTGGTCAGCTGCCTGCTCTTGGCCCAGGCGAGTATTACGACCTGACCTATTGGGGCATTCTCCCCAATGATTTGAAGGGCGGCAACGTTACCACGACCAATAAGATCCATGTTGAATCGACAAACTCTGAGGGTGCAAAGATTGAGAGCGACTCCTCGGTAGATGTCAGTTTTAACACAGTGAAAAAGACGGGTGTTAAAAACAGCAATGGAACCATCTCTTGGACGGTTACGCTGAACGACAACCATGCCGACCTGAAGGGCTGGACGCTGAGCGATGAACTGAACGGCAGCACCTATGAAGGCACTGTTCACTTTGAAACCTCAAAGGGCGCTTCGTTTGACGCTACGCTACCTTACAAATTTGGCTCTAACTCCGCTGATACGGATACTAAAGCAAGCTACACCATCACCTACACTACCCCGGCCGACCACGACTATAACACTTCACAGGTCAAAAACAAAGTCACCTTGAAGGATGGCAGCGACAACGAAAAGGGTTCTTCCGAATACGGTGTTGAGGTTGGCAGCAAGGACGCCTATTTCAAGACCGGTACCGGTGTTGTAGAAAATACTGACGGTACTTTGACCCTTAACTGGCATATCCAGCTGATCATCGACAAGGATTATGCGGCCGGATGGTTCTGGTACGATCAGGCATCCCATTACACCTATGATGGTCATCAGCAGTATTTCACACCCGAGCAGCGTCAGGCTTTGTACGACCAATTGGATAAATTACTTGGCAGCGGAAGTTATACCGCTACAGACGCATGGGGCAATCCGCTGGAGGAAACGAAAAACTCGTCAACAATTGGCATTAAGGGCAATATACCGTTGAAAAAAGGCGATGTTTTAGAGTTTGATGTTTCCACCACGATCATACGGCCTGATAATAAAACGGATATCAAGAACCATTGCAGCTTCAACAATACAGACTTTGAAGGCACAAACACCTACCGCCCCAGCGGCAATGCAATTGTAAAGAAGTTCGATGCTCGTACCGGTCGTGCTGACACCGAACACTATGAATACCATGCAATCAACGGTAAGCTGCAATGGGAGATCGAAGTGACCCTGACCGAAGCTTTCAAGAACGCTGAAAAAGCCGGGCTGACGCATATCAATATTACCGATACGCTCCCCGCCGGTGTCACGCTTGATGATATCAATATTACCGGCGAAAGCCATTGGGGTAAAAGCGGTAATATCACCAAGACAGGCAATAGTTGGACGTTTCCTACTTGGGTTCACAATCCCGGAAGCTATCAAGGCCCTAACCTCACTGCTACGCTCTCCACGCTTTCTGACGGTAAACAGAGTGTTAATATTCAGGTACCGGTAGAGCTTCTTAGCGTGATGGAGCAGGATAAAAAAATCTTAGTTTATATCTATGTCAACATCACAGAGAATCCCGAACTATGGGAGAGCACGCAAAAGAACTTTACCAACGAGGTCAATGTGACCGACAGCAACAATAAGGATTGGGGTTCTGCCTCTCAGACGCAGGAGATCACCTACAACAGCCTGTACGATACCGTGCAAAAGAAAGGCGAACAGGTTGCTGTTGGTGGTACTGATGGTGCCATTAATACGGTCGAGTATTCGGTTATTGTCAATCCCGATGGCAAAACTATTCTGGATGACCGCAATATCAAGCTGACGCTTATCGATGAACTCACTTACACTTATGACCCATGGAATGATAATCAGGTCACATCGTTGGTACCTTCCAGCGTTGCTGTGTATAAGTACAATCCAGATGCTTCTAACAAGCGTGGACAGCCGTTGTCCGTTTCGGAGTATTCGTATCTGTATGAAACCATCGGGTACGATAACATTTACCGAGGAGAACGCACTAACCGTCTGACCTTCACCCTGCCAAATGCTACGCCGCTTGTAGTGGTTTATCGCTACACAACATCTCTCAAATACGACAAAGCGGTAGACCTTAGCAACACCGCTACCCTGCTGGCTGAAACCAAAACGATCACCTCTGTTACCGATAAAACGACGGTTCGTGTTACCTCTTCCTCGTTTACCGGAGACGTTGAGAAAGCTGAGCGCATACAAATCTACAAGGTGGATAAAGACAATAACGGTCTGTATCTGCCCGGTGCTAAGTTCAGCCTTTATGCATGGCAAAGTGATGGTTCTTGGGCGCTGGTGAGCAATCAACTCGTCACAAATACAAATGGTGAATTGCTTGGCAGCGATAACAAAACCTTGGCTAAAATCATCAATGAAAGCGGACAATATAAAGTCCACAATCAGGCATTCAAGCTTGTAGAGACGCAGGCTCCTGACGGTTATATCTTTGACCCCAACAATGCCTACTACTTCTATATCCCGGATACAAATGAAACCAAATACCCAAAGAAGTTTCCCAATGACCTGAGTGGGTATCATGTAGTGCCTGCCGGAGGATACCTCTATCTTACCAATGAGAAATCTCAGGTCTACGAGCTCCCCTCTACCGGCGGGGCCGGTACGCTCCCGTATACAGCCGTGGGCGGCACAATGATGCTGTCTGCGCTGGCATATAGTTTTATCCACCGCAAGCGCAGACGTGAAGGGAGGGCAGATGACTAAACTGCACTTCCCTGCCGGACGCCCGGGGCTTAAACCCCGCCCGCCCAGCGCAAAGTTTACGCACTAGTCCGAACATAAACCACATCCCTGCCCCCCTGTGCAAAATGCAGGGGGCGGCAAGGGGCAGAAAAAAAGAAAGGGGCTTTTTCCATGAAAAAAGCAATGAAGAAACTCATGGCTGCGCTGCTGGCAGTTGCTATGGTTTGCGCCATGGCCATCCCGGCGTTTGCGGCAGGTGGTACTAACACTCTTACAATCAATGGTACTACTGAAGGGCATACCTATGAAGCTTATCAGGTGTTTACCGGTACGCTGAACGAATCCACCCTGAGTGACATAGCTTGGGGCAATGGCGTTGACGGTGATGGAATTCTTGCAGACCTGCCCGACAGCCTGAAACCCGCTTCTACTGCCGCTGAACTTGCTGCCAATCTCACAAAAGAAACTATTACCGCTGACGATATCGATGCTTTTGCCAAGGTTGTCGGCAATCACATCAAGACCGCATACAAGCACGAATCTACTGCTTCTGGTAAAACTTATACCATCACCGGTCTGCCTGATGGCTACTACTTTGTCAAGGATGCAACCGGTGATATGCCGGCAGGTGCTACTTACAGCCGCTATATGCTGAGCATTGTAAAGAGCCTTAGCATCACTGCAAAAGACACCACTGTCACGCTTGATAAGCAGATCAAGCACAACGAAACTGACAAATGGGGTATTGTTGGCGATAACCAGATCGGCGATACCGTTGAGTTCCGTACCATCACCACTGTTCCCAATGTTAAAGGCTACGATACCTACACCTATGAAATTCACGACACGATGTCTAGCGAACTGACCTCTAATGTCAAGGCCATTGATGACATCACTATCAAAGTCAACGATAGCACCGAGTTGCCTAAATCTTACTACACTGTTTCTGCTGACGGAAATTCCTTTACTGTTTATGTTAAGATTCTGGAAGCTGTTGCTAACAAAGAGATTAGCGCAGGCGACTCTCTTTACACTTATTACTCTGGCGTTCTGAATGAAACCGCCAAGATGTCCACTGAAGGTCCTCAGCAGAACGAAGCATATCTGAAGTACAGCAACAATCCTAACGATACTTCTGTTGGCGAGACTGTCCATAAGACGGTTTATGACTGGACGTTCCAGATTGATGTGACCAAAGTTGACGGCACAACTCCCGATAAGAAGTTGGAAGGCGCTGTGTTTGTTCTTTCCAAGTTTGCGGGTCTGGATCTGAAGCCCGAAGATAACGGCACTCCCACCGAGCATACGGATGACCTGATCAAACTCGTGAAGAAGTCTGATGGCGTCTACACGGTTGCCGATGCTTCTACCTCCACCACTTATACCATGACCACCCCTTCTAACGGCCAGATTTCCATTAAGGGTCTCGATGACGACACAACTTATTATCTGTACGAAACCAAGGCACCCAGTGGCTATAACTCTCTGACTGGACCTGTGACCTTCAAGATTGCTACTCGTACAAATGATAACTACTCCGATACCGGTGTAACTATTAACGAACAGCCGACTGTTACTGTCAATGGCGCCCCCACCAGTGGTACGGCTTTCAACGTTGAGAACAACGCCGGCACTACCCTGCCCGGCACCGGCGGCATCGGCACCACCATCTTCTACGTTGTTGGCGGCGGTCTGATGGTTGCAGCAGCTATCCTGCTCATTACCAAAAAGCGCATGGAGAACCGCTAAGCTCTCCTTTTCCCCGGCACAGAGCGGGGCCGCAAGGCCCCCTGCTCTGATCCTGAAACTATAACGTTAGGGAGTAGCCCATGAAAAAGAACAAAAGCACCATTATACTGATCCTCGTCTTTTTCGTGGGTCTATCCGTGATGTTATACCCCACCATCAGCGATTACGTCAACCAGCTGCACCAGACCCGTGCTGTGGCCAACTATGCCGCCGATGTGGATAAGCTGTCGGATGCGGATTACACCGCCTATTTTGAAGCGGCTGATGCCTTCAATGCACAGATTGCCGCAGACCCGGATGCCCTGTATTTTCCGGACCGCTTCCCGTCCTACGAGAACACGCTGGACGTGACCGGAACCGGCATCATGGGCTATATCACCATTGAAAAGATCGGCGTGGAGCTGCCCATCTACCACGGCACCAGCGATGCCGTGCTGCAGGTGGCCGCCGGTCATCTGGAAGGCACCAGCCTGCCGGTGGGCGGTGCCAGCACCCACGCGGTCATTTCGGCCCACCGGGGCCTGCCCAGCGCCAAGCTGTTCACCAATCTGGATCAGCTGGAGGTGGGCGATACCTTCACCATCACGGTGCTGGACCGGACCCTCACCTACGAGGTGGACAACATTTCCATCGTCCTGCCCACCGAGACCGACAGCCTGAAGGTGTCGGAGGGTAAGGACTACATCACCCTGATGACCTGCACGCCCTATGGCATCAACACCCACCGGCTGCTGGTGCGGGGCCGCCGACTTA
>OQVL01002492.1_pt1 | contig 11249 bp, 11 predicted proteins | sample 1691501 | NCBI WGS metagenome assembly OQVL01 (sample SAMN03418253, study PRJEB22391) | human gut metagenome | biome: human-gut; feature: organic feature; material: feces | host: Homo sapiens | place: Tanzania | collected 2013-01
TATGGACTTTTTCATCAAGCTCCTCAAGCGTGAGAATGACGTTCTCGACGTTGAGCGTGTGATGTTCAACTTCCCGTCAAAGACCCTGCTTGAGTACGGTATCCCCTGCGCCGACAAGCTCAGGAGCAGAATCAAAAAGTATGCACCGAACGCAAAGTATCTCAAGTTCCACACAGGTCAGACAATTCGTTTCCCCGACGCAAGAATCGAAGTGCTTTCAACGCACGAGGATATCCTCCCACGTTCCACTCGCGCGGGAGAGGGCGATACATACCGCAGCGTCAATGAAACCTCGACGATTTTTCAGATTGTATTCGACGACTGCTCGGTAATCTTCCTCGGCGATGCCGAAGAGACGAACGGAGAGGCTCTTATCAATCTCTACGGAAAAAACTATCTTTCATGCAAATATCTTCAGTGCGCCCACCATCTTATCAACGACGACAGAAATATCTATAACAATGTCAAAGCCGAGAAGCTCCTCATTCCGCAGTGCCGATACATTGCGATGACAACCGAGTGCGACAACACACGATATTTCACATCGCTGTTCGGAGAAGAAAATATGTATTACGCAGGCGACTGCACCTATGTTTTCACAATCAAGGACGGCAATGAATCAATAGATTACTTTGAGCCGATGGGCTATCTCTACGACAACAGCGGACTTTAAGCAATTCAAAAGACGGTTACTTGTTCATTTGCAAGCAACCGTCTTTTTTATATCAGGATTCCGTTACAGTGGTCAACCTCGTGCTGAATTATCTGAGCTGTGAATCCCGTGTAGGTTTTCAGCCTCGTTTCAAGCCGTGCATTTTGAAAACGCACCTTTATCTTCCTGTACCTTTTGCATTTTCTCGGTCCTCCGATCAGAGAAAGACAGCCTTCCTCCGTTTCAAAAGGCTCGGTTTTCTTTATGATTGCGGGATTGAACATCGTCACATATTCTTTTCCGTCGGTAAAGCAAATTATCCTTTTCCGCTCGCCTATCATGTTTGCCGCCATTCCGACGCAGGTTTCGCTGTGTGCTCTCAGCGTATCAAGCAGATCCGACGCAACGCCTGTATCCTCGGCGGTGGCTTCCGCAGATTTTGCGGCGAGCCGTATCGGGTCATGTATAAGCTCCCTAACCATTTCTTTTGCTCCTGTATTCTTTTTCTATCCACGCCATAAGAAGATTGACTATTCTCCGTTGTTCGGACTCTGTAAGTGCCCGACCCTGCTGTACTCTGTACCATTTGTTAAGGCATCCCCGACAGCAACAGGCGCAGGCGTGCTGAGCGACAAAGACGGGGTGACCCCTCATCGGCGTCTGCTTGCCGTCATTGGGAATTTCGGCAGGAGCGAGCCTTTTCGCAACAAAATCGGCAGCGTGAGAACGAATTACGTCAAGACCCTTTTCGTCAATGTAGTCAATATCCTTTTTTGTAAGATGAAAACCCGAACGGAACTTGGATCTTTGCAATTTTTCAAGTACCTGATCTACGGTTTGCATAATCAATCGTCCTTGTCGTCATTGTCGTCCTTCTTTTCCTCTCGGATCAGCTTTTCAAGCATAACCTGCTTTGCGATAATTCTATTCATTTTATCGTGAAGATCCTCAATCATAATTTCAGTTTTAAGATTAACTTTATAGTCATTCTCGGCGCGCCGGCGATCCTTTTCCTCCTGGCGGTTCTGACTCATCATAATCAGCGGAGCCTGAATTGCGGCAACGCAGGACAAAACAAGATTGAGAAGAATAAACGGATATGGGTCAAATGCACGTTTAGCAAGCAGAACATTGCCCACCATCCAAAGTATAAGCACCGCCGTAAATGAGAAAATAAATGCCCAACTGCCGGCAAACCTTGCAATTTTATCTGCGGCACGCTGTCCCGCCGTGTATTTTTCCTTTTGCGGATTAGCGGATATTCGGCTGTCGGCAAGCATGTTGAGTATTTCCTCATCGGTCATATCGTGCTTTACGTCGGATATGATTTCTCTTATCAGCTTTTTGTTTGATTTCACAGCAATGTCCCCTTTCATTTTTCAAAAAGATTATAACATATTTCTTTTAATTTTACAATGAAGTAGTTATTACAATTCTGTGATACCGTTGACAACAGCTTTTATAATGTGATAAAATTTTTCAAAATAACAGATCAGAGGTAATGCAAAAATGAATTCAAATAAAATTGCGGTTATAACCGGCGCCGGCTCGGGCATTGGACTTGCAACCGCCCGTATGCTCAGGGAAAAAGGCTGGACGGTATACAATCTCAGCCGTCACCCTGCCGAGAATGAGAAAAACAAATTCATCTTTGCCGATGTTTCCGACTCTTTGACTATAAAAGCTGCAATTGATAAAGTCATTGCCGAAAGCGGTAGGATCGACCTGCTTGTAACCTCGGCAGGTATGGGCGTTTCGGGAGCAGTCGAATTTATTGAAGAGAAAGAGATGAAGCGTCAGTTTGAGGTCAACCTCTTCGGCACAATAAATACAGTCAAGGCTGTTTTGCCTCAAATGAGGAAGCAAAAGAGTGGCAGAATTATTTGCATAAGCTCCGTAGCCGCCGTTTATTCAATTCCGTTTCAGTCTTATTATTCGGCATCAAAGGCAGCCATAAATTCCTTCGTCGATGCCCTGACCAATGAGGTCAAGTCCTTCGGAATAGAGGTAACCTCAGTTATGCCCGGCGACATTTCAACCGGATTCACCGCCGCAAGGATAAAGTCAAATGCGGGTGACGACGTGTACTCGGGGGTTATCGGTTCGGCTGTTTCGGCGATGGAAAAGGACGAAAAGAACGGTATGACACCGGATTCTGTCGCAAGACTTGTTGTCAAGCTCGCCGAAAAGAAACACGTCGCTCCCCTTTACACCGCAGGATTGCAGTATAAAACGCTCGTATTTCTTTCGAGACTTTTACCGCACAAGCTTGCAGTGAAAGTAGTCGGCGGAATGTATAAATAATGTATAAATAAAATACTGCTGCACTTAGCGTAACAACTAAATGTAGCAGTTGCTTTTTATTCGGCTTTTTTCGGCAAACAAATGTAATGGTGAAGAATGTTGATATCCTCAGGCATATAAAGTCCGTGAGAACCGCAGCCTGCATCAATCTCATGGCATCCGTGATCCATCGCAAAGCCGAGGAGCGTGTTATGATTCTTCCAATTGTTTTTGATCAGTTCATAAAAAATTGAAAACACCTGCGAATTTTCGGTAAGCTGGGCGAGCGTGTTCGGATCTTCGGGACCCTTATGATGCATTATTGCATCAAAGTTCTCGTTATAAACAACTATCAAATCATATTTATCCTCAAGAATAAGCTCACAAGCCTTTGCGTTGATTTCAGGAACGGTTTCATAGATAAAATAATCCATGTCGCGCTCAAGGAATATCTTGCCGATTGAGCAGGTCGTATCCGCAATAATTGCCGCCTTTTTTCCTGCACGGATAAATGCGTCAAAAATCGTGTCTATCGTCAGAACGGGCTTTTTATATACCGTGATACCGTGAACCTCAGGCTGTGCACCTGTGTACATCGTCGCAAAACACACGGGAGTGACCGACGGCATAACCGTTGCAAACGGCACATGAAGCTCCGTGCGGTCAAGCGTATCGTCCATAAATTCGGGATATTTTTCCTGCACCCATTGCGCTACCGCATCGGGATTATACATAAAGAGCCTGTCGGCTTTTTCTCCGTTGAATTTTTCCCCGGCATAGTCAACGATGACCTGAGCCGCCTCTGCCGCCTCTTTCGGCGGTTCGACACCCATAACCTTGCACAGCGCCGCACACAAGGTGTCGAGTGAAAGACTGTTAAATTCGTCCATTTTATACACCCCTTAATTGATATGGGTTTATAATATCATATCAAACGGTAAAAAGCAATAAAAACTGCCGCAGAAAACTCTACGGCAGCATTTTTTATAAAATTTTATTTAATCACTCTTACTCTGATAACGCCGTCGATTGCTTCGAGGGCGGCAGCGTCTGCCTCGGAGTCAACAACCGAGTAGCCGTATGCTCCTCTTACTGCACTCTTTGCGTCTGCGCCGAGTACAGCCTTAACTGCGTCTGCGGCGTCAGCCTTGTGAATAACGCAGGTTCTTGCACCGTCGACCTTATCAAGCGGCATTCTCGGCATATTTACCGAGTTTACGATCTCGCCCTTTTCGATGTAAGCGATAAGCTCATCGGCAGCCATAACCGCACAGTTGTCCTCGCTCTCGGGAGTTGATGCGCCGAGGTGCGGAATAGCGATAACGCCGTCAACGCCGATAACCTCATCCGACGGGAAGTCCGTAACATAAGCGGCAGCCTTACCGCTTTCGAGTGCGGCAATCATGTCTGCGCTGTTTACAAGTCCTCCGCGGGCAAAGTTGAGAATTCTTACTCCGTCCTTGCAAAGTGCAAGCGTGTCCTTATTGACTGTATCTTTTGTTGCGTCATTGAGCGGAACGTGAATTGTGATGTAATCACTCTTTTTGAAGATGTCGTTGATATCCTCAACGATCTCTGTATCTGCCGAAAGAGCAGCCTTAACACCCTCAGAAAGAAACGGGTCATAGCCGACAATTTTCATTCCGAGTGCTTCTGCAGCCTGAGCAACCTTGAATCCTATTGCACCGAGACCGATAACACCGAGCGTCTTGCCCATGATCTCCGGACCCGCAAACTGCGACTTGCCTTTTTCAACGAGCTTGCCGACATTGTCGCCCTCGCCCTTGAGACCCTTGCACCAGTCATAAGCAGCCGTAACCTTTCTCGAAGCGAGAAGAAGTCCGCAAATTACAAGCTCCTTAACGGCATTTGCATTTGCACCGGGTGTGTTGAAAACAACAATTCCCTGCTCTGCGCACTTATCAACCGGGATATTGTTTGTACCTGCACCGGCACGGGCGATTGCGAGCGTTTCCGGAGCGAATACTGTCTCGTGCATTGAAGCCGAACGAACCATAACGGCTGTCGGATTCTCACAGCTATCCGAGCAAGCGTACTTTCCGTCGAAACGGTCGGTGCCGCAGGCGGCAATTTTGTTGAGAGTAAGAATATTATACATAAAATTATCTCCTTTTATAAAATAAGGCTGTTCCGTTAAAGGTAAAGGCAACACAAGCCTTCCCCTTGAGGGGAAGGTGGGCGGCGAATTGCGCCGCTCGGATGAGGTGGCAAGTTTTCATCACAGCAATTTAATGAAATCAAAACTTGGCTTTTCCACCTCATCAGTCGCTTATGCGACAGCTTCCCCTCAAGGGGAAGCCTGCTTTGTGCCATCTGACTTTAAGATAACAGCCTGTGTGTTTTTATTTATGAATTAGCTTCCTCGAACTTCTTCATGAACTCAACGAGCTTTTCAACGCCCTCAATCGGCATTGCGTTGTAGATAGAAGCTCTCATACCGCCAACGGTCTTGTGACCCTTGAGGTTGATGAAGCCTGCCTCTGTTGCCTCGGCAATGAACTTTGCTTCCATGTCCTTGTCGCCGATAACGAACGGAACGTTCATAAGAGAACGATCCTCCTTAACAACAGTGCCCTTGAAGAGCTTGCTTGAATCAAGGTAATCGTAAAGGATCTTAGCTTTAGCTTCGTTCCTTGCCTTCATAGCGTCAAGACCGCCGATGCTCTTGATCCACTCAAGAACGAGCTTGCACATATAAATTGTGTAGCACGGCGGAGTGTTGTACATTGAGCCGTTGTCTGCATGAATCTTATAGTCAAGCATTGTCGGTGTGTAATCACGCGCATGACCGAGCATATCCTCACGGATGATAGCGATTACAAGACCTGCCGGAGCAACGTTCTTCTGAGCGCCGCCGTAAACCATCGCAAACTTGGAGATATCAAGCGGCTCCGAGAAGAAGCAGGATGAAACGTCTGCAATAAGAGGAATATCGCCTGTATCCGGAATGTACTTGAATGTTGTACCGTAAATCGTATTGTTCATGCAATAGTAAACATAGTCAATATCGTCACGGAAGCTCTCACGGGTTGTCTTGGGAATATAAGTGTAAGTCTTATCCTCCGATGAAGCTGCGGCAACAACATCGCCGTACTTCTTAGCCTCTTTGAAAGCCTGATTTGCCCAACGGCCTGTGATGATGTAGTCAGCCTTGCCTGTGCCGTTCATAAAGTTGAGCGGAATGGCTGCGAACTGAGTTGAAGCACCGCCCTGAAGGAAAAGAACCTTGTAGTTATCGGGAACCTTGTAAATCTCACGAACAAGAGCCTCTGCGGAATCAATGATTCCCTGGAAAGCCTTTGAACGGTGAGACATCTCCATAACGGATGTGCCTGTGCCCTCATAGTCTAGCATCTCTGCGGCTGCCTTGTTCAGAACCGACTCGGGAAGCATGGACGGACCTGCTGAAAAGTTATATACTCTACCCATAATAAAACCTCCGATAGAATTTCGGCAATACCTCACGATCGCGGCATCACCTTAATATTTACTGAAATATTATACCTTTATGTTAATTCTTTGTCAACTATGTTTTGTTTGTATATTTTTAAATTGTTTTCTTCCCCATTTAAACAAAATGGTGAATAAAAGAAAAAAATATGCTAATTTTATGTATATACTGATATATTGTTAAATTTTTGGCTATTGGTACTTGAAAAATTTCCCGTAATGTTGTAAAATAAGTCGGATTGAAAATAAACAGGCAATGCCGCACAAATATGGCTTGCGAATTGTCTGAAACTATTTCTGAAAGGAAGATCAATAATGGAAGCTCTTAACAAAAAGACCGTTGAAGATATTGACGTAAACGGCAAGAAGGTTCTTGTACGCTGCGACTTCAACGTACCTCTCAAGGACGGCGTTATTACAAGCGACAAGCGTATTGTTGCTTCACTCCCGACAATCAAATATCTTATCGACCATAATGCAAAGGTTATCCTTTGCTCACATCTCGGCAGACCCAAGGGTGAATTCAAGCCTGAGTTTTCTCTTGCTCCCGTTGCCGCTCGCCTTTCCGAGCTCCTCGGTAAGGAAGTTAAGATGGCAAAGGACGTTGTAGGCGAAAGTGCACAGTCGCTCGCCGCTTCGCTTCAGGACGGCGACGTAATGCTTCTCGAAAATGTTCGTTTCCACAAGGAGGAGACAAAGAACGATCCCGAATTCTCAAAGAAACTTGCTTCTCTTGCAGAAATCTATGTAAACGATGCCTTCGGTTCCGCTCACAGAGCTCACAGCTCAACAACAGGTGTTGCCGACTATCTTCCCGCAGTCTGCGGATTCCTCATTCAGAAGGAAATCAAATTCATCGGCGGTGCTCTTGCTAACCCGAAGCGTCCGCTTGTTGCAATTCTCGGCGGTGCCAAGGTATCTGACAAGATCGGCGTTATCACAAACCTCCTCGACAAGTGCGACACAATCATCGTCGGCGGCGGTATGGCTTACACGTTTATGAAGGCTCTCGGCTACAGCATCGGTAATTCTCTTCTTGAGGAAGACAGAATTGAAGATGCTATGAACATGATGAATACAGCTAAGGAGAAGGGCGTTAAGTTCCTCATTCCGGTTGACAATAAGGTAGGTAAAGAGTATAAGCCCGACACAGAGGCTATGATTATCGACAGTGATATCATTCCCGACGGCTGGATGGGTCTTGACATCGGTCCTAAGACGCAGGCTCTTTTCGCTGACGCTATCAAGGGCAGCGGAACGGTAATCTGGAACGGACCTATGGGCGTTTCAGAGTGGGATAACTTCGCAGCAGGTACAATCGCTGTTGCAACTGCAGTTGCGGATTCCGGCGCTATCTCAATCATCGGCGGCGGCGATTCGGCTGCTGCTGTTCAGAAGCTCGGTTTTGCCGACAAGATGTCTCACATCTCAACAGGCGGCGGTGCTTCTCTTGAATTCCTTGAGGGCAAGGAGCTTCCGGGCATCGCAGCTCTTAACGACAAATAATCGGAGGTAGTTAAAATGAACAAATCACTTCGTAAGGCAGTTATCGCAGGTAACTGGAAAATGAATAAAACCCCTGCAGAGACGACAGCTCTCATCAACGAGATCAAGCCTCTCGTTGCAGACGCAGATTGCGACGTAGTTTGCTGCGTTCCTTATGTTGACCTTTTTGCAGCTCTTGAAGCAGCTAAGGGTTCAAACATCAAAATCGGTGCAGAGAACTGCCACTGGGCGGCAAGCGGCGCATTCACAGGTGAGGTTTCCGCAGAAATGCTCAAGGCTTGCGGCGTTGATATCGTTATCACAGGCCACAGCGAGAGAAGAACATACTTCGGCGATACAGACGTTACAGTTCATGATCGCACGAGAGCCGCTCTTGACAACGGCATGACTGTTATCCTCTGCGTAGGTGAATATCTTGAGCAGCGTGAGCAGAACATCACAATGGAGGTCGTTTCCTCTCAGGTTAAGATTGCTCTTGCAGGTGTAAGCAAGGAAGAGCTTGACAGAATCATCATCGCATATGAGCCGGTTTGGGCTATCGGAACAGGCAAGACTGCAACAGCCGATCAAGCTGAGGAGGTCTGCAAGGCTATCCGTGAGCTTATCGCCGAGCTTTATGATAAGGAAGTTGCCGACAAGTTTGTTGTTCAGTACGGCGGATCAATGAACGCCAAGAATGCAGATGAGCTTCTCGGCAAGGAAGATGTTGACGGCGGTCTTATCGGCGGCGCATCTCTCAAGGCTCCCGACTTTGCGGCTATTGTTAAGGCAGCAAGTAAATAATTTATATCAAATATATTTTTCGCGGGACTGACGCATTTTGATGCAGAAAGCGTTTTCTTACACCGAAGCTGTATACAGATACTGCGAGAGTGTAAAAAACGCTTAAAAGAGCCTTAGGCTCTTTGGTCTGCGCTAAATGCGCCGGTCCTTGATTTTGAAAGTGGTGATTATATATGAAAAGACCGGTTGTACTTTGCATTATGGACGGCTTCGGTATCAACCCCGGTGCAAATGGAAATGCAATTGAGGCGGCAAACACGCCCAATCTTACAAGACTTTTTAAGGAAAATCCGTTTACTACCATCGGCGCTTCGGGACTTGATGTAGGTCTCCCGGACGGTCAGATGGGAAACAGTGAGGTCGGTCATACAAACATCGGCGCAGGCCGTGTTGTTTATCAGATGCTTGTTAAGATTTCAAAGTCCATTCAGGACGGCGATTTCTTCAAGAATGAGGCTCTGCTCAAGGCTTGCGAGAACTGCAAGAAGAACGGCACTGCCCTCCACCTTGTAGGACTTCTTTCCGACGGCGGCGTTCACAGCCATATTGAGCATCTTTATGGCTTGCTTGAAATGGCAAAACGCGAGGGTCTTGATAAGGTTTATATCCATTGCATAATGGACGGACGTGATGTTTCCGTAACATCGGGCGTCGGCTTCATCAAGGATGTTTATGCTAAAACAAAGGAGCTTGGAGTCGGCGAAATTGCAACGGTTATGGGTCGTTACTACGCTATGGACCGTGACTTTGCTTGGGACAGAGTTGAGAAGGCTTATGCCGCAATGGTTTACGGCGAAGGAATTCAGGCAGACTGCGCAGTCGACAGTATGAACGAATCCTACGCTAACGGCGTAACCGACGAGTTCATCGTTCCGACCGTTATCAATAAGAGCGGCATGATCAAGGCAAACGACAGCGTTGTATTCTTCAACTTCCGTCCCGACCGTGCAAGACAGATCACAAGAACCTTCGTTGACGAGAAGTTTGACGGCTTTGAGAGAAAGAACGGCTTCTTCCCGCTCACATACGTTTGCATGACTCAGTACGACGAAACAATGCCGAACGTAAGCGTTGCATTCCCGCCGGAGGAGCTTAAAATGACTATGGGCGAGTACCTTGCTTCAAAGGGAAAAACTCAGCTCAGAATCGCCGAGACGCAAAAATATGCTCACGTTACATTCTTCTTCAACGGAGGCGAGGAAAAGACATTCAAGGGTGAAGACAGAATTCTTATCCACTCCCCCGATGTTCCGACTTTCGACCTCAAGCCCGAGATGAGTGCATACGAGGTTTGCGATGCAGTCTGCGAGCAGATTAAATCCGACAAATATGACGTTGTTATCCTCAACTTTGCTAACTGCGACATGGTCGGTCACACAGGCGTATTTGAGGCGGCTGTCAAGGCTGTTGAGGCCGTTGACGAGTGCGTAGGCAGAGTTTGCGACGCAGCGCTCAGCATGGGCGGCGCAGTTCTCATCACTGCCGACCACGGCAATGCAGACAAGATGATCGGTGACGACGGCAAGCCGTTCACACCGCACTCAACCAATCCGGTTCCGCTCTGCATCGTAGGCTATGACTGCGAGCTCAAGGAAACAGGTAAGCTCTGTGACCTTGCCCCGACAATGCTCCAGATCATGGATCTCCCCCAGCCTAAGGAAATGACCGGCGAATCAATGATCAAATCGGTTAAATGATCAAAATAAAATATAAGCTAACAGCCCCTTGCTTAGTCGCAAGGGGCTGTTTTACATGATTATTTGATTGTATTACTGTTAAGTGTCTCTAACAGAAACTGCTATTTTCAGCAGATCCTGAGTTGAAATATTGCCGGCAACGACATATTGATACCCGTCTTTTTCCCAGAGCACACCTTGTCCGTGCTTTTCTTCACCGTATTCGACGTAATCAATTCCGTTTATCGGCACTGTTTTAAAATTTTTATATTCCGTATTTATATCAAACTCATTTGTGTTGGATTGCTTGGAAACGGAAAAGAAATCATTACCCTTTACATACTCCTTTGAGCACTCGTATTTATTATTGCTTTCATAATTCAACACAAATCCCTCCGGTATAAACCGTACTTCAAAATCATCCACTCTCTTTTTATCGGATTGGTTAAATAATATCGTCGAATGATCGGAAAAATTGAAAATATTATATTTATACTGTGCATAACCGAGAGAGGCAACAGCAAGCATAACCATTATTATTGCTGCAGCGATCAATATCTTCAGCGGTTTTGTTATCTTGGTGACGGACCTTGATTTTTGAGCGACAATGGAATCAATAGAATTCTTCATTTCCATCTTTGTGATCAGGTAGCGATCGGCATTGTCCATCCTCAAAAGACCGTCGCAGCATTCCATAATCAATTGATCGTCAATCTGTGACACGTCTTTTTTCAGCTCTTCATCAATTATTCTGTTTAATTTTTCTTCCAAAGATCTAACTTTTTCTTTCATTTCATTCAACCTCCCATTAATATATGTCGATTTTTTTGATTTGTTACAAAATTTAATGAAAAATTTTGAAAGAAAAAACAAAAATA
>OQVL01002494.1_pt1 | contig 11249 bp, 5 predicted proteins | sample 1691501 | NCBI WGS metagenome assembly OQVL01 (sample SAMN03418253, study PRJEB22391) | human gut metagenome | biome: human-gut; feature: organic feature; material: feces | host: Homo sapiens | place: Tanzania | collected 2013-01
AAAGAGACGTGCGTTTCTACGCCGTTGCGGCCCACAATCGCCGGCTATGGCGCAATATTCATGGTAAAGGCTCAACGCCCCGGAATAATTTTTTTTATGGTCAAAAATTCTGGCAAGCCAGTATTTAGTCGATTTCTTAAGCTCCGGATCTGAATCCAGCTTTTCCGCGGCGCATAATACTTCGTAGGCCGCGTCAAAATCAGAAAGGCGCACAAGGCATTCCCCTTTCAACGCAAGCGCAGAGCCGATGTACGCAGAATCAGGAAATTCAGAAGAAAGTCTGTCCGCATATTGAACCGCGCCCGGATAAAAACCGCTGTTATAAGCTGAGGAAAGCTCATTAAAAACAGAAACATCGGTTTCCAGCGCAAAAAAATCAATTGCAAAAAAAGGCAATAAAATTAATAAAAAAAACTTTTTCATATCCATAAATAATAATTCAGAAAATGTCAAAAGTCTATAAAATCAGTCCGCATAAAATCAGTCCGCAGGAAAAAATTCTTCTGCGGCGTGAAGCTTCACCAGCATAACAGAATCAAGACAGTACCTGCTGAAGAATTCTTCAAAAGACATCTGCGAGCCGTCCTTGAACACTTCGCATTTAAAGCGTTTCTGGCTGTCAAAATACGGAAAAAACGCGCAGCATTCATTAAAGATTTTTACTTCCGGGCTTCGCCTGTCCGTCTCGCGTATTGCCCCGAAATAAAAAAGCTGCGGATTTTGAGCCGCCAGAACGTAAAGAAGCGGCTTCAGCATTTTTACCGAATATCCGCTGTTTTCAATGTAGCCGAATGAATTCCGTATTCCTTTTTCTGTAAGTTCCGCGCAAAACGGCTCAATCGTCACATCAACGCCGGAATCTTTGTAAAGGTAATTTCTTCCGGTCCGTACGGAAATCACACCGCTGGCAAGATTTCTTACCCAATCGAGTGAAAAAGAAATCGCATATTTTTCGCTGAGAATTCCCTGAAAGCCTGTTTTTTTGTATTCAACAGTCGGTTCAAGCAAAGGATCGCGTTTTAAGCGGGCGCCAGCAAGCGGTTCTACAATTCCGTCAGCAATCCATTTTAAATATCCTGCTCCGGAAACAGAAATTTTTCCTTCTTCCAACTCACCGGTTTTTCTGGGTTTTCCGGAAGAAATGTAGACAGGCTTTCCCTCATCGTCATACATCGCGTCGTCAACAAGAATCACATCCGGATTCCGCTCTTTCAGAACATTTGCCATCTGCTGGACCGCATGGTAATCGTCCGGATGAATCTGCATATATTGCCACGGAAGAGAATTTTCAGTCCAGCGCACAACCTGCTCAAACGAAGAAGAATAAAAACGCCCGAACGGAAGCCCGGTTGGAACGCCTTTCGCGGCATAACAGCCAAAAATAAGATAGTCGCACAACGCTGTCTTGCCGGACGGCAAGAACTGAACAAAAACCTCGCTGTCCGCCGCAAAATAATAACGAATCCTTAAAGGTTTCCCGGATTTCTTGTCGCGCACAAGAAGCCAGCTGCCCGGTGCATCACCCGGATAAATATCCTGGACTTCCGTAGTTTTTCCCTTGTCTGAATAAACGTCCACTTCTATCCGGGCGTATGGCGCGACAAAAATATTGAAAGAATCTTCCGTTTCTTCCATACGAATCTGAAACTTCTGCCCTACGCTGTTTGTACGGATTTCCGGGCGGTTCATACGAACATTCTGCAAAGGCGCCTCAAACCAGGACTCAACAAGCTCCTTACGGATTTCAGAAGAGTCCGGCACACCAAAACTGTTGTAAAGCGCAAAGACCGGCAGAACAAACAGGCTGAATAAAACTCCTGAAACAATTTTTTTCATATTATCTCCGTATATCCCCGCAAAACCCGATTTTTCAGTTTTCCGACTTCATAACAATTTCAGAAACTGTCTCAACACCGCCCTGCTCCAAAGGAACATCGGCAACATTCACCGGCTCAGTGTCCGTAAACGTCGCCGCGCCTTCCGCAAGCTTTACAATCGGACGGGTCTTAGTTCCATCCGGATTCACAATAACTCCGTCATCATTCTCGTCAGGATGCCGCCCGGCAGGAGCGTTTGAAAGCAGAAGCTTAAGCCGGTTCAGCTGGTTTACTTCCGAAGAGCCCGGATCGTAGTCAATAGCAGAAATATTCGCGCCCGGGAACCGCCTTCGGAGCTCCTTTATCATTCCCTTTCCGGTAACGTGGTTAGGAAGGCACGCAAAAGGCTGAACGCACGCAATGCTCGGCGCGCCCGAATGAATCAGCTCGACCATTTCCGCCGTAAGGAACCAGCCTTCTCCGGTAATATTTCCAAGCTGAACTATGTCGTCAACGCCCTTCATCAAATCATAAATTGAGCTTGGCGGGTCAAAGCGCCGGCTCTGGCGGAGATACTTCTTCATCTTGCTTCTGTAAAGCTCCAGGAACCAGACAAGAAGCTTTGCATTGCGCTCGGTTTTCTTAGGGAACGCAAGCTGCTCGTGGCGGAAAATGCCGGTCGAGAATGTATAGAAGAAGAAATCCGTTAAATCCGGCATTACACATTCCGCGCCCTCGCGTTCAATCGTATCAACAATATTATTGTTTGCCGTAGGATGGAATTTCACAAGAATTTCACCGACAACCCCGACGCGCGGCTTCTTTATCGGCTTCAAAGGAAGATTGTCAAATTCCTTCACAATGTTTTTAAGCATCTTGTGGTAGCCATGGATTGAAAGCGACTTAACCTGTTTTTCCGCATACGCCGACCATTTTTCGTACAGTGCGTTCGCGCTTCCAGGAACAGCCTCGTAAGGACGAGTCCTGTAAAGAACCCTCATCAAAAGGTCTCCGGTAAGAATCGATATAAGAAGCCTGTGCAGCAACGTCGGCGTAACTTTGAATCCCGGATTTGACTCAAACGCCTGGGCGCTCAAAGAAATAACAGGAATATGACCCCAGCCTGCATCATTCAGCGCGCGGCGTATAAATCCAATATAATTTGTAGCGCGGCAACCGCCGCCGGTCTGCGTTATAATCAGGGAAACGTGGTTCAAGTCGTACTTTCCGGACTCAAGCGCAGAAATCATCTGCCCCGCAACCAGAATGGAAGGATAGCAGGCATCGTTATTAACGTACTTCAGTCCGGCTTCAACAGCCTTTGGATCAACTGCGTCCAGAACAACAAAATTATAGCCTTCAGCCTGGAACGCCTTCTGCAAAATACGGAAATGAATAGGCGACATCTGAGGTCCGATAATTGTGTGCGTGTACTTCATTTCTTTTGTAAAGACCTGACGCTGGTAAGCCGCAGAACGCTTTGGAGGCATTTTCCTGTGGTGACGCTGGCGTTCCTTCACAGCCGCAATCAGCGAGCGGATTCTTATCCGCACAGCACCAAGGTTTGAGCCTTCATCAATTTTTATAAGCGTGTACATACGGTTCTTTGCCCGCATGATTTCGTCAACCTGATCCGCCGTAACCGCATCAAGACCGCAGCCAAATGAGGTAAGCTGAACCAGCTCCAGATCCGGCATTTCGCTTACAAACGAAGCGGCGCGGTACAAACGGTTGTGGTAAACCCACTGGTCAATAATGCGCAAAGGACGCTCAATCGAGCCAAGGTGCGCAACCGAATCTTCCGTAAAGACCGCAAGACCGAGCGCGTTTATCATTTCCGGGATTCCGTGGTTGATTTCCGGATCCAGATGGTAAGGCCGTCCGGCAAGCACAATTCCGTTTCCGCCTGCGCGGATCATCTGCTCAAGAGCATCTTCGCCTGCCTGCTGGCAATCATGGCGGAATTTTTCCTGCTCTTTCCAGGCCGCGTCAACGGCTTCATTTATCTTTTTTTCCGTAAGAGCCGGGAACTTTGGCAGAAGCTCCTCGCAGAGCCGTTCCTTAAGGCGCGGCTTATCATAAATCGGAAGGAACGGATCCATGTATGTAATAGAAGAATCCTGCCGCAGCTCGTCAATATTGTTGCGAAGCACTTCCGGATAGCTCGTTACAATCGGACAGTTATAATGATTTCCAGCACCTGAATCCTCCTGCTTTTCGTATGGAGCGCATGGATAGAAAATAAATTTCACGCCACGCTGAAGAAGCGAGACAAGATGGCCGTGGCTTATCTTTCCCGGATAACATACCGACTCAGAAGGAATGGTTTCAATTCCTTTTTCGTATACCGTTTTTGAGGAACGCTGAGAAAGCACAACGCGGAATCCAAGCCTTGTAAAGAACGTAAACCACAGCGGATAATTTTCATACATATTCAGGACGCGCGGAATTCCCACATCGCCCATCGGAGCGTCTTCCGGCCTTAAAGGAACATAGCCAAAGAGCCGCTTGTATTTCCAGTCAAAAAGATTCGGCATTTTCTCGCCGACATCATCAACTTTTGTGTTCTTTTTATTTGAAGCGTCAATAACGTTTCCTTCAACCTCAAGCCCGCGCTCGCAGCGGTTTCCGGTAATAAACGTGCGGGTCTCAGTTCCGGTTGAAAATTTATTGATTGTCAAAAGACAGTTATTCTGGCATTTTCCGCAGCGGCGGAGCTCCAGGTCAACATGGAATTTCTCAAGCTCATCGTACGAAGCGATTTTTGAACGCAGCTCATGGCGCGGAGTCCCCGGCTCTTCATCAGGCTTTGGCGCAGTAAGGTCAACCCACTGATCGTAAGCGATAAGCGCAGAACCGTAAGCGCCCATAAGGCCTGCCACATCCGGACGGAAAACCTCAACACCGGCGATTTTCTCAAAAGCGCGCAGAATCGCGTCATTAAAGAACGTTCCGCCCTGAACAACAACCTTCGTGCCAATATCGCTAGCCTTTCTAAGTTTTATAACCTTGAACAGAGCGTTTTTAATTACAGAATAGGAAAGTCCGGCAGCAATATCCGCAACCGAAGCGCCTTCCTTCTGCGCCTGCTTAACGCGGCTGTTCATAAAAACAGTGCAGCGCGACCCCAGGTCGACAGGCTTTTCCGCCATAAGCGCGATTTTTCCGAACTCCTTTACGTCCATTCCCATCGTGTTCGCAAAGTTGTCAAGGAACGAACCGCAGCCGGCAGAACAAGCCTCGTTCAGCTGAATCGAAGTTATCGCGCCGTCCTTCATGCGAAGGCACTTCATGTCCTGACCGCCGATATCCAGAAGGAATTCAACGCCCGGAACAAAAAAATCCGCCGCGCGGAAATGCGCAATCGTCTCAACCTCGCCGGAATCAACGCCGAACGCCGCCTGGAACAAAGCCTCGCCGTAACCTGTAGAAACAGCGCGCGCAATATAAACATCTTTCGGAAGCTTCCTGTAAAGCTCCTTAAGCATTTTCACCGCAAGCTCAACCGGATTTCCCATATTGTGCGAATAAAAATCCCAGATAATCTCGCCCTTCTGGTTTATAAGAACCGCCTTTGTGGTTGTCGAGCCGGAATCAAGCCCCAGAAACACAGGACCGCGGGCATCCTCAAGACTTCCGCGCATCGCCTTTTCTTCCGCATGTCGCTTCCTGAACTCCTCAAGCTCATTCGCATCCGTAAAAAGCGGCTCAAGACGCTGAACCTCGCTAAGCTCCGCGCCAACAAGATTGTCCAGCCCAGCCCGGAATTCCTTCACCGTAGGAAAATGAAAATCAACAGCACCCTCGCCGTTAAATTTTCTTTCCGCGCTGAAAGCACAACCAGCCGCAACAAAAAGCTGCGAATCCTCCGGAACAATTATCTCGTCATCCTTTAATTTCAAAGTGTCAATAAAACGCTGGCGCAGCTGATCCATAAAATGAAGCGGACCGCCCAAAAACGCGACGTGTCCGCGGATTGGCTTTCCGCACGCCAGCCCGGAAATCGTCTGGTTCACAACAGCCTGATAAATGGAAGCCGCAATATCTTCCCTGCGCGCGCCCTCGTTTATAAGCGGCTGGATGTCAGTCTTGGCAAAAACACCGCAACGCGCCGCAATCGGGTAAATCGTCTTAAAGCCCTTTGCAAGCTCATTCAAGCCGGCCGCATCAGTTTCAAGCAGCGCCGCCATCTGGTCAATAAACGCACCAGTTCCGCCGGCGCAAGTTCCGTTCATCCGCTGCTCAACGCCGCCGGTAAAATAAGTAATCTTCGCGTCCTCGCCGCCAAGCTCAATCACAACATCAGTCTGCGGAATCAATTTCTTTACAGCCGTGGTGGCCGCTACAACTTCCTGAATAAACGGCACGTTCAGCCACTGCGAAACAGAAAGCCCGCCCGAACCAGTAACTTTCACAGTCAAAGGCTGGTCTTCCCCAAGAGGTAATAAACCCATAATCTTGTCAAAAGCCGTAGTAACAACAGAAATAATTGTATTTCGTATATCCGCACGGTGACGCTGATAGTCACCATAAATAAGCCTGTCATTGTCATCAAGAACAGCAATTTTTACAGTCGTCGAACCAATATCAATTCCAATTCTAACCGGTAAATTTTCGTTTTCAGTTTTTTTTGTTGTTTCCATTAAATCCTTCACTCTAAAACCTGATAATTCAAGCCAATATCACTACTAAAATATAAACGCGAAACTGTAAATTTGCAATTGGTAATTCAGAATTAGAGGAGCGCGCACCTTCCGCACACGACCCGCTTTTACTGCAAGTCCTCATTCCGCAGCCGCTCCATTCCGGTCTTTCCGTGCAATCGGGGCTAGGAAAATTCTGAAAGTCCGGCAATCCAGCGCGAACCAGGGCAAATTGAACAAAAACCATAACTCGGCTACACTTACACAAATGGCAGACATCAAAAAAAAATCCCTACTTAAATCCGGGCTGGCGCTTTCGCTTATGACATTCGCCTCGCGAATAATGGGCCTTGTCCGGGAAATGACAAAAGCGGCCTTTCTTGGAACAAGCGCCTATGCGGACGCATTCGGAATCGCATTCATGATACCAAACCTGTTCAGGCGGCTTTTTGCAGAAAACAGCATTTCCGTGGCCTTCATCCCAACATTCCGCGGCTATCTGGAAGAAGAAAATTCCAGCGAAAAGCACGCAGAAACGCAGATGTTCATCTCTTCAACGCTCACCCTTGTCTCATTCCTTACGGCAATCGTAACGGTTCTGGGAATCATACTTTCACGTTTTATAGTGCCGCTTTTCTTTAAATCAAATGCGGACGCGTCGATTCTTGCAGAAGCATCGCTTCTTACAAAAATAATGTTTCCGTACCTGTTCGTCGTTTCCATCGCGGCGTTCTTTCAGGGAATTCTGAACGGCTGCAATATTTTTGCGCCAAGCGGATTCACTCCTGTACTTTTCAACGCGGTTGTAGTAGCCATAACGTACATTCTTACGCCTCAGCTCCCGAATCCTGACGGACTTCCGCAGGAAGCGCTTGCGGCCCGCGCGATGAGTTTCGGCGTGATAACAGGAGGCTGCGTCCAGGCGCTTTTTCAGTGGCCTTTCATAAAAAGAACAGGCTGGAAGACAACTCTTACCGGACTCCGAAACGCATTTTCAAATCCGGGAACAAAAAAAGTAGTCTCGCTGATTGTTCCTACAATAATCGGAATGGCAGCCTACCAGCTGAACGATGTAGTCTCAACAGCGCTTGCAGGAAACACAGGAACAGGAACGGTTTCATCCCTGCAATATTCGCTCAGGCTTCAGGAACTGATTCTTGGAATTTTCGCCGTTTCAATCGGAACTGTAATTCTTCCAGACCTCAGCGGACTCGCAAAAAGGCAAAAATGGGAAGAGTTCAACGCCATGCTTGTCCAGGCAATAAAAATCATCGCGCTGATCTGCATTCCGGTAACATTCTACTCGCTCGTATGCGGAAAAGACCTTATCTCGCTTGTGTACAAGACAAAAAGTTTTGATGATGAATCCGTAAAAATGACTCTGAACGTATTCAGGTTCCACATCACAGGTCTTTTCTTTATCGCCGCAAACCGGATTTTAAGCCCGGCGTTTTATGCGCAGGGAAACACAAAGCTTCCGACTCTGGCGGGAATCATCTGTTTCGGCGTAAACATAGCGCTTGCAATCGCGCTGGCTTTCCCGATGAAAGGAAACGGAATCGCCCTTGCCCTTACGCTGGCAAGCTCAGTAAACACGCTGTTTCTTTTTATTTTTATGAAAAAACTGAACAGCATAGATGCCGCAGGAATAGCAAAAAAAATGATTGCATTCATAATCAGAATGATTGCATTCAGCATAACGGCAGCCTGCCCTACATATTTTGCGCGTCCATGGCTTTTAAACGCCTTTGCCGGACACAACAGGTTTATCTCATACGGAATTCCGGTTGCTGCCACGGCGATAATTTTTGGTTTGATTGGAACGCTGCTTCTTATTATATTTAAGGATGAAACAGCAGTCGCAATGTTTTCTAAAATAAAAGGACGAATAAAAAAATAAATTTTAATAAATCAGCCAAAATGCTTTCGGCAGAAACAAAAAAGGATTTTTACTATGAAAGAATACTCCGCACAGGAAATGAAAGAAATTTATTCAGGAAGACGGGCTAAAATCGTTGAATATTTAAAGGAAAACAATATCGGGGCGGCAGTCTTTATCGACAGCGAGGCGCACCGCGACCCTTCCATACGTTATTTTACAGGGCATACAAGCGATGCGGTTCTTGTGATTCTTCAGAACGGCAGCTCAACCCTTGTTCCGTGGGATGAAATTCTTGCAAAAAAAATCGCGTTCTGCGACAAAATAATTCCATACGGAAAATTTAAAAATTCAGACATTGAAGCCGTAAAGTCAATTTTAGACGGCGCGAAAAAAATAGAGAATTTCAAAGTCGAGATTCCGCCGTACATACCGTATCCAAACTTCCTTGAATTTATTGAAGCAAATCCAGATTGGGATGTTGTGTGCAAAAACGAAGGAGTCCACAAATTCGCAGTCCAGCTAAGGACAATCAAAGATGAATACGAAGTTGAATGTACAAAAGAAGCCGCCAGAATCGGTGATTTAATAATCAACAAAATAGAAGAAAAAATACATTCTGAGGAAATCAAGACTGAAATGGACGTTTCCCTTCTTATAGAAAAGGAGCTCAGGCTGAACGGCTGTGAACGGACCGGTTTTGACACTCTGGCCGCAGGTCCGGCAAGAAGCTGGGCAATCCACGCATTTCCTGGCTACACAAACGGCGAATGGCCTGGAAACGGACTTTCAATCCTTGATTTTGGCGTAGTCTACAACGGATATACTTCTGACACAACCCTGGCTGTTGTAAAAGGCGAAATTTCTCCTGAGCAGGAAAAACTGGTGGAACTTGTTCAGCATGCCGCGGACGAATGTCTTAGACTCTACAAAAAAGATGTTCCGGTAAAAGATGCCTGCGAGCTTGCTGAAAAAATATTCGCAAAAGAAAAACGAAAAATGCCCCACACGCTGGGACACGGAATCGGGCTTGAAATCCATGAATTTCCGCGAGTAAGCACAAAAATGACGGCAGACGTAACGTTTCAGCCGGGAATGATTATCACCCTTGAACCAGGACTTTACGATGAAAAACTTGGCGGAGTCCGCCTTGAAAACGATGTGCTCATAACAGAAACAGGAAACGAAGTTATCACACATTCACGAATCATCCGTCTGTAAACCGTCATATTATTGAATGCCGTTTTTTTTACGTTCGGGCTATTTAGGAAAGCTTATCCACAACTTCCTCTGCAACAACGATAAGCGCTTTAGAAAGATTCTTATCTTCAAGATAAAAGGTAAGATTTTCCATATCCTTAAGGACATTTATAATATCCCTGCGGTTATTTCCGTTTATTGCAATCTGCATATCCTTTTCCTGAATATTGTTCTGCCTGCGGACTTCAGAAGCCGTTCTTAAAAGCCCTGGCCTGCCGGAAAGCCGGGCAATTATGTAATCAAGCAAAAGACGTACCCTGCCGGCAAGGAATTTTGCGCGCTGCTCAAACGGAAGCTGCTCTCCAAACTGACGAAGGCGCTTAAAAAGCTCAATTTCTTTCTGGAATTTTGCCTCTTCTTCGCTGCTGTCTATAAAAGATGAAAGTTTAGGCAAAACATCGCTTACCTGGCTCATCAGGGTCTCATAGGCTGTTTCCGCCTCCTTTCTTTCCGCGGCGGCATCCGGGGCAAAAGAATCTTTTTCATCCGACAAATCTTCAGAATGTTCCGAATCTCCGTAAGGCGGAATTTCTTCTGGAAGTTCCGTCTCCTGTTCAGAACCGGCTGTTTTTTCTGTTGGCTCAGTTTGTTCAGCTGGCTCTGTTTGTTCAGCGGGTTCTGCTTGTCCAACAGATTCAGATGGTTCTGTCCGCTCTGACTCTGAAGGTTCTGCCCGCTCGGCCGGGGCGTTCTTTTCAGCGGCAGGCGTTGTTTCTGAAGATTTCGCAGGCTCTGCCTTTATTTCAATTTTTGAAGCACCACTTTCTTCCTGCGTTTTAAATTCTTCCGGATTCAGGTTGTCCGCGTGTTTTTCCGCGGAATCTTCCGGTTCGTTCAACGCGGCGTTCTCTTCTGGCTCTGGCAAGAATTGCTGGCCAGATAAAATGTCCGCAGAAACATTCGAGTTTTCTGAACCAGGCAAATCATCTTCCTCAAGCTTTTCCGGCTCTGGCAGGATTTCTTCATCTTCCTTAAATTCATCCGTATTCTTATCAATCTCGTCCAAAGAAATTTCATCATCGCTTTCCGAATCTTTTTCGCCGTCTTCAAAAAGCGCGGACTTTTCGTCCAAGGCAAGAACGTCGGTTTTATCTTCAACTTTCAAATCTTCTGTTGAATCTTCCGGACCGGCAGAACCGTTTGAATTTTCAGGTTCATCCGGAGCCGGCTCATGCGTTTCCAGAGATTTTTCTTCTGAAGCAGCATTTTCATCATCGCCAAAACCAAATTCATCAAGAGAAATTTCCTGCGAACCGGAAAGCGCGCTGTCATCAGGCTTTTTTTCATCACGGCTAGTTTTTTCAGAATCAATTTTGTTTCCAAGTTCTTTTGCAAGTTTCTCGGCAAGAAAATTGTTCGGGTCAAAAGCGACTGCCGTTGAAAAATCGTCCAGCGCCTCCTCTGAATTGCCAATCCATAAACAGATACAATGCCAGTGTTACCAGCAGAAGCCCAAATGCCAGATGTCTCTGATTCAGATATACATTAAAATTCCATAATCCCCAGTTCTCATTGGTGGTATATCCGATGAAAGATACATTTTCGCTTAATGTTTCCAGCAAATCTCCTGTCTGAATATGTTCCCACACAAATCTGAAAAAAGCCATTCCACTTCTGAAAAAAAAGAAACTTATCTGGCAAATTCCATTT
>OQVL01002496.1_pt1 | contig 11245 bp, 9 predicted proteins | sample 1691501 | NCBI WGS metagenome assembly OQVL01 (sample SAMN03418253, study PRJEB22391) | human gut metagenome | biome: human-gut; feature: organic feature; material: feces | host: Homo sapiens | place: Tanzania | collected 2013-01
AATTTTATTGCTTGTACCATTTTTCTTCTCCCTTCTATAGTAGACTTTTTACTTCACAATTATTTAATTCTCCTTTTAGTTCTGTTGTATATGGATTATAATATATTTCTATTCTGTCTATTTTATCTTTTATTTGGTCTTCATTTAATATTTCGGCTAGTTTTTCTATATTTATTATGTCCTTTTCAGTGCCTTTTTCAAATTCAATATATTGGTCTAAATTTGCTAAGTATAGTTTGCTATTTTCTTTACATTCTACAAATAAAGCAAATTCATTCTCACATCCTGCTTTGCTGTTTGTGTTATATGCTGTAGCTGCAACTAAACAAGCTTCTTTAAATTTCTGATAATCTTCTTCATTATAGCCTTCTAAGTTTTCAATTTCATTAGTATATATATTATAATTCTCTGGGTTAATTGAAAATGGATAGAAATAGTGTGCTTCATTTGATACAATTTTTTTACCTATTGATGTATTTTTGGCATCCTCATTTTTCTCATTTGTAAATGGTGATAATATGTCTATTACTTCTGTAGAAGTTTCATCATATTTATTTAGCCCTTGTCCAACTTGCACTGCTCCTGTAATACTAATGTTATTGCTTCCAACAGCAAATGTTGCTCCAAAATTTTTTACATCAATTGCTGAAAATAGCTTCTTCAATAATTCAGCTTTGTCTTTTTCTTCTTTTACCTTTTGATTAAATATTTGTTCATATCTTTCCTCTAATGTTCTTGCTTGTAGATTTGATTTTTCATTCTTATATGATTTAACATATAGTACCTTTTCTCCATTTGCTTCCCACATTTTTTTAATTGGATATTTGAATGCTTTATCACTTCCAAACACATCTCCATTTGATGTAGTCTTTGGCCTTCCTGTAAAATCTGCATTCCAATTTGCTAATCTACTTTTTATTCCAACTACTCCATAAACTCTTTTATTCATCATCTTTTATACCTCCATTATAAAATAAATTGTTTGATAACATTCCTGCTAGTATGATATTTTTGTTTTTTCTAACTTCACTTTCTGGTTCTTGCACTAAAATTTGTGAAAATACATTATTAAATCTTTTATCTTTTAAATAAATGTCATAATTATATTTTTCATATAAATCTCTAAGTTCTTTTTTAAGCACAGTTATATTTGCGGCTTTTATGAATGGTTCTGTTACATCTTGTGTAAGCTTTGATGCTTTGCTTTTTGATAGTAAATAATATGCAACTTGTCCCATTAGAAAGTAATATTCTTCATCTGTTTCTATATTGTTTCCTTCTAAAACAATGTTTTTACATTTTTCTTGAATATTATTAAGCTTCATTTCTTCACTCTCTCCTTTTTCATTAAAATAATCTTTAAATGCTATCCACAAGTTCATTGCTCTTTTTGAATTGTTAGTAAATTTTATTCCTAAGTTCAAATCATCGACTAATGTTCTTTCAACTACTTCTGATGCTATATTGTCTAAATTTTGCAAGAAAATATTTCTCTCTTCTCTTTGAAACAAATAGAAAAACGCTTGTGAATATTTTTGCAAAAGTTCCTTTTTCCAATTTGCTATTAATGATTTTGATATTTTTTTCTTTTCAAAATCATAATATGATTCTCTTATATAGTTTCTTTTGTTATCTTTACTTGTGTTTGAAATCCAAGTATTGTTTGTATACCACTCTAATCCATAAATATTTGATGTTGTGAAATCATTTTCTTTATGTCTCATATAATCCTTACAGGTAAATAGTCTAATTTCAGTATTAAAACTACTCTTATAATCAAAGTCTTCTATTTTAGCTACTCCATTATTTCCATTTACTTTTAAGATAAATAAGTCTTTATTTGATATATTTTGTTCGCTTTGTGGAATACCCTTAAATTCCCAATCAACTGGCAATTTTAGTACACTTTCATTTATACCGTTGTTATACAACCAAAGATAGATTTTATTCATAACATCTATATCTCTAATTGACACAAGTGATCCAACTTTAAATGGTGTAGTTTTTAATTCTAGGTATGGCTTTTTAGAATTACATCCAAAATTATAATTGTTTGCTCCAAATATATCTCCATTTTGTTTTATATTATTTTTATTTGTATTAAATAGTTTTGTTCTAATATAAAAGTTACTTACTCTTTCATACTCCTCATTACTATTATCAATAAAAACTTTTATCCATGTTGCTTTTTTAAGTTTTTCTTCATCAGTTAATTTCTTACCTATAGTTTTGAAAATATAAATCATCTTTTCTTTATATATTTCAATTTCTTCATCTGTATACCCATCATTTATTATTCCTATTTCTTCCTTGCTTTTCCCTAGGTTTTTAAGTGATTCATAGTATTTTATAATTCCTTTTTCAAAAATATTAGTTGGTATTGCTTCACTTTTCAAATCATTGGTAAAGTCTGTGCAAGATTCATTTTTAAAAAATAAAGTATAAATGTTATTGCTAAATATTTTTTTCATTGTGTTATATTTAACATTATCAATTTTTTCTTCATATTTAGTATCCATTGCTTTGTTAGAATTGAGACATTTGCTATAAAAATCTTTTTTCTTCAAATATTCAAACAATTCGGAATTATCTGGTTCACCTTTTTCAACAACAAGTTTTTCAATTGTGTCATCTTTATTTACTAGGAAATATATACCATCCTGCATTTTATATGTATCTAATACTACTTTGTTATCTTTAAAATAGTTTTTAAAAGTGTATAATAAATCATAAGTCATCTTCTCACCTCCATTTGTTATATTGCTCTACAAAAGCCAAATCCTAAAGCGTTTTTTTCTAAAATTCCAATAGATAAAGCTAAGTATGCCAAGTTTTGTGAAATAGGGTCTTCTTTTACTTCAATTTCAAACTTATTGCCTAGTAAATTAATGTTTTTATATGGTACCTTTATTGGTTTTAAATTTGTTTGTTTTACATTTTTTATAAAATCTTCTTTAATGTCTGTGTCAAAAATATTGTTATACTTTTTTTGAATATTATCTAACATTCTCTTTTTTACAAATTCCATATCATCACTTATTTTATAACTTCCTGTTTCTGTTGTTATTATTGATGGGGTAAGAGTAATTAGTTTGGTTATTTTTCTTTGTGTATTAGTTTGTATATTAGTCATAATAATTTTAAAATCTGAATCAACTTTTTCAATTTTTTGTTTTATTTTCATTGCCATTTTCAAGTCTAGGAATCTTATGTCAAATGTATATAATTTGTCTGTTTTATAAACTCCATCTTTTTCAACTGGATATAAATTGCAGAAAACATAGTTTTTATATTCATTTTTTTCGTGTAATTCCTTTAAGTCCTCATATTGAAGCATTGTTCTTGCTATTAATTTTGATATATTTTCATAAACTAAATTACTACTTATTTCTGCCTTTGGCATAACTATTAATTTCAAATTATAATATTGCATCTTTTCACCTCCTTCATCTCATATTTCTAAAAACATTTGTAGTATATCATACACACCTATGCAAAAATTGTCGAAATTTGTAGAATAAGAAAAATTTTTTTACTTTTTTGTTTTATTATATTTGTTTTTCACTTGTATGTCAACATTAACTTGTTTTACCTTACCCCTTCTATCCTTATCCCCCTCAATTTTCTAAACCCATAACTCATTACATCTCTATCATAACTATTCCCATAAAAAACACCTCTTACAATAATATGCTTTATTATTGTAAAAGGCTTTATCTTATTTATATTTCTTTATCTCAACTATTCTTTTTCCTTTTTTATTTTCTCCTAAATCTTCTCCTACTATGAATTTTCCCTTTCCTCGTATTATTAAAACATCTCCTATATTTACTATTTTTGATTGCTTTGTTTCTATCTTGCAATTTATTGAAACTTTTTCACTTTCAATGAGTTTTGCTGTTTCGTTTCTTGAAAGTTTTGTTATTTCTGATACTATGTTATCAAGCCTCATTGAGTTTGATGTTATTTTAAATATATCAAATTCTGGTTCTTTTACTTCTATGTTGTCTATGTCTATTATTGATATTTTAGATTTTTTAAACTTAGTAGTTGTAATTAAGCTGTTTTTTATGTACTCTGCGTTTTCGGCTAGGATTATTATATATGCTTTATCTTCATATACTAAAATGTCTCCCATTCGTTCTCTTATTATTCCAAATTGCATTACTGTTCCTAAATAATCTCTATGTTGATATTTGCCTTTTTGCTCGTTTGGTAAGATTATTTCAATTACTTTTATTATGTTCTTAATGTTAGATGTTGCTATTTCTTCTGTTAGTTTTTCTGGATACATTAAGAGTATTTTGCTTTCTGCTCCTTCGTATCCACCTGTAAATATATAGTTTTTAAACTTTTGTCTTTCTAATTCTTTTTGAATGATGTTTTTTTCATTCAAGTTTAAAAAGTCTGTGTATGTAATTTTATTTCTTGTTTTGCAAGACTGTAATTTATCGTTTAGCTTTGCTATTATTAGTTTTTCTTCTCGATTTGTTTCCATTATTGCTCCTTCTCCATTATTATACACATGAATTGCTTATTTATCAAGTCTTTGCTGGTTTTATTTTAAAAGTGGAGCTGACATATGCTCCACTTAAACTATATATTTAATCTCATTGTTTGGAAAATACTGTTTCATTTTCTCTATAAAGAATTTTGTGCCTTCTTCTCGTATTTGTAGTTTATACATGTATTTTCCTTTACCCCTTCCTGTCATTTTTGTTTCATCAAAAAGATTTAATGCGTTTGGAAAAGCCTCTTTGTTTATCATTTTGTGAACATAGCTATATGTCATAAAAATCAATTCAAAGAAGGCACTTTTCTTAACTGCTGTACTTAAGTTTTCTTGCAAAAAAATTAATAAATTTTCATATTCTTCTTTCCAGTTATCTACAAAAATAATTGGTGCAATAAGAATTCCTACTTTGTAACCGGCTTCCTGAAGCTTGTTTATCGCTTTTACTCTGTTTTCTAAATTTGATGTTCCAAATTCTACCCTACGAATTATATTCTCTGGATTAACACTCATTCTTACAATTACTCTGCCTTTATGATCTAAATTTAAAATAGGGTCTACCATATCAAACTTGGTTGGAAATGTTAAATATCCTCTATTGTTATTAGCAAAATTGGGGATTGTCCATTCTAAATTGTTTGTTATTGTATTTTCTAAAATTAAATCACTATTGCTTCCTATCTCAAAAGTTAGCTCTTTTTCACTTTGATTTGATGTTTTAATTATCTTGTTTAGCATTTCTTCTCTATTTACAAAAAGCCTCAAATATGAGCATTTGTTGTAATTGCACACTAAATAACAGTACATACACATTGCTGTGCAACCAGATGAAGTGTATGGCACAAGGAAATCGGAAGTTTTGTGATTTGGAACGAATTTATGCGTTTTTCTAATTCCAATTATTAAATATTTCTTCATATCTGTAAAATCACAATTTCCTCTACATCTCATTTCTGGTATATTGTTGTGGTTCTCAATTATCATTTTGGGAACATCTTTATATTTTTCTAAAAGCTCTTGACCAAGTTTATAGTTTGTTATATTTTCTTCATACAAAATCTCTTTTGGCATAAACATTTTGCTTTCACCTCAAGAATATTTTGGTTGATTTTTAATTTAATTATGTAATTCATAAGCAAAAAAATGCAGTCTAAACTGCATTTTTTTATACTTTTTTTATTCTAAATGTAGGTATTCCTGTTGAATATGGTGCTATATCATAGTGTTGGTAATAAATATATACTGCATCTTTTGTTAGATAAAAACTATTTGGGTTAAATGTACTTATAACAAGCTGGCAGCTATCTTCAAAAAATACTCGTGGATTTGCTGCAATTTGTCTGTTTATTTCTTTGAATATGTCTACCATAAAATATGGATTATTCTTAAATACATCTTCTAGTTTAATCATTCTGCCTGTTATCATATTCCAGTTTTGTGATGTCCTAATAGTATCTCCATGTGCTCCACCTGAATAGATGTATTCATCTGCATACAAACTTATAACATTATTTGCATTTAATGTTACCTCATAATTTCGAACAACCTCGTATGCCCTTTGTGGGTAACCATTCTTTTTGTTATACTTATAAAGTTCCACCGCTTGCTTAAATAGCTCATTTTCACTTCTTCTTTGCAAATCTAAAGCCTGCTTTTTGTTGTATATATTGAAGTTAATTATGCCAAAACTATGTGTTTTTGCTTCAATATATGGATAGTTAATTTTGTAAGTTAGAACCACTGTACCTTCATACATCATTTTTCTTTCTAAAACATTATTATCAATTTTATACATAAAAATCCCCCTCAAGTAAATATATGCTTGAGGGGTGAGTTTTGTTATTCTATTTCAAACTATCTACAACCATCACAAACTTAACTTCTCCGCTATTTCCTTCACTTATCATTCCAAAGTTATTATATTCATTGCTTAAATCATTTAGTTTTTCAACTCTTTTTGAAATGTTCTTTACATCTCCATTTATTAAGTTACATACTTTTTGTATTCCTTCTGTATCAAATTTTGTTGCTCCTTCTGCTAAGCTTTGTGTTCCGTTCTTTAAGGTTTGTAGTGAGCTTGGTAATTCCTTAGTTGAGTTTGTAAGTTTTGCTAGGTTTTCTTCTAATTCTTTTGTTCCTGCTGATATTTTTTGTAGACCCTTTTCTAAGGCCGTAATTTGGGCTTGTGATGTTTCTGTTGGTGTTATTTTGGCTATTACTGCTTCATTTGTTTTTTCTTGTTTTGTTAGTGCTGTAATTCTTGCGGTTAACCTATTTGCTCTTGTTGTTAACTCATCTATTGTTGTTTGCATTGCTGTTTTATCTGCTTCGTCTGTTAATTTTGCTTTTAATACTGTTAGGTTTGTTATTTGTTTTTTTAGCTCTCCTGCTTCTGCTGTAGCCTGTGTTATTTCGCTATTTAATACTTGGTTATTTGATTGTAACATTCCTATTGATGTTGTAATTAAGTCTGTAAGTTTTTGTTTTAATGCATTTATTCCTACAACTAAGCCTTCTTCACCATTTACGCCTGCATTTAATTCTTGTGCACCATTATATAATGCTACTGCACTTTGTGGTAGTGCTCCTAGTTTTGAACTTAGAAGTCCAACTCCTTCGTTAACTTTATTTGCTCCATCTACTATTTGTTTGCTTGATTCTTTTAGTGTGTCTGCTTTTGAATATACTGTATCTAGTTTATCAAATATTTCTAAGTCGCTTAAGTCTACCATTTTTGCTGTTACATAAGTAATTATGCTGTTTTGTTCAAAGTCTGTTGTGTCTAAAGTTATTTCAATGCTTGTTGGTATATCTATTTCTTTTTTAGATACGTTTAAACTTTCTTGTAGTCCAGGAAGTGCCATTCCTACTAATGCTGTTTTTGAACCATCATCTACTAATTTTCCGTTTGTAATTGAGATGTTTTTGTTATTTGTATTATCAAATACTGTTCCTGCAACTACTACAAATGGAATGTACATTGTTGTTTTTCTTCCATTTACTGTTACTTCTCTTGCCTCTTTGTTTGTGTATTCTATTGTTATTTTAACATTACCTGATTTGCCTACTATATCTTTTGCTGAGATTTCTTCTCCATTTAATTCGTATTTTATGTTACAAGTAACAGGTAATTCTTGTGTACTTTCACCTTGATAATAAATGTCGTTTCCATTTGCTTGCCATACAAGCTTGTTATCTTGTTTTTCAAATGTTTCATCACCATTTGTATTTTCAATATTGATTAAGTTTGATAAGTCTTCTATTATTTGTTCATTATCACTGTTTTCTATATGTGTTGTTACTATTGTTTTATATGCGTTTCCTTCATTATCTAGTTTTGAATATACAGTTTCTGATTTTGTATATGCAAATACTGGTGCTGATGTTGTTGCTATAATGGAACATAAGGCTGTTCCTGCAATTATTTTTGAAATTTTATCTTTCATAATTCATTCCTCCTAATTTTTAACTTCTTTCATTCCCATTGTTGTTTTGCAAATTAATTTATCAAACATCATTAGGAATGCTGGTAATACTGTTATTACAACTACCATACTAATTAATGCGCCTCTAGACATTAATGTACATAGTGAACCAATCATTTCAATTTTTGAGTAAACACCTACTCCAAATGTTGCTCCGAAGAAGCACAAACCACTTGTTACTATTGAACTTATTGATGTTCCTAATGCTTCATCTATTGCTGATTTCTTGTCTTTTCCTTCTTTTCTAAGTGTTATATATTTTGTTGTTATTAATATTGCATAATCTATTGTTGCTCCAAGTTGTATTGTTCCTATTACAATTGATGCTACAAATGGTAGGCTTGTATGTGTGTATGCTGGTATTCCCATATTTATAAATATTGCAAATTCAATTATTGTAATTAATATTACTGGTAATGATATTGATTTTAATACAAATATCATTATGATAAATATAATTGATATTGAAACTGTATTTACACTATTGAAATCGTGGTTTGCAATTTCAACTAAGTCTTTCATTAAAGGTCCTTCACCTGCTAAGATTGCATCTTTATCGTATTCCTTTATGATGTCATTTACTTTTGTTATTTGCTCATTTAGCTCATCTGTTGCCATTTCATAATTTGAATTAATTAATATTAATTGATATTTATCATTTTCAAAAACTGATTTAATATCATCTGAAAGCATTTCTTCTGGCAAGCTAGATAGTTTTGCATAGCTTAATGTCCATTCTATTCCATCTACATTTTCAATTTCTTCTAGCATTTCTTTTATTTCGTGTGTTGGAACACTTTTATCTATTAATGCTATTTCAGTTGATACCATGTTGAATTTTTCTTTTAGCTCTGTGTTTGCTTCAATGCTTGGTAATGTTTTTGGTAATGATTTATCTAGATTATAGTAAACTTCTGTATGTGTGTATCCCCATACTGCAAATGGTAGAACAATTACAAACACTGCAATTATTGCCCAGCGATGTTTAATATTGAAGTCTTTTAAATGTTTGAATTTTGGCATTATTTCTTTGTGTTTAGTTTTTTCTATTGATTTATCAAATGTAAGTATTAATGCTGGTAAAACTGTTACTACACAAATTAGTCCAAATAGAACACCTTTTGCCATAACCAAACCTATATCTTTTCCTAATGTTAAGTTCATGCTACATAATGCTAAGAAACCTGCAATTGTTGTAAGTGAACTTCCTATTACTGATACGAATGTTTTTGAAATAGCTTGTGCCATTGCTTCTTCTTTATCTTGTGTCTTTTCTTTTTCAGCTATATAGCTGTGATATAGGAATATTGCAAAGTCCATTGTTACACCTAATTGTAATACTGCACTTATGGCTTTTGTAATGTAAGATATTTCTCCTAGGAAGATGTTTGTTCCCATGTTGTATAGAATTGCTATTCCAATGTTTAGTAGTAAAAATACTGGTGCTACGTAAGAGTCAAGTGCTAATTGTAGAATTATGAAGCATAGAACAACTGCAATTGCTACATAAATTACAACTTCTGAATTAGATAAATCTCTTGTATCTAATACTGTTGCTGACATTCCACTTATTTTACATTGTTTATCTGTCATACTTCTTAAAGTTTCAATTGTTTCTAGTGTTTTGTCTGATGATATTCCTTCTTTAAATGTTACTAGAAGTGCTGTTGTTCCATCTTTATATACCTTGTCTTTAATATCATCTGGTATCATTTCAACTGGAATGTTTGTGCCTAAAATATCTGAAACACCAACTACTTTTTCTACATTATCGGTGTTTCTAAATTTCTCCTCTAATTTTTTAATATCTTTTGTTTTCATATTATCTAATAGCACTATTGAATATGATCCCATGTTGAAGTTGTTTTGCAATATATTTTGTCCTTGCATTGTTTCAATGTTTTCTGGAAGATATACTAAAATATCGTAGTTTACTCTAGTTGCTTTCATTCCAAGAAATGATGGAATTAATAATAATATTGCTATTATTAAGATTAATGTTTTGTTTTTACATATTTTTCTTGCAAAGTATAACATTTTTTTCTCTCCTTTCATTTATGACTAATGGTCACTTTCTATATATTACCACTTTTATGACCATTGGTCAATAGTTTTGTTGAATTTTTTTTATTTTTCTTTATTTATAAATATATAATTTTTTGGCTTGCTTGTCTCAATTCCTGTTCGCAGAAGTCCTATATGCCTTTTATGGCACCCTTTCTCACGGCGAACTTTTTCCATAAAATTCATTTAGGACTTCTAGCTCCATCCACTCGAACCGCTGCACCTTCATAATTTTATATTATTAGGATTTGAAATATTCAATTGTTTTTGAAAAATTTAATATTTACATTAACATTAAAAGCATTTTAATGTTAATGCTTTTAATGTTTTTAACTTTTAAATCTCAATTACTTTATCTTTTAAATAATTCAAAACTCCACTTTCAGTTTTAAAAGCAAAAACCAATTTGTAAGAAGTAAGTTCTTGAGTTTTTTTACCAAATTTCTTATTAATCTCATTTTTCCCATACTTGCCATCACCAATAATTGGAAAGCCAGCATGTGCAAGATGGGCTCTTATTTGATGTGTTCTACCAGAGTATTCTAATAATACTTCTAAAGTTGAAGTATTGTTTTTCATATTGGTTTCTAAAACCTTATATGATGTAACAATTTTTTTATAGCCTGTTTTAGGCACATCTGAGATATATACCATAGTTATTTTTTATAGCTTCAGCTCTTACATCTATATTATCCTTGTTATTTTTCAGGTTTTCTTTTATTTTAGCGGATATGTTTTCTGCCTTTGCCTCTGTTTCGGGCTCCGGCTTTACATTTCCTTTACGATTGATGCAGCTTATGTTTCCACACTGTTTACATATATTAAAATCGGTGCATTCTTTTTTTTCATCCTGACTCCATGTGAAAAAAGCAACTGTCTTTTGCGGCACAAATACCATTGCCTCATTGATCTTCACATCCTGTATGCCCTGTTTTTCTATGAGCTTTCCGGCCTGTGCAATATCATCCACATCCAAAAACCTCATTCCAGCCACATAAGTCCCTGTATGTGATGCATGTTCATCATAAAAAGCCCTGTACGCACGTCTTAGAACACCCATGGCATAACATTCCACAATATAAGCCTTTAACAGCTCTTCTTTTTGCTCATAACGCTCAATCCGGTCATCAAAGTAGCTGCCGGCTTTTGTTTTGGAGTGACGAGAGCAGTAAATATGGTCTAT
>OQVL01002498.1_pt1 | contig 11240 bp, 8 predicted proteins | sample 1691501 | NCBI WGS metagenome assembly OQVL01 (sample SAMN03418253, study PRJEB22391) | human gut metagenome | biome: human-gut; feature: organic feature; material: feces | host: Homo sapiens | place: Tanzania | collected 2013-01
AGAGCCTCTTTGAGGACGTCAAATGGGCACTTTCAAATCGTAAGTTGGGCACTTTTAAAACGCCACTAAAAAAGCTCCCAAAAATGCATAAATATGCAGAAATCGGAAGCTCTTTAGAACAGGGGAAAACGGAAGAAAAAAATCGCATTTACATGCTGTCGTAAACATTACATTTACATGCTGTCGTAAACATCACATCAACAAGCTACCGATGGCTTATGTTAACTGCTCACGTTCTTCCCTTTCCTTCTTGTCATATTTGGCTATAAGCTCAAAGTTGCTGCCAATCCACTTATAATAATAGGTGTAGCCCGATAGGTCGGTGGCCTTAACACCCACATAGGACAAGCCAAAGGCAGGCCCCGGTAGGGTGTGGACAGAGAAATCGCTGATGTTGTCGTGCCATTGGGGCAGCAAGGGCATGACGGGCGAGAAGTAAGAGGAGATGTTCCATTGGTTGCCGCTTCTTACCCTATAGAACGAGTTGCCGATGGGTTGCATCTCTTCATGCATCATCTGTGTGGCGCGAAGGTTGAACGACGCACCATCACACATGGGCGATGCGCCATCGCAGACAATCTGCATTCCGTAACTGTCAAAAAACAGATGGGTGTAGGCGTTAATCTTGGTTATGTACTCCATACCTTCAAACCTTACACCAGTCACTTGTTCCTCATGAATAAGATAGAAGCCTTCTTTAAATCCGTCGAAGCAAAGATATAGGTCTTTACGATCAGGATCATAACGGTCAATGACCAACTCGCTCTCAGAGGCAAGGCGGAACGAGAGACCTGTCATCTGCTCCAACAGAAGCACGGCACGCAACGCTGTATGTAGGCCAAGGCGCGGGAAATAGCCGTCGGTTGCGCGGTTGTTTATAATGCTCATGGCCTCTGCGAGCGAATTGTCGCCAAGCGTAAAGACCTCCACCTTGTCGCCGTCGTCGTCATAAGGATGGTTGTTCCACACCCTCCTACGTTTCATGCCAGAGAGGAACGAGCGCAGCTTCTGCTTGGTGGCTTCATCGAGGTTCCGCTCCCAGCGCACCTCTATCTTTGCAGGACGGTCTTCCTTGACAGCACCTTCGCAGTCGGTCGTCTCATCGTTGGGGAAGATGGTCTCACGAACAGCAAAAACACTTTTCGGAATGTCAGACCAACCGTCCGACCTACGGGTTGCGTCACCAACTGGCGTTGGAACGTCAGCTGAAGGAGCAGCCGGTCCGCCCACCGACGAGGGGGCCGATGCCAGCAGACGTTGCGCCTCGTCAACAAACTCGCCGACGGTTTGATGACGCATGCGGCGCAGAGGCTGCATGGCACGTTCAACGAGAGCTATGACGGCTGGAGGCACGCCTGCCGATGACAGTTCGTCAACGGGCAATCCCTCGTTGAGCACCACCGATGCCTCGGGCGGCACGCTGCCTGTGAGCATCTTGAAGAGGGTGGCACCGAGAGCATAGATGTCGAGCGTGGGCATGAACCCGTCGGCTTTATTGAAGCTGTGCTGCTCGATGGGGGCATAGCCTGTTGTGCCCTGCCCTATGCGTGTGCTCGACTCAGGCTGTCCGTCGGCACCGAAACACTTGGACAATCCGAAGTCGATGAGCACGATGTGTCCGTCCTCGCCCCGCATGACGTTAAGCGGTTTGAGGTCGAGGTGCAGCATGTGCTGGGCGTGCATACACTTGAGTGCCTCACCAATCTGTATAGCTATGTCGAGCGCCTCACGACAAGAGAGCTTGCCGTGAGAGAGGATATGCTGATCGAGGTTGCCGCCAGAGAGATATTCCATGACATAATAGACCGTGTCGTTCTCCTCAATGGTCTCGAGCACCTTGACGATGTGGTCGTTGTCAAGCCGCGACAGGTTCTGCGCCTCGCGCAGGAAGTCGCGGCGATAGTCGGAGCAAAGCGTACTGTCACTCACGGAGAACACACGCAGTCCGTTTCGGCTACTCACATCGCGCAAGAAAAACTCTTTTATCGCCACCATGGCCGCCGACTCGATGGCGCCGAGCCGACCCTTCAGTCGCACGTTGGCAACATAGGTTATGCCGAACGACCCTTGTCCGAGGACACGCTCTATGCGGTAGTCGTTATGTGTGCCGTGGATCACGGTTCCGGGTTGTAGCTGTGTAGAAGTCATAAGAAGAAAGGTTGAAGGATTATCGGCCGATCCAGCTCTCAGGGTTGAGCTTGGCCATGTTATGTCGCAGCTGGAACTGAAGGATGTGGTCGCGTCCCACCGTTCCGAGGGCCTGACGTGTCGACACCTTCTGTCCGCGGCTCACACACACCGACGAGAGGTTACAGTAGACCGAGATGTAAGAGCCGTGGCGCACCATGACCACCATGGAGCCGCTAAAGCCGAAGACGGCACTCACCTCGCCGTTGTAGATGCTTCGTGCCTGGGCGCCAGGCGATCCGAGGATGTTGATGCCCTTGTTGTCGAGCGTCACACCCTTCAGGCCCTCCACGTTATACTGTCCGAAATGGCTCACCACACGGTAGCTGCCCGTGATGGGCATGGGCAGACGGCCACGGTTCTGCTCAAACGCTCCCGACAGGGCACGGTCTGCCGACGGCACGGTAAGCGCCTCGTGAGCATTCTCCTTGACCTCAGCAATCTCCTTCTTGCTGCGCTTGGCATCGGCCTCAGCCTTGCGCTCAGCCGCCAGACGTGCTGCCTCGGCCTCGCGCGCCGCCTGCTCGGCACGTTCGCGCTGTGCCGCGTTCTCACGCTGTGCCGCCAGACGCGCCGCCTCCTTGAGGCGTTGCTCACGCGCCTTCGCCTCAGCAATACGCCGTGCGTTCTCACGCGCCTCAGCCTCAGCCTGCGCCTTCTTGCGTGCCAGCTCGGCAGCCCGTCTTCTTGCCGCCTCGGCCTCAGCCTTGCGGCGGGCCTCAGCCTCGGCACGCTTGCGGGCCTTCTCCACCTCTATGGCTATCTGCCGGTCGATCTCGGCGTTGAGCTTTGCGTTAATCTTCTTCTGCTGGTTTATGATCTGCTGAATGGTTTTCTGCTGCTTTTGCAGCGATGCCACCATGTTTTGCTGCTCCGTCTGCTGACCCTCAAGAGCCTTGCGTTCCTCCTGACCTTTTGCGAGCAGCGTGGTCTTGTGGCCCTTGACCTGTTGCAGCTGACGGTGTTTCTCGTCGACCTGTACCTGCTTGGCCTTCACAGCCTCGCCCTGCACACGCTGGTAGGCGGCATACTCGCGTGCAAACCTCAGGCGACGATACATCTGCGCGAAGCCCCTCGCCGAGAGGATGAAGAGCAGACGGTCCTGGAAGGTGTGCTGACGGGTGATGTAACGCATCGACTTTATGTAACGCGCCTTACGCTCGTTAAGCTGCTGCTCAAGCGTCTTGAGCTGGGCGTTCAGGATGCCGATGTTGTTGTCGATGTGGGAGATGTCGCTCTGTATGTTGTCAATCTTCTTCTGTCGCTCCCCTATCTCGGTGTTGAGCACCATGAGGCTTTGCAGACGCTTCTTCACGTCGGCCTTGTTGGCACGAAGGGCCTGCTCCTGCTGTTTTATTTTTTTCTGCACCTGCGAGCGCTGGTTCTGCAGACCGCGAATGGAGGCGTTGGTGTAGCTGGCTGTGCCTTTCTTGTTCTTGCCCTTGTTCTTAGCTGTCTGCCTGCCCTTGGTTTTCTGCGCACCTTTTCTTGCCGCGTTGTTGCGCGACGAGGCAGCGGTGCTCTTGCGCTTTGTTGCTGTAGAGCGTGTGACCGTGGCCTTTTGCTTTGACGTGTTGCGCTTCTGCTGCGCCTGTGTGGAGAAGGCGAGCAGAGCGAGGAGAGAAACAATGATTATTCTTTTCATTGACATTAATTGATTTTTTCAGATAAAAAAGAGGGGCGACCGATTTGGGTTAAAACTGCAACAGCTTCTGCAGCACGTCGGTAGCGTCGATCTGCTTATATTTTGGCGACACCTCCGTGAGGGCATCCCAGTTGGACGATGTCTTGACGTCGTTCATCCTGATGCTCACCTGCACGGGCGGCACCTTGTTGGAGGCTGTTGTGGAAAACTTGAAGACCTGCTGTGCCGGAAACTGCTTCACGCCCACGGCCTTAAACGAAGAATATTTCCAGTTGAGCGTCGACTCGCCGTGAGCCTGACTGCGGTACAGAATGTTGGCTTCGTTTATGCGTCCTGTCTGGCGGTCGGTCTGCCATGCCATCTGCATGCGGCCGCTGTTTTGCGTCACCGTGACCCGTGGTGTGGTGCCGGCGAGCGCGGCATCAAACTTCTTGAGCTGTCCCTGACCGACCTTCTTCTCTCCCGGCACAAAGAGCTGGTTCCAGAAGAGCGACTGAAGGCTGTAGAAGGTGATACCGTTCTGGCGTAGGAAGTCGACTTGCGAATAGTCGGCCTTCACATATTCCTTGTGCAGACGGTCAATGACGAGCACATAGTCGGGCGTAAACTCCAGTCGGCCCACCTCTGTTCCGAGGATGGGTATGAAGAGTTGGAGACGGATGACCTTGTCCTTGCGCATGCGCAGCGCTCCCGGCACGGTGATGTCCTTGCTTCCTGCTGTGAGGTTGAAGCTGATGTTGCCCACGATGTCGTTGGCATAGACCTGGTTGTCGTTGACCTTTTGCAGGAACGCCATGGTCGTGACGGTGTTGTCGTCGGCAGCCTCGGTCTTGGCGTTGTGCTTCGACGAGGTAGATGGTGTTGCGGTGCCGTCGGCCACAGCCTTCTTTGAGGCGCAAGAGCCGAGCAGCAAAGGAGCAGCGATGGCTGCTGCCATGAGTATAACTTTTGTTTTCATTTTTTCGCCTTTTTAATTTTTCGTTCAAACAGAGCCTTGTCGCCGCCTCGCGAGATGGCCAGCTGCCAGAAGCTGACGGCGCGGTCGGGGTCGCCAAGCTTCATGTAGATCTCTCCTGCATGGTCAATGACCACAGGCGTGACATGCACCGTGTCGGTGTCGTTCTTCACCGCCTGGTCTATGTATATCTTTGCCTCGGCATAACGCTTCTGCTGATACAAGATCCAGGCGTAGGTGTCGAGATAGGTCGCGTTGTCGGGTTCGGCCTTTACCGTGCGGTAGCTCATCTCCTCTGCCTTGGTGAGGTTGAGGTTCTTCTCGCTCAGATAGTAGGCATAGTTGTTGAGGCACGATATGTTGTCGCTCTTCCATTGCAGACAACTGTCGTAGGCGGCGAACGCCTCCTTCTCCTGACCCTTGGTGTAGAGGATGTCGCCCATGAGAGCGTAGAAGTCGGACACAAACTCGGGATTGCTCTCCTGCGTTATCTCGCCGACACCACGGCGGAAGGCATCGAGGGCAGCGTCGCTCTCATTCTTCTGGTAGTGGGCCAGGCCGAGAAAATAGTAGAACGCCATCTCGTCGGGGATATACTGTATGGCCTGTGATGATGCGGCGATGATGTCATCCCAGCGCTCCATGGGCCATAGCTTCTGCAACAGTTGCAGACGTGCCGGGGCGTTGTCGGGCGAAATGTCGATGACCTTTTGCAGGGCGTGACACACCGTCGAGTCGGGCATCTTCTTCAGCTCCATATACACCGCACGGAGCATCGCCACGTTATCGTCCTTGGGAGAGGCTTGCTCCATCCTGTCGAGGAGGGCGAGCACCTGTGTGCTGTCGCCGCCTTGAGCCTCGTTCTCATCGATGACCTGCTTGACCATCGATGTTTTGGTTTTTATATTGGTCTTTGCGCTGAGCAATATGCGGTCGCGCAGCTGTGTGGCGAGCGAGTCGCGGCCCGCCTGTCTGTAATAGTCGTAAAGCGACGTGAGGGCATACTCGCTCTCGGGGTCTGCCTCCACGGCAGCCGTGAACAGCTTGTAGGCATCGTTCTTACGGTCGTTCTGAAGAAGCCAGTTGCCGAGCATGACCTTATAGTTTGGCTCGTTGGGGTGGCTGTCGACGAGCGAGCGCAGCTGCTTGAGCGCCATCTTTCTGTCGCCCTTCAGCTCATAGACGTTCATCTTTGCCAGCGTCAGCTCCTCGCTGGAGCCGTCGACCTCCTCCATCAGCTCCAGACAGCGCAGCATGTTGTCATAGTCTTTCTCGTGACGGTAGAGCTGTGTGAGCACGCTGAGTATGTCGCTACGGTCGCGGTGGTGCTTATATAGACGCTCGTAGGCTTCAATGGCCTTGGCGTAGCTGTTTGTTCCGATAAAATATTGCGCCACCTGCTCTTGGTATGTGTCGTTGGCCGGACTGAGCGTTGCTGCCTTCTGCAGATAGTTGAGCGCCATGGTGTCGTTGTTGAGCTCCGAATAATAGAGCGCTGCGAGATAATAGGCCTCCGCCGCCTTGGGGTTGATGCTTATGCAATGGTTCAGCAGGTCGAAGGCGGCATCAAGGTTGCCCGCGTTCTGCTGTCGCACGGCCTCAAGAAAGAAATAGTCGTAGCGTCGGCTGTCGTTGCGCGAGAGACTATTGGCAAAGGCGCAGGTATTACCCTGCTCCTTTGCCTCAAAAATGGTGGTCTTTTTGTCCTTGTGGTTGTCCTTCATGAAAGGCAGGTTGCCTGCCAGCGCAGGTCCGAAGACCAAGGCCATGATCAGGGCCACAAAGACGAGGGGTGTATGGTTGAAATGGATATGTCGCATTGTCGTTTGTGTTATGGGGTTCATTTTACTCCCGTGTGGCCGTAGCCTCCCTCGCCGCGCTCGGTGCTGTCGAGCTCTGTGACGGGGACAAACTGCACCTGTGCATGGCGTGCCACCACCATCTGGGCAATGCGTTCGCCGTCGTTAACCACAAAATTGTCTGACGAGAGGTTCACCAGCAGCACCATCAGTTCGCCACGATAGTCGGCATCGATGGTGCCAGGCGAGTTGAGCACGGTGATGCCCTTCTTCAGAGCCAGTCCGCTGCGGGGGCGCACCTGTGCCTCATAACCTGGGGGCAGCGCTATAAAGAGGCCTGTGGGTATGAGGCAGCGCTCAAGCGGGCGAAGGGTTATGGGCGCGTCGATGTTGGCACGCAGATCCATGCCGGCGCTTAGCGGCGTTGCATACTGTGGCAGGGGGTGATGGCTGCGGTTGATTACTTTCACTTCGGTAATATCTGTCATTGTCATTTTTTCTTGCGTATTTAAGATGCAAAAATACTGATTATTATCCACATTGCTTCATTTTTTGTGCTAAAAATGGTTGAAGGGGATGATGGAGAGGCTATTTGCGCAAGTTTAAAACGGATAATCTGCGCTAACAGGCGTTTTTAGATGCGTTTGCGCAAGTTTAAAAGTGGATAATCTGCGCTAACGGGTGTTTTTAGATACGTTTGCGCAAGTTTTATAAAGAAACAGCAAAAAGATGAGGATAGGGAAAAGAAAATGAAAGATTGAGAAAAAAGGAAATGAAGAAGATGAAGGTTAAAGGCAAGAAGATAAAGACGTGGTTTTCAAGGCATATAAAGAGATTGTTTTGTTACATTTTTGTTTTTTATGGGTCGTTTCTCATTTTTTTATTAACTTTGCCGCTATGAAATGGAACCAGCTCATATCTAACAAACGGTTTGGACAGGAGGAACGTCACCGCCTGCGCCATGACGACCGCTCCGAGTTTAAGCGCGACTATGACCGCTTGATCTTCTCGGCGCCCTTCCGCCGCATGCAGAACAAGACACAGGTGTTTCCGCTGCCGGGCAGCATCTTTGTGCATAACCGCCTCACCCACTCGCTGGAGGTGGCGAGCGTGGGCATGTCGTTAGGCAACGACACAGCCCGCGTGATCAAGCAGCGACGCCCCAAGTTGGCGGGAACGCTGTTTGAGGAGCTCGGCACCATTGTGAGCACGGCCTGTCTGGCACACGACATGGGCAACCCGCCGTTCGGACACAGTGGAGAGAAGGCCATACAGGCGTTCTTCCGCGAGGGGGCGGGCCAAAAGCTGCAGACGCATCTGTCGCCCGACTTCTGGAACGACCTCATACACTTTGAGGGCAACGCCAACGCCTTCCGTCTGCTCACACACCGTTTTCACGGGCGCCGCGAGGGCGGGTTCGTGATGACCTACGCCATGCTGGCGAGCATCGTGAAATATCCGTTCGAGAGCCACTGGGCAGGCACGCACGGCAAGTTTGGCTTCTTCTGCACGGAGCGCGAGAGCTTTGTGCGCATTGCCACAGAACTGGGCATACGCCGTCTCTCTGCCGAGGGTGAGCCGCTACGCTACGCCCGTCACCCGCTGGTCTATCTGGTGGAGGCTGCCGATGACATTTGCTATGAGATCATGGACATCGAGGATTCGCACAAACTGAAGATTCTTAGCTATGAAGAGACCGCCGACCTGTTTCTGTCGTTCTTCGACGAGGAGACGCGCCGAAACATTCAGCAGCGTGCCAAGGATGAGGGCGTGAGCGATGAGAACGAGGAGATTGTGTATATGCGTGCATGCGTCATTGGCAAGCTTGAGAACGAGTGTGCCAAGGCGTTCTGCGACCACGAAGAGGAGATTCTGGACGGCACGTTCGAGGGCAGCCTCATCGACCACATAACGCCAGAGGTGCGCGATGCCTACCGACGCTGCCAGAAGCTGAGCGTGAAGAAGATATACAACAGCAAGCCGGTGCTCGACGTGGAGCTGAGCGGTTACAAGATCATGGAGACACTCATGGAGACGCTCGTCGACGCCGCCTGCCGTCCCGACAACTACCACTCGAAACAGCTCATACGCCGCTTCAGCAGCCAGTATGACATCGAAAGCGAGGACCTTGAGACGCGCATCATGGCGGTCATCGACTTCATTAGTGGCATGACCGACATCTTTGCCCTCGACTTCTACCAAAAGATCAATGGCACCTCGCTGCCGATCGTTTAAAGGTAAAAAGGTAAAAAGGTAAAAAAGGGCTAACGCCGAATTAAGGGAAAAACGAAAAGGGAAAAATTCGATAGCCTCTTTTAAGTGAAGAACGAAGAGTGATGAGTGAAGAATTCGATAGCCTTTTAAAAAGGAAAAATCAAAATTCGAAAATTCGTCATCGGCTGAAAGCCGACAATTCAACATTCAAAAATCAACATTTCTAAGCCGCAAAGCGGCTAGGTTGGTGGAGCTTTAAATTTATTTTTATGACAACACAACTTCTACAAACAATGTGCACCGACAGCATGGCGATAAACATCGTGCTGTTGGTGCTTGGAGTGATTATTGTATTGAAAGGAGCCGACTGGCTTACCGATGGCGCGGTGAACATCGCGACACGCTTCGGTGTCAGTCAGATGGTCATCGGACTGACAATCGTGGCCATGGGCACATCGATGCCTGAGTTTTGCGTGAGCATGGTGTCGGCACTGAAAGGCACGCCCGACCTTGCCGTGGGTAACGTGGTGGGCTCAAACACCCTTAACACGCTGCTCATTGTGGGCTGCTCTGCCCTGGTGGCACCCATCATGGTGAAACGGTCGAGCGTGAAACGCGACATCCCGTTTGCTGTGGTGGCTTCTCTGCTTATGCTCCTCTTCTGCCTCGATGGAGCGATAGGAAGAGTTGATGCCGCCGTGCTCTTCGCAGGCTTTTGCCTCTTCATGTTTGTGACGCTGAAATATGCGAAAACAACAGAAGAACACGCAGCAACCGTGGCGACAAGTGGCGAAGCAATGGCAACAGCGGCTGCAGCATCGACCTCGGTTTCTGAAACACCTACGTCTCAGACCTCAGCTCCTGAAGCATCTGTGTCTCAGACCTCAGCTTCTGAAGCATCTGTAGCATCTATGCTTAAAGCGGTCGTAATGCTCGTTGTCGGTCTGTTGTGCCTCATCGCCGGCTCCAACATGTTTGTCGACAACGCCTCGTTCGTGGCCTCCAGTCTCGGTGTGTCGGATGCTGTGATTGGCTTGACCATCGTGGCAGGTGGCACCTCGCTGCCAGAACTCGCCACCAGTATGGTGTCGGCAAAGAAGGGCAACAGCGACATAGCCATAGGCAACGTGATAGGCTCCAACGTGTTTAACATCCTCATGATCATCGGCATAACGGGCCTCGTCAAGCCCATGCACATAGCTGGCATAACCACACTCGACCTCATCATGATGCTCGCCAGCATGCTGCTCATGTGGTTCTTCTGCCGCACGACCTATAAGGTGAAACGCTGGGAAGGTGCCGTGCTCACCATCGTCTACCTTGCTTATCTGACATGGCTCGTCATGAACGCCGTTTAAAGGATTTTTTAAAGGCTTTTTAAAGGTAAAAAAGTAAAAAGGTAAAAAAGGGCTGACGCCGTTGGAAGGGAAAAAAGAAAAGGGAAAAATCCTATAAACTTTTTAAAGGTAAAAAAGTAAAAAGGTAAAAAAAGGGCAGACGCCGTTACTGTTTATAAGAGAAAAGAGAAAAGAAAAAAGAAAAAAGAAAAAAGAGAAAAGAAAAGTGAAAAAAATATTATAGCTTGTATAATTGAGAAACAATGAAAAAAGCGATATATACAGCCATTGGCGCAACAATTATTGCGGCCATGACATCATGCACGATAGAAACCAGCGACAACGGCAACTTTGACGGGTTCTGGCATCTTGAACAAGTGGACACGCTGGCAACAGGCAACACGCTTGACATGTCAGGAAAGCGCGTGTTCTGGGGCGTGCAATATAAGCTCTTAAGCGTGCGCGACACCGACAAAGAAGGCATTCACGGTTATTATTTACGCTTCCGCCAGACAGGCGACAGCATAATAACCAGCACTCCCTATAAGGACAACTGGCATGAGGACAAAGGCGACAACGGCGGCGACCACCCCATTGACGACCCCACCCTGCTGGCCCCTTACGGCATAAACAACCTTGAGGAAGGCTTTGCCAAAGAAAAGCTGACAGGCGGCAGAATGGTGCTACGTTCAAAGACGCTACGTCTCCATTTCAAGAAGTTCTGAAACTTTCAACAACAAGATTACAACTATCTCGATTGTTACAAAAAAGTGAGGCACTTAGACCTCGTAAATGACGTATTTAGCAAGTGTAAATAACGCATTTACGAGGTCTAATTGCCTCAGTTGCTTTTAAACCCTGATACGAATATGACTTACAAACATGCTTTGCAAAGGATGCAAAAATGTTAAAACGGGAGCATTTTTACCCTAATTTTGCATAAATATACAGAATGACAAAAAGATAGCAAACAAGGCCTTATTCTTTCACAATGTACGAATAAATAGTTAAAATCAAATCACGAATTGTTAACAGTTCTTAAGCACACCCCTCTTTTGTCATTAAGCCTCTTTGAGGTCGTCAAAGAGGCTTAATGAGCTCCT
>OQVL01002500.1_pt1 | contig 11239 bp, 9 predicted proteins | sample 1691501 | NCBI WGS metagenome assembly OQVL01 (sample SAMN03418253, study PRJEB22391) | human gut metagenome | biome: human-gut; feature: organic feature; material: feces | host: Homo sapiens | place: Tanzania | collected 2013-01
ATGGTTTTGCGCCACGTTTGAGGTGATAGAGTGTATAAAGTGTACCAAGGGGATGGAAATCCGTCAAATCTTCGTAAAAAATCACTTAATTTCATGTTTTATACATTATTTATTATCTATGTAATTCGTATAACGATAAAATTTTATACTTTTGCACCGATATGTCACAGAAGTTAATCCAAAGTCAGGAACAAAAGGCTGTACAGGGGTTACGCCTCACGCAGCAGCAGATGCTCGCAGTGAAGCTCCTCGAGATGCCGCTCACCGAACTGGAACAGAACATCCAGGCAGAGATTGACGAAAATCCTGCGATGGAGAGCGGTGGGGGAGAGGCCGGACTGGAGGCTGGGGACGGCTTTGACAGCCCGGATTTCTCAGACCACTCGGAGATGTCCGATTCGTCCGATTGGACTGAAAATTCCGATTCGTCCGAGCTTTCCGAGAAGGAAAAAACAGACACCGCCCTCGAAGACCGCCGCAGCGCCCTCGACGAGGCACTCTCGCGCATCGGCATGGACGACCGTATGCCGGAGGCGGAGACATCATCCTTCTACGGCGGCAACACCGACAATGCCGACTATGAGGAGATGGTCTACGGCGAGCAGGCCTCATTCTATGACAGTCTGAAGAGCCAGATGGTAGACGTGGACCTGACCGACAGGCAGCAGGAGGTAATGGAATACATTATCGGGTCGCTCGACAGCGACGGATTGCTGCGCAAGTCGGCCGACAGCATCTGTGACGAACTGGCCATATACCACAACATCGACTGCACGGAAGACGATATCCGGAGGCTGATAAAGATTCTGCAGAGCTTCGACCCTGCCGGCATCGGAGCCGCAAACCTGCAGGAATGTCTGCTGCTGCAGATAGGGCGCAGGCATCCGTCGCGCATCCGCGACCTCATGCACGACATCATCGCCCACCACTTCGAGGAGTTCATGAACAAGCGGTGGGACAGAATCGTGAAGCAGACAGGCATGAACGAAAGCACGGCAGAGACCGTCTACGCCGAACTGCTCCGCCTGAACCCGAAGCCGGGAGCCTCGCTCGGCGAGACCGAAGGCAGGAACATGCAGCAGATCACGCCCGACTTCATCGTGGACACGGCTGATGACGGCACCGTGAGCTTCTATATCAACAACGGGCACATTCCGGAGCTGCACGTTTCCCCCTCGTTCAGCGAGATAATAAAGGGATACAGGGAAAACAAGAATTCCATGTCGAGGCGCGACAAAGAGGCGCTGCTCTACGCCAAGGAGAAAGTGGAGCGCGCACAGGGGTTCATCGACGCCGTGAAGCAGCGGCAGCATACGCTCTATGCCACGATGAAGGCCATAATCGACATACAGCGCAAGTTTTTTCAGGACGGTGATGAGAGCGACATCAGGCCGATGATACTCAAGGACGTGGCCGACCGCACGGGACTCGACATATCGACAATCTCGAGGGTGAGCAACATGAAATACGCCCAGACCAGATGGGGCACGTTCAAACTGCGACACTTCTTCAGCGACAGCGTGAAGACCGACAGCGGCGAGGAGATGTCCACACGAAAGATAAAGCTCGCCATGAAGGAACTCATCGAAGGCGAGGACAAGAGAAAACCGCTCAGCGACGACACGCTGACCAAAATACTGATAAGTAAGGGTTATCCAATAGCAAGACGAACGATAGCAAAATACAGGGAGCAGCTGGGAATACCGGTGGCTCGGCTAAGAAAGAAATGAAAATCAGGAATATCATTACATTGGCAAAGGCGGTGAGCCTGATATCCTCACCGTTCTATCTGCCTATTATCGGACTGACGGCGCTGTTCTTGTTCACGTACCTCAGCCTGCTGCCTTTCTTCTATAAGGTTGTGGCGCTGCTTATGGTATATGTGTTTACCATCTTCATGCCCACCACGCTCATCAGACTCTACAACAGCTACCACGGTTGGACGCCGTTCGAGCTCGGGTCGAGGGAGAGGCGTATCATACCCTACGTGGTGTCCATCCTCTGCTATTTCCTCTGCTATTACCTGATGACCCTGCGCCACATGCCCCATCTCATGGGAAGCATCGTGGTGACGGCGCTCGCCACCCAGGTGATGTGTGCCATGATAAACATGTGGTGGAAGATATCGGTCCACATGGCGGCGATAGGCGCCATGGCGGGTTCGTTGGTATCATTTGCCGTCATATTCATGTTCAACCCTGTGGCATGGCTCTGCGTCATCATCCTGCTTGCCGGACTCATCGGCAGCGCCCGCATGATTCTGCGTCAGCACACGCTCCCGCAAATCTACGTAGGCTTCATCATAGGAGTCATCATCGGCTTCATCACAGTGATGGTGGTGTAGACCTCCAGGAAAAGTCCCTCTCAAAGAAGAAACGAAAAAATAACAAAACCCAATATAAAATGAAACCATTAGTAAGCATAATAATGGGCAGCACAAGCGACCTGCCCGTAATGGAGAAAGCAATGAAGTTCCTCGACGAAATGGAAGTTCCGTTCGAGGTCAACGCCCTGTCAGCCCATCGCACACCGGATGCTGTGGAGAAATTCGCCAAGGAGGCAGCCGGCAGAGGACTCAAGGTAATCATAGCAGGAGCCGGAATGGCTGCCGCACTGCCTGGTGTCATTGCTGCATCGACAAACCTCCCCGTCATCGGAGTGCCAATCAAGGGCAGTTCGCTCGACGGAATGGATGCCATGCTCAGCATCATACAGATGCCCCCGGGCATCCCGGTGGCAACGGTAGGAGTTAACGGTGCCATGAACGCCGCCATCCTCGCTGTGGAGATCATGGCTCTCGCCGATGAGACCCTCTGTGCCCGCATGACAGCCTACAAGGCCGGTCTCGGTGCCAAGATAGAAAAGGCAAACAAGGACCTCGCCGAACTGAAGTATAACTTCAAGACAAATTGATAGAGTCTCCAGAACTTCTGGGTTTTCTAGAATCTCTAGAATCTCTAGAACATCTAGAATCTCTAGAAATCATAGAAACCCTAAAACGCCTAGAGCCGCTATCCCCCGATTACCCCCAATAACAACAAACAATGACCTACGATATAAACCTCTTCAATTACTCCCGCCGCCCCACCCATCAGGTAAACGTGGGCGCCACACCGCTGGGAGCCGACAACCCGATACGGGTGCAGTCGATGACAACCACGCCCACAACCGACACCGAAGCGTGCGTGGCACAGGCGGAGCGCATCATCAAGGCCGGCGGAGAATATCAACACCGGTCTGCGCAGCGACGGATACGACACGCCGCTCGTTGCCGATGTGCATTTCAATCCCCACGTTGCCGATGTGGCAGCGCTATATGCCGAGAAGGTGAGGATAAACCCAGGAAACTACGTTGACCCGGCACGAACCTTCAAGAAACTGGAATACACCGACGAGGAATACGCCGACGAACTGAAGAAGATAGAGAAGCAGTTCGTACCCTTCCTCAACATCTGCCGTGAGAACCATACGGCAGTGCGCATCGGAGTGAACCACGGGTCGCTGTCAGACCGCATCATGTCGCGCTACGGCGATACGCCGGCAGGCATCGTGGAGAGCTGCATGGAATTCCTCAGAATCTGCAAGAGGGAGAACTTCGCCGACGTGGCAATCTCCATCAAGGCAAGCAATACGGTGGTCATGGTGCAGTCGGTAAGACTCCTCGTGGACACCATGGCAAAGGAGCAGATGGACTATCCACTCCACCTGGGAGTGACCGAGGCCGGTGAGGGAGAAGACGGAAGGATAAAGAGCGCCGTGGGCATCGGAGCACTGCTCGCCGACGGCATCGGCGACACCATACGCGTATCGCTCAGCGAAGAGCCAGAGGCTGAAATCCCTGTGGCAAAGCATCTCGTGGATTATATCACGAAGCGCAAGGGGCACACCTTCGTGCCGGGAGAAGCTGCCGACAGCTTTAACTGGGTATCGCCCGAACGCCGCCACACCAAGGCTGTGGACAGCATCGGAGGCAGCAATGTGCCGGTGGTGATAAGCAGCAGGATAGGAGGCAACACAAGCGGCAATGACAATCCATCCGCCGACAGCAATGTTTCGCCGACATCAGACTCTGACCTCAGGCCAGACTACATCTATCTCGGTTCGCAGCTGCCCGACCGGCTTGACCCCGACCAGAAATATATCATCGATTTCAACGTATATGCCCGCATAATCGGCTCTCCGGCGGCTGACTTCATGGGCGGCGGAGATTCCGCCAGGCAACTTGCAGGCATAGACAGACATAACTTGTATCCCGTGTTCCCGTATAATGCCATCCCGTTCCTCAAGGGCGTTGAGGCAAAGGCCAAGTTCCTCGTGCTGCCATACGGTGCACCGAGTGAGGAATACCTTCCGTGCCTGAAGGCGAATCCCGACGTAGTGGTAGTCTCCGTTAGCAACAACGCCAACCGCCTCGGCGAGCAGCGCGCCTTCGTCCACGAACTGATGAGGGAGGGCATCACGAATCCCGTGGTCTTCTGTCAGGCATACGCCCACAGCCAGGAGGAGAAAGGCGACTTCCAGCTTGAGGCAGCAGCCGATATGGGAGCATTGCTCTTCGACGGACTGACCGACGGTATCTGGCTGATGAACAACGGCACACTCTCTGCCGCCGACATCGAGGCAACAGCCTTTGGCATCCTCCAGGCAGCGCGTCTGCGCACCACGAAGACAGAATACATCAGTTGTCCAGGCTGCGGAAGAACGCTCTACGACCTGCGTACCACAATCGCCCGCATAAAGGAAGCCACAAAAGACATGAAGGGCCTGAAGATAGGCATCATGGGCTGTATAGTGAACGGCCCTGGTGAGATGGCAGACGCCGATTACGGATACGTAGGCGCCGGAAGAGGGAAAATCTCCCTGTACCGCCGCAAGGAATGTGTGGAAAAGAATATACCCGAAGAAGAAGCCGTGGAGAAACTTCTGCAGCTTATAAAAGAAAGTGAGGGAAATCTTCAAAAATACGAATCATGACATTAACACAAATAGTTAGAAACGCCTTCACTTCCCGTCAGAAGGAAATCGAGCGATACGACAATGAGGCAGAGGCCCTGCAGATGCACACTCTGGAATACCTCGCTACAACGGCAAAAGACACCGAATACGGAAGGAAACACACCTTCTGCGCCGTGAAGTCATACGAAAGCTTTGCCGAGAACGTACCCGTAAACACATACGAGGAGCTTAAGGCTGACATCGACCGCATGCGCCATGGGGAGCGCGACGTGCTGTGGCGGGGAAAAGTGAGATGGTATGCCAAGTCGTCGGGCACGACAAACGACAAGAGCAAGTTCATACCCGTGAGCCGCGAAGGACTGCAGCATGTCCACTATGCCGGAGGAAAGGATGCCGTGGCGCTGTATCTGCGCAACAACCCGAAAAGCAGGATATTCGACGGAAGAAGCCTTATCCTCGGCGGCAGCCATTCGCCGAACTATGATGTGGAAGACTCGCTGGTGGGCGACCTCAGCGCCATCCTCATCGAAAACATCAACCCGCTGGCAAACCTCGTCAGGGTGCCGAAGAAGGCCACCGCATTGCTCTCCGACTTCGAGATAAAGCGCGAGCGCATAGCGAGGGAGACCATGAACAAGAATGTGACCAACATCAGCGGAGTGCCCTCGTGGATGCTCTCCGTGCTCACAAGGGTTATGGAGCTCACCGGCAAGACACATCTCGAAGAAGTATGGCCGAACCTTGAGGTCTTCTTCCACGGAGGCGTAGCGTTCACGCCATACCGCAAGCAGTATGAACAGCTCATCACCTCGCCGAACATGCACTATATGGAGACCTACAACGCCAGCGAGGGATTCTTCGGACTGCAGGACGACCCTGCCGACAAGTCGATGCTGCTGATGATAGACTACGGCGTGTTCTATGAATTCATCCCGATGGACGAGTTCGATAAGGAGAACCCCACCGTGGTGCCGCTCTGGGGAGTGGAGAAGGACAAGAACTACGCCATGCTCATATCCACATCATGCGGACTGTGGAGATATGTCATAGGCGACACGGTGATGTTCACATCCACCAATCCGTACAAATTCGTTATCACCGGCAGGACAAAGCATTTCATCAATGCCTTCGGCGAGGAACTCATCGTGGACAATGCCGAGAAGGGACTTGCCTACGCCTGTGAGCAGACCGGAGCCGAAGTGCTCGAATACACTGCAGCGCCCGTATTCATGGACGGCAACGCCAAATGCCGCCACCAGTGGCTGATAGAATTCTCCAAGGAGCCCGAAGACCTCAACCGCTTCACGTCGCTCCTCGACTGGAAGCTGCAGGAGATAAACAGCGACTACGAGGCGAAGCGATACAAGAACATCACACTGCAGCATCTGGAAATCGTGAAGGCCCGCAGGGGACTCTTCAACGACTGGCTGAAGGCGAAGGGAAAGCTCGGCGGACAGCACAAGGTGCCGCGGCTCAGCAACAGCCGCAAGCACATCGAGGAACTGCTGGAGATGAACAAACAGTAATATATGAATAAGGAAACAAAGAAATACTTGTGGCTTCTGGTTGTACTCTGCACCGTTGTCCTCCTCGCATCATGCGCCAAGATGGGACAGCCCGACGGCGGATGGTACGACGAGACACCGCCGCGCATCATCGCCTGTTCGCCTGCCGACAAGGGAGTGAACGTCAAGTCGAAGAAGATACAGATCTACTTCGACGAGTTCATCAAGGTGGACAACCCGACGGAAAAGGTGGTGGTGTCGCCTCCACAACTGGAGCAGCCCGAAATAAAGTCGACCGGCAAGCAAATAAAGGTGGAGCTGAAGGACTCGCTCAAGGAGAACACCACATACACCGTGGACTTCTCCGACGCCATATCCGACAACAACGAGGACAACCCGCTCGGCAACTTCACCTACAGCTTCTCCACGAGCAACCATATTGACACGCTGGAGATATCGGGCAATGTGGTGAACGCCGAGAACCTCGAACCCATAAAGGGAATACTTGTGGGACTCTATCCGCTCGACAATAACTTCTCCGTCAACGGGACTGCGTGGGCGCTGAGTGCGAAGGACGACAAGGGCAACTTCATAGACCCGTTCCTCACAACGCCGCTGCTCCGCGTATCGCGCACCGACAGCCGAGGACGCTTCGTCGTGCGGGGCATCGCCCCGGGCAAATACCGCGTTGTGGCGCTGCAGGATGCCGACGGAAACTACTGCTTCAACCAGAAGAGCGAGATGATAGCCTATAGCCACGACATCATCGAACCGCGCGTCACGGATGCCGTAAGACAGGACACAATATGGCGCGACTCGCTCCACATCGACTCAATACGCTCCGTTGACTACAAGCGCTTCATGCCCGACGACATCGTGCTGAGGGCTTTCACCGAAGTGCAGACCGACCGCTTCTTCCTCAAGACGGAGAGGAAAGACCCGAGAGTATTCACCTTCTTCTTCAGCGGCGGCGACGAGAAGCTGCCGGAGGTGAAGGGACTCAACTTCAACAGCGACGGTGCCTTCGTGGTGGAGCATACGCAGAAGAACGACACCGTGAGCTATTGGCTGCGTGACACGATGCTCGTGAACAAGGACACACTGTCGTTGCAGTTGACATACATGGCAACCGACACGCTCGGCAACCTCGTGAGCAACACCGACACCATCGACGTGCTCTCAAAGGTTTCCTACGAGAAGCGCATGAAGGACAAGGCAAGGAAATACGAGGAATGGAAGAAGAAGCAGGACAAAGCGAAGAAGCGCGGCAGGGAATACGAGGAAACGATGCCCGCAGAACTGCTTGAGCCCAAATACGGCATCACCTCGCAGCCCGACCCCGACCGCAACATCTTCATCACAATCCCCACGCCCGTGGCAAGGATAGACACCTCGAGAATCCATCTCTATGCCAAACACGACACGCTGTGGTACAAGTCCAGATTCCTGTTCCGTGAAGTCAAGGACGTCCCGCGCCGCTATGAGGTGCTCGGCGAGTGGAGACCGGGAGTGGAATACAGCTTCGAGGTGGACTCCATGGCATTCACCGATATCTACGGCAAGGTGAACACCGCATACAAGCAGGGCTTGAAGGTGAGGGAAGAGGATGAATACAGCACTCTGATAGCCACCATAAGCGGTATGCAGGACACGTCCGTCGTGGTGCAGCTGCTCGACCAGGGCGACAAGGTGGTGAAGCAGGTAGCCACGCGCAACGGCAATGTGGAGTTTTTCTATATCAATCCCGGAACATACTATCTGCGTATGTTCGTTGACAGCAACAGGAACAATATCTGGGACACCGGCGACTATGCCGCCGACCGCCAGGCGGAAACCGTATATTATTACCCCGACGCAATAGAATGCAAGGCAAAATGGGACATGACAATCAGTTGGGACCCCATGCGCCTCGATGCCGCACACCAGAAGCCGGGGGCGATAACGAAGCAGAAACCGGAGAAGGACAAGACCATTAAGCGGCGCAACGCCGAGAGGGCAAGGAAAATGGGAATACCATACAATCCATGAAACGCCCATGCCTTGAGCCTTTCGAGATAACCCCAAAAACAACAAAACGACAATGAAACGAAGAAGAATACTATTTGCCCTGCTGCTCATGGTGAGCATAGCGGCAAGCGCACAGTGCTCGTTCCGCAACACGGCTTTCAAGTCGGGCGAGTTCCTCTCATACAACCTCTATTACAACTGGAAGTTCGTATGGGTGAAGGCCGGAACTGCAAGCATGTATACCGTGGGGAGCACGTACAAGGGAAAGCCAGCCTACCGCTCGAGTCTGACGACCCGCGGCAACAACAAGGTGGACAACATGTTCGTGCTACGCGACACGCTGCTCTGCTATTCATCCACCGACCTCGAACCCCTCTACTTCCGCAAGGGGGCGAGAGAGGGAAAGCGCTACACCGTTGACGAGGTGTTCTATACCTATCCTGGCGGCAAGCCCCACCTGCGCCTGCACAGGCAGAAGAACGACGGCTCGCACACGTGGAAGAACGTGAACCCGCAAAGCTGCGTGTTCGATATGATGAACATCTTCCTCCGTGCCCGCTCCTTCAGTTCGGCAAACTGGAAGAAGGGACACACCGTTGACTTCCCCATCGCCGACGGAAAGGAGACCAGTCCTGCACGCCTGCGCTTCAACGGCACGACGAAGATAAAGGCAGACAACGGCAAGAAATACCGCTGCGCCGAACTGTCGTATCTGGAATACGAGGACAGGAAGTGGAAGGAAATCGTGCGCTTCTATGTCACCGACGACCAGAACCACATCCCCATCCGCCTCGACATGTTCCTCAAGTTCGGCAGCGCCAAGGCATTCCTCACCAGCATGCGCGGCATGAGAAACCCTGTCACTTCGCTCGTGAAGTGATACGGAATGTGGAAAAAATAAGAAATATTTTTTTTCTTTCTTTACCCTCACACCCTCACATTTTACCATAAATCTCCATATATCAACATCTTATATGGTGAGGGTAAGTGTGAGGGTGTGAGGGTAAACTGATGCCGGCAGATGGTAAGTCGTTTCTCCAGCTCCATAAAGGAAGTAAAGCACCGCTTCACTGACACCCATGCAATGCCGGCATTGAAAAAGAGCAAGATTTAAAGGAAAAAATTGCAGTATAAGATTTTAAGTGTTACCTTTGCAAATTCATAATTCCATTACGGTAAAAAAACAATAAGAACAATAAAAACAGGAATAATATATGTCATATCTTTTCACATCAGAATCAGTTTCTGAAGGACATCCGGACAAGGTGTCCGACCAGATATCAGACGCATTGCTCGACCAGTTCCTTGCCTACGACGACAAGGCCCACTGCGCCATCGAGACCTTCTGTACCACGGGTCAGGTGGTAATCATGGGTGAGGTGCGCTCAAGCGAATACGTTGACCTGCAGACAATTGCAAGAAAGACAATCAAGAAGATAGGATACACCAAATCGGAATACCAGTTTGACGGCGACTCATGCGGTGTGCTCACCGCCATCCATGAGCAGAGCGACGACATCAACCGTGGCGTGAGCCGCGAGGAAGACCTCGGTCAGGGCGCCGGCGACCAGGGTATGATGTTCGGCTACGCTACCAACGAAACCGACGAATACATGCCTTATCCGATCCACCTGGCTCACCGCCTTTCCCGCCAATTGTCGAAGGTCCGCAAAGACGGAACTCTTCCTTACCTGCGTCCGGACGGAAAATCCCAGGTAACGGTAGAATACGACGAATCCGGAAACCCTTCCCGCATCGATGCCGTTGTCATCTCCAGCCAGCACAGCGAAGATGTCAGCTGGGATCAGATTAAAGAAGATATCCGCGAAAAAGTTATTGATCCAATTCTCCCTGCAGAACTTTTGGACGATAACACAAAATATTATATCAATCCAACGGGACGTTTTGTCATCGGTGGTCCAAACGGCGACAGCGGTCTGACCGGCCGCAAGATCATCGTCGATACTTACGGTGGATGGGCTCGTCACGGCGGCGGTGCTCGCGGCGGTATCGTTCGGCGTGTTCAAAGGGCCGGTCATGACCGCGCTCAACGTTGCCCCGACAGTGCTCTCGCCCTACACAACGCTTTTCTGTGCCGTCGGCTCGTGCGTAAATAAGGATCTGCCGCTCTCCGAGGAAGCGGACGCGATTTTGGAAAAGGCGCTCCCGCTCGAAGACTGGCGCGACTATTACGCCCGCTACTACGGCCACGATTACTATTACTACCAGCGCCCGGCAGGAAGCGTTCCCTATACGCCGACGGAAGTAACGACGCCGGAGATCCTCCGGGTCTACGGCGAAGCGCTATGCAAGTATCCGGATGTGATACTAAAAGACCGCATCGACGGGTGCGACATTCTCTGGGATGTAGTCCAGCCGGAGGACGGTTACACAGCAAAATCCTTCTGCTTTATTTACAGCTTCGATGAGTTGGGGCAGTATGTCAACATAGAGGATTACCGGGACGATTCCGGCAATCTTCTGCCATACAAGCAAAACTTCTTCACCAAAGCCTACCTTCGGCTGACCGGAACGCCCCGGAACAGCGTGCTGGACATTCTGCTCTGGCGCACGGGCGCGTATCTGATCGCGTTCTGGGTGCTGCTGCTCTTCTGGCGAAAAAACGGTATGCAGTGTTTTCGCTCCGCAGCCGTGCCGTTCCTCGGCAATCTCATCATCTCCGTGCTGTATGTTTACCACCAGAGCTTCCGGTACGTCTACTTCGTGCAGGTGTGCGTGCTCGCGCTCCTCTTCGCCACGGTCGTGTGCAG
>OQVL01002501.1_pt1 | contig 11234 bp, 6 predicted proteins | sample 1691501 | NCBI WGS metagenome assembly OQVL01 (sample SAMN03418253, study PRJEB22391) | human gut metagenome | biome: human-gut; feature: organic feature; material: feces | host: Homo sapiens | place: Tanzania | collected 2013-01
CAGGTATGGACGGTTACACGCCTTTTTTATATTTTATAATGAAAAAATTTTTATTATCCCTAATCCTTTGCCTGTTTTGTATAAATATACAATCAGCTGAACACCTTAAGGTAGGTGACACAAAAACATTAAGTATTGACAATATTTCTCATTTACAGGGTTGTGTATGGACTATTAGTAGACCTTCTAATGTGGCATTTACTCATACTCCCGGCACTTATGATACATCTGTGACAATAAAAGCAATAAAAGGTTTTTCAGGAGATCCTTGTATAGTGCAGTGTAAATATTATTATCTTGAAAAGGATCCTGTGTCTGGAAGATATATATACTCACGTTCTGGGTATAAAGATTGGCATGTTTTTGTTGAAGAAAATGGTAATCAAGGAGAAGATAAACCTAATAATCCAGGAGGCTCGACAGATAAAGAAATTAAATTATACACTTCTAATGTTAATGTTCCAATAAAGGAGGTTAGTTTATTAGAAGGAAGCATTATTGATATAAATGTTCGTAGTAGCTATGGGAAGACTATAAAATGGCGTATAGACGATGAAAGTATAGCAAAAGGAACATCAAAAAACGATGGTTGGAGACTTGAGGTAGAAGGTGTATCTGCAGGAACAACATGGGCTTATGCTACTGATGGTGGTGGAGGTCAAGCTACCTGTAAAATTATAGTTGAAAAAAGAACTTTCAATGATGGTGATTATATTAGATACCCCGCAGATTTGTATGATAATTTATTGTTCAAAGTAACAGATGCTAAAAACAAAGAATGTAAATTAAGTGAAGTAGGAAACCATTATAAGGACATTGACGGTGTTATAACTATTCCAGCGGAAGTGTACGGGCTAACTGTTGTAAAAGTGGCATCTGACGCTGTGAAAAATAGAAAGAAAGTAAAAAAGTATGTTCTACCGAATACCATAAGGGAATTAGAAAATTCTGCTTTTAAGGAGTGTAAAGCAGATGAGGTGGAATTGCCTATAGGGTTAAAAACAATCGGGGAAATTGCTTTTGCTGGCTCAGAATTGAAATCAATAGTTATTCCTGAAGGAGTCCAATCTTTAGGTCGTGGATGTTTTGGAAATTGTCGTAGTTTAAATAAAGCTGTTTTACCAAGTACTCTTGAAGAGTTGCCGGTGGATTGTTTTAGTGGTTGTTGGAATTTAAAGGATGTAACACTTGTTGATGGTATCAAATCTATTGTTGGCGGGGCATTATTATATACAAATATTGTAGACTTATATATACCTGCGAGTATAGAACGAATTGATAATTGGAGTATAAGGTCAACTTGTTTAATGTCTGTAACTTGTGGATCAGAAACGCCACGTGAACTTGAAGGTGTACCTGCGTATGACTATACCACGTTGTATGTACCGAAGAATTCTATTGATTTATACAAAAAAGCAAACGGATGGAATTACTTTAAAAGTATAAAAGCTATTGGTGAAAAGATGGATGAATCTTTGTTTGTTTTAAGTGAGACGAGATTTGGAGGTGATGACGTTGATGCAAAAATTCCATACACCAAAATAGGCAATGAATTTGTTTACTCCAAAGATATAAAATTCGGTAAAGAAATTCCCTACTATAGGGATAATAATGATTTTGTAATTGCAGAGTTTATTGATAATGATTTTGTAAAATATGGTATAGAGTCAACAAATCCAATTTTTACATTAGAGGACATATCGGCATCAGAATGTACACATACCTTTACGCTACAGAAATATGATCCGGAAAAGAACTATAAATTTACATTTCCAGAAGGATGGCCAGGAGCAACGTTAAATGTTGCTGTTGATAAAGAGAAAAGAACTGTCTCATTTACGTATAATAGCAATATTTCAGGAATTAAGGGGCAAACATTGCAGGCTGACGAATACGTTGAAATATACAAGCCCAATGGTGTTGTTGTATATCGTGGAAAAGAGTCAGGATGTCATAAATTGGAATCTGGCATATATATGATGAAAAAAACAAATAAAGTTGTTAAACAAATAAAGTAACAGTAAGTATAGGTAAATGACAAAATATACTTATCCCCTAAAGAAGTATAACCAATTGTAAATGTGGTTATGACATAAAAAGAAGAGGAAAGGCACATTAGCTTTTTCCTCTTTTTTTTATATGATATTTGTCACATATTTATAAAGTTTAACTTTAAACAAGTTGTTGGTCTGTTATAAAATAGGTATCTTAGCACAAAATATAAATAGTTATGCTTGTCGATAAAATGACTGATATATGGATTTGAAGACTTTTGCAAGTTACAAAAAGATATTTGGTGAGCAAACTGATTTTTGGTTACGCTTCCTTACGGAAAAAACCAAGAATACAACAGAGGAGTTGGAAGAACTCATGGAGAATCTTATGTCTCCAAGAAGTCTCAAGGAAGTGGAGGAGTCAGCCTATACAGAACAGGAGATTGATGCCTATGAGGACTTCTGGGATAAGCTTGGTGCTGAACGTCTATTATTGGTTGACTCTAATAATATAAGCCTTGAGAAAGGATTGGCTCTGGGTAGGGAAGAGGGACGTACGGAAGGCTTGGCTCAAGGTCGTGCGGATAGCCTTGCTGAAGTGGCAAGAGCAATGCTTGCAAAGGGTATGGATGCAGCGACTATATTTGAGCTTACAGGTTTGAAGGATACTGACATAGCAAGTCTTTAGATCTTGATATATAAAGCCCGACAAGAGGGTGTCTTCTTGTCGGGTTTATAGCATTTATGAAAGACAAGCTATAGTTTTTCTTCGATCGTTCTCTGTTCATCCTCCGTTCATTCTCCGATTGTTTAACGGAGAACGAACGGAGGATGAACGTATCCCGAACACATCCCGAACGCATCCCGAACGACGGAGAGGTGACGGATAAAGAACGTTTATCGTGATGTGAATGGATATTTGCAGTAGGAGAGCAACTGAAAATTTGGCAGACACGTATGACAGATTTGTCACTCTTAATAATCATATACCAAGCAAAACCTCGTTTCTTTAAGTTTTTGGCACGCTTTTAGCTATAACGTTTGTGAGCGGTTTTAAAAACAGATGCCGTTCATAAACAACATCAGAATAATAAAAATTTAAAAACATAAGAATTATGAACATTAAACCATTAGCAGACAGAGTGCTTGTACTTCCTGCACAGGCAGAAGAAAAAGTTGGCGGAATCATTATTCCTGACACAGCAAAAGAGAAACCGCAGCACGGTACTATCGTTGCCGCTGGCAATGGCACTAAGGATGAGGAAATGATTCTTAAAGAGGGTGACGAGATTCTCTACGGCAAATATTCGGGCACAGAGCTTGAGGTTGAGGGCACAAAATACCTCATCATGCGTCAAAGCGACGTTCTCGCCGTTGTTCTGAAGTAATTCAGAATTCAAAATTCTTAATTCAAAATTCGCGTAAGCGAACAACTCAAAACTCAAAATTCAAAACTCAAAACTCAAAAAATCATGGCAAAAGAAATTAAATACAATATAGATGCACGCGACCTGTTGAAGAACGGTGTCGACAAGTTGGCTAACGCAGTTAAGGTGACACTTGGTCCTAAGGGCCGCAACGTTGTTATCGAGAAGAAGTTTGGTGCTCCTCAGATTACTAAGGACGGTGTGACCGTTGCTAAGGAAGTGGAGCTCGAGGACAAGTTCGAGAACACAGGTGCACAGCTCGTTAAGAGCGTGGCAAGCAAGACTGGCGACGACGCAGGCGACGGCACAACAACCGCTACCATCCTTACCCAGGCCATCGTTACAGAAGGCTTGAAGAACGTTACAGCAGGTGCCAATCCTATGGACCTCAAGCGCGGTATCGACAAGGCAGTTGCAGCTGTTGTCGACCACATCAAGAAGACAGCTGAGGTTGTAGGCGACAACTACGACAAGATTGAGCAGGTAGCTACCGTTTCTGCTAACAACGATCCTGAGATTGGCAAGCTCTTGGCCGACGCTATGCGCAAGGTGTCTAAGGATGGCGTTATTACCATCGAGGAGAGCAAGAGCCGCGACACAAGCATCGGTGTTACAGAGGGTATGCAGTTCGACCGTGGCTACTTGAGTGGCTACTTCGTTACAGATGCCGACAAGATGGAGTGTGTAATGGACAACCCATACATCCTTATCTACGACAAGAAGATAAGCAACCTCAAGGACCTCCTTCCTATCCTTCAGCCAGCAGCAGAGAGCGGACGCCCAATGCTCATCATCGCTGAGGATGTAGACTCAGAGGCTCTCACCACATTGGTTGTCAACCGTCTGCGTGCAGGCTTGAAGATTTGTGCTGTCAAGGCTCCGGGCTTCGGCGACCGTCGCAAGGCTATGCTTGAGGACATCGCTACATTGACTGGTGGCGTTGTTATCAGCGAGGAGAAGGGTCTTTCTTTGGACAAGGCTACTCTCGACCTTTGCGGTACTTGCGAGAAGGCAACTGTTTCTAAGGACAACACAACCATCGTTGGTGGAGCTGGTCAGAAGGAGCTCATCGCCGACCGTGTTGCTCAGATCAAGAATGAGATTGCCAACACCAAGAGCTCTTACGACAAGGAGAAGCTTCAGGAGCGTCTTGCAAAGCTCGCAGGTGGCGTAGCCGTACTCTATGTAGGTGCCAACAGCGAGGTAGAGATGAAGGAGAAGAAGGACCGTGTCGACGACGCTCTCTGCGCTACACGTGCAGCTATGGAGGAAGGCGTTGTTGTAGGTGGCGGTACTACTTACATCCGTGCCCAGAAGACTCTTGAGAACCTCAAGGGCGACAATGCCGACGAGCAGACTGGTATCAACATCGTTCGCCGTGCTATTGAGGAGCCGCTTCGCCAGATTGTTAAGAACGCAGGTGGCGAGGGTGCCGTAGTGGTACAGAAGGTTCGTGAGGGCGAGGGTGACTTCGGCTACAACGCTCGCAAGGACGTTTATGAGGATTTGCGTGCTGCTGGTGTCATCGACCCTGCCAAGGTGGAGCGTGTTGCTCTTGAGAACGCTGCCTCTATCGCAGGCATGTTCCTTACAACAGAGTGCCTCATCTGCGACAAGCCAGAGGACAAGGCTCCGGCTATGCCTATGGGTCAGGGAGGCATGGGCGGCATGATGTAATGTCCGTGTAGACAATAGAACTAAAATAAACCAACGACGGTTTGCAGGTGCTTCAACGCATTTGCAGACCGTCGTTTTTTTTGAGGGTCCATCTTGAATATGGAGTGATAGGATGTTTTAAAGGTTTTTGTAACGTAATTTTCTAAACAATCGTTAATTGCGAAAAATTATCTACCCCCCCCCCGTGGTTTGTTGATAAAATTTAAAAAGTATTGGTATTTCCGCTTTTGATTTATAAAAACTCTGAAAAAACTTTTGTTTTCCGCATAAAAAAACTAAAAAATATTTTGTGGAATCATTTATTGTTGCTACATTTGCAACCGAAAAAAACAAAGGATTGAAATAAACCCCAAAAAATCCTAAAAGGAAGCCTAAAATAACTGTCTAAAGAATAGGCAATAAACAATCAAAAAAAAACGCCCCAAACAAACCTAAGCAAAAGGACAACAACTGAGAAAGTGTATAAAGTCCGAGTAGCAATAAAACTGAAACAATAAACATCAATTTATTAACTAAAGTACACATTTATGGAAAATGTAAAAAGTCCAGCGTTTCACTTTATGTCGAAGCGCATGGTGCTCCCGTTTGCTGTAGGTATGCTGTTGTGCTCTACCAATGCGTCAGCAGCTGATGTAAATGCAAACATTATTAATACCGTGGCACAAGGTCCCCAGAAGAGCCAGGTTACAGGCCGCATCGTTGATTCAAACGGTGAACCTCTTATCGGCGTGAGCGTGGTTGAAAAGGGCAACAAATCAAATGGAGCCGTCACCAATGTGGACGGTGAATACACAGTAAATGTTCCAGCCAAAGCAACACTTGTAGTGTCTTATGTTGGTTATAAGACTCAGGAAGTGGCTGTAGGCGGCAAGCGCAACGTTAATATCACACTCTCAGAAGACTCAGAAATGCTCAACGACGTGGTTGTTATCGGCTACGGTGTTGTAAAGAAGGCCGACTTGGCTGGCTCTGTTGCCGTTATGGACAACAAGGCATTCAAGGATCAGCCTATCACTCAGGCATCTGACGCTCTTAATGGTCGTATGTCGGGTGTGAATGTAGTTTCAGATGGTATCCCTGGTGGTTCAGTCAAGATTCGTGTGCGTGGTTCCAACTCTATTACAAAGAGCAACGATCCTTTGTATGTTGTCGATGGTATGGTGCGCGAGTCTGGTCTCGACGGCATTAACCCTGAGGACATCCAGAGCATGCAGGTGTTGAAGGACGCTTCTTCTACAGCTATCTACGGTTCGCGTGGTGCCAACGGTGTTGTCATCGTTACAACAAAGACTGGCGTCAAGGGCGAGACTCGCATCACATTCGATGCTTCTTATGGTTTCTCCAAGGCTACCAACCTGCCTAAGATGATGAGCACAAAGGATTACGCTCAGGCATTGATCGACTATAACGGCAAGACACAGAACGAGGTTAAGGACTATTTGGATGGCACAAATCCAGGCATTGACTGGGTTGACGTAATGTTCCGCAATGGTCAGACACAGAACTACAAACTCGTCTTCACAAAGGGTACAGACGGTATGCAGTCGTACATCTCTGCCAACTACATGAAGCACGAGGGTACTCTTGAGGGTAGCCAGTATGAGCGTTTCGCTGCTAAGGCCAACATAAAGTCAAAACTCACAGAATGGCTCAATGTTACAGTCGACCTCAACGCTTCTCGTGGCATAGGCAAGGGTGTGGCAAGCCTTCCTGGCACAACCAACAACCCATTGTGGATTGCCTTCAACTCATCTCCAACAATGAACATGTTTGATGAAAATGGCAAGTATGCACAGGATATGTACGGCACTATCGAGCCTAACGCCTACGGTATGCTTGTAGGCAACCAGAGCGAGCGCCGCAAAGACGTGTTCAATGGTCATATCGACTTGCAGTTCAATATCCTCCCCGGCTTGACATTCACAACAAGCAATGGTGTGGATTATTTGAACCGTACTTCATACAGCCTTACTTCAGGCAAGGTGTCGCGTACAGGTCAGATAGACATGGGCAACAGCAACTCACAGCGCACATTGCTCCAGTCTACCAATAACCTTACTTACACCAACACATGGGGCGACCATCATCTCACAGCCACTGGCGTATGGGAGGCTACAAAGAGCACCACTACAAATATGGGTATCACAGGTTTGAACCTTGTTACTGAGAACGTCGGTTGGTGGAACGTTGAAAACGCACGCACTCAGAAGGCTTCCAACGGTTTCTCTGAATGGACACTTCTCTCAGGCGTAGGTCGTATAATGTACAACTTCGCCGATAAGTATATGCTCACTGGTACATTCCGTGCCGATGGTTCAAGCCGTTTCACCAACAACAAGTGGGGCTACTTCCCGTCAATCGCTGGTGCATGGACTGTGACCAACGAGAAGTTTATGGAAGGCTCACGCGACCTGCTCAGCAATTTGAAGATTCGCGCAAGCTATGGTGTCATCGGCAACCAGGACATCGCTCCTTACTCTACACTCGCGTTGCTCTCAACAACCAATACATACTATGGTGTGGGCAATCCTTCTGTAGGCTACAAGCTCGACAGAATTGCTACTCCCGACATCAAGTGGGAGAAGACCAAGCAGTTTGACCTTGGTGTAGACCTCGGTTTCTTCAACAACCGTTTGGAGGTGAGCCTCGACTACTTCAACAAGCAGACAAGCGACGCTCTTCTTTCTACAACAACATCCAACGCTTTGGGTGGCTTCACATACATGGCCAACCTCGGTAAGGTGGCAAACCAGGGCTTGGACATAACAGTAAACGCTCGCATTGTTGAGACAAAGGACTTCCAGTGGCAGACCTCTCTCAATGGCACTTACCTGAAGAATGAGGTTAAGAAGCTTACCGATCAGCAGCCTGTTATCCACACTGGCAGCTTCCAGTCGGTAGTAGTGGAGCCTTGTATCATCAAGGAAGGCGAGGCACTTGGTTCGTTTTATGGTCAGGAGTGGGCTGGTATCGACAGCGAAGGCTATGATACATACTGGTCGACAAACGATTCGGGCGAGCGCGTGGCAGTAAGAAACCCGAAGGATTCAGATCGCAAGGTGCTTGGCAAGTCAACACCTGACTTCACACTTGGATGGAACAACACCATCTCTTACAAGAACTGGAGTCTCAATGCGTTCTTCAACTCAGCATTTGGCGTACAGCGTCTCAACGCATTGCGCTTTGCTATGAACTCAAAGATAGGTAACTCTCGTATGTTCACCGACGCCGACTTCCTCAAGGAGATAGGCAAGACAATGCCCAACCCGAACGTAGCCAACAACAACTATATCGGTGCTTCGTCTAAGTGGGTGGAGAATGCCAACTACTTCCGTTGCGAGAACATAACATTGGCTTATGACATGCCTAAGAGCTTTACCAAGTTTGCCGATATCCGTTTGAGCTTCAGCGTTCAGAACCTCTTCACAGTCACCAACTACAAGGGCTCTAACCCAGCTGGCTACAACGGCGACGGCGATGCTACTGGCGGTATCGACTGCGGTACTTACCCAACTCCGAGAACATTCACCTTCGGTGCAAGATTCAACTTCTAAACAATTAAAGGAAACATAAGTCATGAAATTAAATATATTACCAGGCTGCGTCCTTGCAGCTTCAATGTTGCTCACAACATCATGTAGCGACTTCCTTACTGAGGATCCAAAAGGACAGTTGACCAATGAGACGCTGTTCAAGACAAATGCCGACCTCGACCTTGCCGTAAACTCTCTGTATGCCAACATTCAGGGTTTCCAGTGCAACTCCAACACTATGATTGTTCAGTGTATGGGCGACGACGTAACGTCGACAACTGGTTCTAACAAGGCCGCTTATCTCTCTGCCGACGCTTTTGAAGCCCCGACAGACTTGAAGGGTGTTAACGATCTTTGGAGCTGGTACTACAATATCATCAAGGCCTCCAACTACGTTATCGACTGCGCCAAGTTCATGAAGGCTGATGCTTCTGAGTTGGGCGAGCAGCTCGGCCAGGCCTACTTCTGGCGTGCTTACGCCTACTACGGACTTGTTCGCACATGGGGTCCGGTGCCAGTATCTCCTGAGGAGGTTATCTCGGTAGACCTTAAGAATAATACAGACGCTATTCCTTGCGCTTCGGTAGAGGAGCTTTATGACTATATCGTGAAGAGCTTGCAGGAAGCCGAGAAATGCAACTTGCCCGAGACATATTCAGCTGCACCCAAGCATCTTGGCGACGCCAACGTATATGTTTCGTCACAGGCTGTTAAGTCGATGCTTGCATCTGTATACTTGTCAATGGCAGGCTATCCACTCAAGAAGACCGACTGCTATGCGCTTGCTGCCGACAAGGCCAAGGAAGTTGTTGATGCTGTGAAGGCACGCAACATTCAGACATTGCTTCCTAACTGGAACAGCGTATACAGCTATGGCAACGACAACCACAACGAGTGCATCCTCGGCATCTACTACAATGCCAACACAGGTAGCTGGGGTTGGGACGACTCACAGCTCACTTGCTGCCATGTTCCTGGCTCATTGCCATGGGGCGGTTGGGGTGACTTCCTTGCAGAGCGTCGCTTCTGGGCTCAGTATCCAGAAGGTCCGCGTAAGGATGCTGTCTATGCAAAGACATACCTTACTGGTGAGGGCAACAACGTAGACTGGTGGGCAACAGTTGATGGTGAGCCTTATTATAAGGTAAAGGATGTTGAGGGCAAGGACAAGACCAACGCCGTATTCTCCGACTACCGTCCGATGTTCACAGGCTTCTCTGTAAACTGCGACGAGAAGGGTAGTCCGTTAAGAATCGACTTCGACTGCACCAAGCCTCTCTATGCTGGTATGACTCTTGGCAAGCGCCATCAGCTCATCCGCTATTCAGAGGTGCTCTGCTGGTTTGCTGAGGCTTCAGCACGTTCAGGCAAGTATATCTCTGAGGCTAAAGAAGCCTTGAAGCAGGTTCGCTCACGCGCTTACAGCGATGCTTCAGCTGTATCAGCCATCGACGCTATGTCCAACGATCAGCTTGCTGAAGCTGCTTACAACGAGCACAGATATGAGGTTGCTGGCAACGTTCTCGGTATGGTTACATGCCGTGAGGATGAGTTCCGCATGGAGCGTCTGCAGGATGTGTTCAACTATCGTGTAGGTCCTCAGAGCGATGTTCTTGTTCCTGCAGGTACTGTCACACACAGCCAGACAGCCGATGGTGTGCCATTTGAATATACTCTGAAACAGGACCTCGTACTTCCTGAGAACATGGTTGTTACTGGCACCTGGAAGGGTGATAATTCAATTTACCACATCTATCCGCCAACAGAGGTGGAGCGCAACCCGAACTTGAAGCGATAAGTTGTAATTAAATAAGGAAAGTCGCGAGGACTTTGTTCATAACAATTATATCCCTTGTGGAATCATGCTATTGGTTCTGCAGGGGATTTTTTGTGCAGTCTTGTTTTGTAAATGACAATATGACAATGGTAATTTGACAAAAAAGCAAAAAAATCCCGACAGGGTGCAAACCTTGTCGGGAATGGTGCGCCGCAGCCCTGCGGCGGCTTGTGTTCAAATACGGCTAAATATACAAAGCCGGGGCTTTATTGTATGCGGTCAGCTGCTCGGCGTATTCTGTCGCTCAGGTCAACGAGAGCACCGCGCAGCTGTTCGCGCTCCTCGTCTGTAAAGGCTGTAGGCTTTTTGTTGCCGTCGATACCGTCCAACTTATGATAAAGCCAAGAGCCGGAGCGGTTAAAATAACGCTTCGCCAAGTCTGCCCAAGAAATGGAGATTAAAAGATCGGATAACTGCGCTTTCATTGTCTCCGCTTGTGTCTGTTTTAAAATCATTATTGCCATAGTCGTATATATTAAAAGTTATATTTCCTTTTAGGAGGGTTCCGAAGTCGGCACCCTCTTTTTGTTCTTCGTTACTCGTCTCCGTCCAGCCATTCGGTAAAAAGCCTTTCTACATAGTAGCGTAATTCGGTTGCCAAAAGTAGTACTTTTATTAGTACTATCCAAATATTTTAGTACTTTTATTCGTATTATTTTCCCCCTTTGCTTCTGTAAAGAGAATGGAAATATGTTCAAAAAATATCCAGATTAATCAAAAGAAATCAAATCAAACTCCGTCTTATTGGCAAAAGTGATTAGTAGAG
>OQVL01002506.1_pt1 | contig 11227 bp, 9 predicted proteins | sample 1691501 | NCBI WGS metagenome assembly OQVL01 (sample SAMN03418253, study PRJEB22391) | human gut metagenome | biome: human-gut; feature: organic feature; material: feces | host: Homo sapiens | place: Tanzania | collected 2013-01
GAGCAACCGACTCATAATCGGTGGGTTCCAGGTTCAAGTCCTGGTGGGCGCAGTATTCAAAAGCCTACGCGCAAGCGTGGGCTTTTTTGCGTCCAAGCACACCAACTGCTTGGTGTGCGTCCAGACTTGAAAGGCGGAGCGATGTTTTTGTTTGAAGCGCTGGGAGCTGAAAGGCAAAAACCGCGAGCCCGGCCTGCAAGAAAATTTTGTCAGGAATTTTACTGGAAGGCAAGTCCTGGTGGGCGCAGTAAAATTTGGGCCTCGCATATGCGGGGCCTAAATTTTTTCCCCTATTCCAAGCGTTGCGGTTGCAAAATGGAAAGCACCAACATTGCCTGGCGATAATCTGTTTTCTCTTCGTCAGACAACTTCTTGTTTTCGGCCAGTTCCTGTGCGGGGGTTTTGCCGTCAGGTCCGGCAATATCCGGGTTAGCCTTGGCACGAAGCAATACCTTTATCACATCAGCCGTATTGTTTTTAGCCGCCAGCAAAAGAGCCGTTTCGCCCGCCTTATCCTGCAAATTAACGTGTGATGTGTTTTTAACAAGTTCTTCTGCCACCGCCACAGATTCATTATATTGCGCCGCGTTCATTAGCGCGGTACGCCCCTCATTATCCGTAATGTACGCATCCGCCCCCGCCTCTATTAAATTACGCACGGCTTGCGGGTCTTTGGCGTGGCGCGCCGCATAAAACAGCGCGGTTTGCCCGGCTAAATCACGTTCGTTTACATCATCGCTCCGTTTGATTAGGCGTGCGGTTTCCTTGGTTAATTGTTCTTCGTGTTCCAATGCCTGCATTAACTTGGTGGCACCGCGTTCGTCGGTTTCTTCGCCGTGGTACCGGTAATACAACCCGCCGCTGATAAGGGCCCCGATCACTAAAATAAATAAAATGGTATTTCGTTTCATAAATGCCTCCGTTGATTATTGTATCATTATTACGCCTTCCGCAACGGCCCCAATTTGCTAAAATATAAGTAATATCAAATACAGAGGTTTTACAGATGTCAACCGAACATACGCAACAGCATAACAATTCGTTGGACGAAATTATCGCCCGGCGCTATGCGGAAGTAGAAGAAATCCGCCAATTGGGTGTAACCCCTTATCCAAACCATTGTGATAAACAGATTTCTTGCCAACAGGCCAAAGACTCCCCCGAAGGGGCGGAAGCCGTTACCGCTGGCAGACTGATGCAACTGCGCTTAATGGGCAAAGCGGCCTTTGCGCACTTGCGCGATTTTTCGGGTCGCGTGCAACTCTACATTGCCAAAGACAACTTGGGCGACGAACCCTATGCGTTCTTTAAAAAGCATATTGCAGTAGGGGATTTTGTATCCGTAACCGGGCACGTATTCGTTACCAAAACAGGCGAAAAAACCATTAAAGTAACCCAACTTACGCTTCTCTCCAAGGCTATCCGCCCGATGCCGGAAAAATACCACGGCTTGCAAGATACCGAGGTCCGTTTCCGCAAACGCCACTTGGATTTAATCGCCAATGAAGACGTAAAAGAAATTTTTGTAAAACGCGCCAAAATCATTTCGTCTATCCGCAAAACATTAGATGAAAAAGGCTTTTTGGAAGTAGATACCCCGATTTTGAACCCCGATTCCGGCGGCGCGATCGCCCGTCCGTTTGAAACGTACCACAATGCCTTAAAAATGCCGCTCTTTATGCGTATTGCGTTGGAACTGTACCACAAACGCTTAATTATCGGCGGTATGGATAAGATTTACGAAATCGGCCATATGTTCCGCAACGAAGGCATTGACACGACCCATAACCCTGAATTTACTATGATGGAACTTTATCAGGCATATGGGGATGTAAACACAATGGCTGATTTGTTTGACGAAATTTTGGGTAATGCCGCCAAAGCCATTGGCGCAGAGACGATTCATTTCCGCGGTTATGACGTGGATTTAAGACCGCCCTTTAAACGCCTCTATATCCCGGTGGCTTGGAAGGAAAAATTCGGGCACGATATCCACGAAGTGTTAAACGGCCGCCACTTTAACCGGGCAAAATTGGAAGAAGTCGCCCGCGAGCAAGGCGTAAAATTCGGCTCCAACGACAGCGATTCCTCTATTTTTGACGAACTTTTTGAAGGAAAACTGCTGGCTGAATACCACAACCCGGTAATTGCGATGGAATACCCCACCGCAGTAAGCCCGTTCTCCAAAACCAAACCGGGCGACCCGGAACTGGTGGAACGCTTTGAAGTGTTTGTAAACGGGCAGGAACTTGGTAATGCGTACACCGAGTTAAATGACCCGGCGGACCAGTTGCAGCGCTTGAAAGACCAAGCCGTCGCCAAGGCCGAAGCCAAGGGCGAAGATGCCAATAATGCCGATATTTTGGATGCCGATTACATTGAAGCAATGGAAAGCGGTATGCCCCCCACCGGCGGTATGGGTATTGGTATTGACCGTATTATTATGATGTTGACCGGGCAAGACTCTATCCGCGAAATTATCTTGTTCCCCACGCTTAAAAAATTAGACGAAAGCGAGAACGAGAAAAAAGAAGAAGAAAAGAAATAAAGTTGTTTTGATAAAAGCCCCGCACCTTTTTATTGGGTGCGGGGCTTTTATTTCAGGCATTACTGTACCGCCACACAGGCCAGAATATCCATAATGCCATTGTGCCTTTTGCAGGCATAAATCCGGGTCTGCAAACAAAAGCAAAGGCCGCCCGTTCAAACCAACCGCTATCTTTGCCACCAACATATTACCACGCCTCATTTTCCCCAAGGCTCCTTTAAATAAGGTAAAATACAACTATGAAATTTGAACGTTTTATCGCCGTGCGCTACTTAACGCGCCGACAAGGCCTATTTGCCTTTATTACCACGCTTATCGGGGTGGCCGGTGTAAGCGTGGGGGTGGCCGCCCTTATCACCACTTTATCCGTTATGAACGGCTTTCAAACCGATATTAAAGACAAAGTTATCGGCGCGCAAAGCCATATCCTTATCTTCGGCAAGATGAGCAAAGACACTTATCAAAAGAAAATCGCCGCGCTGGAAAAACTTCCGTTAGTGGAAGCCGCTGCGCCGCATATTTACGGGCAGGGAATTATTACTTATGCCGGGCAAAGTTTAGGTCTCATTGTCCGCGGGTTGGATCCCCAACAGGAAAAAAAGATAAATAATCTGGCCGATTCGTTAGTGGACGGCTCCTTTACGCCCGACTGGGGAGAAAATGCCCCGCCGCCCTTGGTGTTAGGCACAGAACTGGCCGCCAATTTGGGAGTCGATATCGGCGATGAGGTGGTACTCATTTCTCCGCAATCTATTTCTACTTCGGCGGGGATGTTCCCCAAAATGAAAAAGTTTCGCATTAGCGGGCTTTTGCGCACGGGTTATTATGAGTTTGACAATACAATAGCCTATACCACTTTGAATCACGCCAGCGATTTCTTCGGCCTCAAACAAGGCACTACCGGCCTGGCGGTGCGGCTACACAATCTTAATGATGCCGAAAAAGCCGCCGAGCAAATCCGCCCGGTAGTGGGTTACGGCTACTCCGTCAAAACCTTTGCGCAGTTAAACAGTACGCTTTATGCCGCTTTAAAACTGGAAAAAGCAATGATGTTCATTATTTTATTTTTAATTATCGGGGTGGCTTCGCTTAACATTGCAAGCAACCTGATTTTATTGGGAACCGAAAAACTGCGCGATATCGGTATTATGCGGGCCATGGGTGCCAGCCCCAAACTCATCCGCAAAGTTTTTTTGTGGGAAGCAATGGTTATTGCCACCCTGGGTATTACGCTGGGTTTACTATTGGCTTGCTTATTGTGTTGGATTATTGCTACTTTTAATATTGTGGAACTTCCCGGCGACATTTACTATCTAACAAAAGTTCCCGTACGGATGCAGTTGTGGGATATGCTTGCCGTGGTAGGCGGCAGTTATTTAATTTGCTTTGTGGCAGGGTTGTACCCGGCGGTAAAGGCTTCACGCGTACACCCCACTGATGCTATACGGTATGGATGATATGATTACACTGGAACATTTAACCAAAATTTACGGACAAGGCGACGAAGAAGACCTCTGTGTATTAGAAGATGTTTCGCTGTCCATTAAACGCGGCAAATTTACCGTTTTACTCGGCCCCAGCGGTTCAGGCAAGAGCACTCTTTTAAATTTGATTGCTATGTTGGACAAACCAACCTCCGGCAAAATTTTTGTGGACGGGGAGGAAATTACCGCACTTAAAAGCGAAACGGCCCGTTCGGCCCTGCGCCTTCAAAAAATGGGGTTTGTTTTCCAGTTTGACGGCCTTCTTCCTGAATTTTCACTTTTAGAAAATGTGGATATGCCCGCCCTAATGAAAGGAAATCCGGACCGCCAAAAAGCGCAAATTCTCTTGGAAAACTTAGGACTTGGCCCCATTAGCCATAAACTCCCGGCAGACCTGTCCGGCGGCGAAAAACAGCGCGCCAGTATTGCTCGCGCGATTCGCAACGAACCGGCCCTTTTACTGGCGGACGAGCCAACGGGCAATCTGGATGCGGCCCGAAAGGAACAGGTGTTCCAAGATTTTGCCAAAATGAGTAAGGATAAAGGCCTGACTATCTTAATGGTTACGCACGACGTCCGCGCCGCCGACTATGCGGACGAAGTCTATACCTTAACTAACCGCAAATTGGTAAAAACCAAATAGGAGCATTATGGAACTGATTGAAACGCGTACCGGGCTAACGGTGATTTTTATTTTAGCACTCGCGTTATTTTTTCTGCGCCAGTACGCCCATAACCCGTTTAAACAAACGCTGCAAAAGGCTTCCCGGGGCGACCCGGAAGCCCAATACCAAATGGGGCTGATGTATTACCAAGGCAAAAAGGTATTTCAAGATTACGGACAAGCCTTTAATTGGTTGGATACTGCCGCAAAAAACGGTCATACGCGCGCAATGACGGCTCTGGCAGGGTTGTATAACGCCGGACACGGCTGCCCACAGAATTTCGGCAAAACCTTTCATTGGTATAAAACCGCTGCGGAAGCGGGCGATTTTGAAGGACGCGTAAATTTGGCTATTTGCTATTTGCACGGTATCGGCACACAAAAAGACGAAAAAAAAGGTTTTGAACTGATGAAGGCCGCCGCCGAAGACAAAAGCCCCTTGGCCCAAACCTTAGTAGGCGATTTGTACGAACGGGGAGTGGGGGTAACCAAGGACGACAGCCAAGCCTTGCATTATTATTTAATGGCCGTAGGACAAGGGGAACCCTTGGCGAAAAAGAAACTGGCCGCTATGGAAAAAATTCCCCTAAAACGCGATCCGATGTAATTTTGGTTTAATGCAAAACGGCCCCGCGGCAATAACGCCCGGGGCCGTTTTTTTCTGCAAAAACTTACAGGGCTATTTTTAACTTACGCGCCAAGGCACGCAAAATATCCTTGGTTTTGGCCTCAGCCCCAAGGGCTTTTAAGCCAAAAAAGACAAATTCCTGCGCTTTGACCGTATCCGGCTCAAAGCCAAAAATTTCCGCATAGTTTAAAAATTCCACCAATTTAAGTGCACTGGCTTTATCTGCCGGATTGCGCGCAAACAAAAAGGCCAGAAAGGTCAACTTTTCCGTTACCGCATCCCGCACCGGGCCGTGAGAAACGTCCAACCCCAGGGTTTTCACGTCTTCCATTAACTCCTCTACCGCATTTACATTTACGTTAGCGGCGCGAAACTCGGCCTTTAAATCAGCCGACAGCACAAACTCCGCCACGCGCAAAAACGGCTTGGGAATCGGCGCACCGATGAGTTGCAGGCCGCGCACCACCGGGTATTGCCGTTCAAACACCTCGGTAAATTGGGTATCCATTTGTTCGTCCATTTTGCGCAAAACGAGGTCCACCACCTTGCGCCGGACATCTTGAAACATTGAAATAAGCGGATAATTTTTTTCAAACGACTGCCTGATAAAATCGGCGCACTCGTCGTACTTTCCGTCTTTAAATAACCGTTCCATTTGGGCGAAAACTGCGTTGCGGTCCATTTTGCCCGTTTTGCGCAAAATGGACGAACAAATGGATACCCAATTTCGCTTCGCCTGCCGCACACACGAACGCTGCCGAGCCCCGCTGAAATACAGCAAAGTGCATTTGACGTTCCAACAGCGTCGTGCGGGATTTAAGCGTAATATCCCCATAGGACAGATGTACCCCGGCAGCAGATAAGCGGATAGGCGCGTAATGTAACACGTCGCACTCATAAGCACGTTTGGGATTGGCTGTTTCGTCCGACAAGGCAGACACTACAAATTCCAACGCAATTTTTTCAATAGGCATTGACTGCGGTTTTACATACCGCTCATAGACTACGCGCCCGTTTTTAAGTTCCTTTAAATTGCTGGGGGCCAGGGCCAATTTATCCATAAAAGCCGGCTCCAAATCTACACCCGTAACCACGCGGTTTAGTTCAATCGCGCGCGCGGCATACTGCATAATCTGCACCGTCTCAATACCGCTTATCTCGTCAAAAAACCACCCGCAACTGGTGTACATCAGCATTGCGTTGCGCTGCATTTCAAGCAGCATTAATGCCGTCGGGCGGTCTCGCCACGCTTTTTCCGTGGCATACTTTAAGAAAAAGCGGTGCTGGGCATCCAACGAACGGTCCAAAATCAAATCAATATAATCATTTCGCGCCGCCCACGGGTCTTTAAAATACTGAGCGCCCACACTTTCAAAGGTTTTTACCATTTCGTCGCGCGCATAATCCAAAGCCGCGCGGAGCGGCCCGCGCCATTTTTGGTGCCAACCGGGCTTCATACCCGAATTACACCCGCAGTCGGCACGCCAACGCTCCACCCCGTGAAAACAACTCCAAGAGGTGTTTTCCACAATTTGCGCTTCATACTGCGGCGGATATTTTTCCAAAAATTCTCCGTAAACCGTCAGTTCCACACCGGGGGTTTCTTCTACTTTTTTCAGGCAGTAAGCCAAGGCCATTTCGGCGAATTTTTGATGGTGTCCGTACGTTTCACCGTCGGTAGCAATATGCATTAACTGCGCTTCATCCCCTGCGTTATAGGTGCCTAATAAGCGGGAAGCAAACTTTTCGCCCGAAGATAAAGTATCCGAAAAAGCAATGCCTTGCGATACCGGCCCGTCGTAAAAGAACAACGCAATACTTTTTCCGCTCGGTAAATTGCAGCGGTAAGCCCGCTTGGGATCCACGCGGGAGCCGACTTCCTGCCATTTATTTTCGCCTATCTTGCGCACGCGGGCACATTGTCCGGGAGCCAAAATGACAAATTTCATACCCTCGTCTGCCAGCACTTCCAGCGTCGGTGTATTGCAGGCCGTCTCTGCCAACCAAATGGCTTCGGGTTTTCGTCCAAAACGCTTTTCAAAATCGGCAATTCCCCAGCGCACTTGTGTTTGTTTATCGTGCGCGTTGGCAAGAGGCAAAATCATATGGTTATAGACTTGGGCAATCGCGCTGCCGTGCCCGCCAAAGCGTTTACGGCTGATACGGTCGGCCTCTTGCACCGCCTGGTAAACCTGCGGTTCCTCTTTTTCCATCCAAGAGAGCAATGTAGGGCCAAAGTTAAAACTGATGCGGGAATAATTATTGGTTAAATCTATTAAATCTTTATTACCGTCCAGCACGCGCGCCAAGGCATTAGGCGCGTAGCACTCCGCGCAGATACGGCTGTTCCAATCGTGGTACGGGGCGGCGCTGTCCTGAATTTCTATTTCTTCCAGCCACGCATTTTCGCGCGGCGGTTGGTAAAAGTGTCCGTGTATGCAAAGATATTTCATATATATATTTTAGCCAAAATATACATTTTTTGCTCCAACCGACGATAAAAGCCCTTGACTAAGGCGAAAGAAAGGCTATACTATAATTAACCCGTCCTATAACGGGCCACTACAAGAGGGGCTTATGAAAAAAACATTCATACTAGATACCAATGTGCTTCTGCACGACGTAAACTGCCTGCACGCCTTTGAGGATAATGACATTATTATCCCGATGGCGGTGATTGAAGAATTGGACGCTTTTAAAAGTGAGGGCGATACCCGCGGCAAAAATGCGCGTATGGTGTCCCGCACATTAGATGAAATGCGTTCCCACGGCCGTTTGAACGAAGGTGTAAAACTGGACAAGGGCGGAATCCTTAAAATTGAGTTGGATAAACCCAACATTTTGCCCCAATCCTTGGCATTTAACAAGGCAGATAACTCTATTTTAAATATTGCCTATACGTTAAGTAAAAAGGAAGGTTCCTACCGCAAGAACGCCGCGCCCGTAATTGTGGTAACCAAAGATATCAATATGCGCTTGAAAGCCGAAGCCCTCGGTTTGGCCTCGCAAGACTATACGTCCGACAAGGTCAACGTGGACGAACTTTATACGGGCGTAGCGGAATTGGAAGTTTCGGCAGAGCAGATTGACGCGTTTTACCGCGACAAAAAACTCCCGGTGGACCCGGCAGTTTATTATCCCAACGAGTTTATTATTTTAAAGTCGTCCGACGGAAGCAAAAAATCCGCTATCGGGCGCGTGGCCAACAGCGGGGAATTTGTACTGCGTCCGCTTTCCACCCAGGAACCGACGGCTTGGGGCATTAAGCCGCTAAACAAAGAACAGCGCTTTGCAATGGAACTACTGTTAGATGACAGTTTGGACATTGTAACCCTCGTAGGTACGGCGGGCACAGGGAAAACGCTTATCACCTTGGCTACCGGCTTACAGCGCACAATGGACGAAAACGCCTACCGCCGCTTGGTGGTGTGCCGCTCAATCGTTCCGGTCGGAAAAGATATCGGCTTTTTGCCCGGAACTAAGGAAGAAAAACTGGAAGCGTGGATGGGGGCTATTTACGACAACCTCGCGTTCTTGGCGGACCGCCGCAACCCGGATGAAGGCGAAGAAAAAGCCCACTATCTGCTGGACAGCGGTAAAATTGAAATTGCCTCCGTTACGCATATGCGCGGCCGCTCTCTCCCGGGGCAGTATATGATTGTGGACGACGCACAAAACCTGACTCCGCACGAAATGAAGACGATTTTAACCCGCGCGGGCGAAGGTACAAAAGTTGTGGTTACGGGCGATCCGTATCAAATTGATACGCCATACTTGGATGTGGAATCCAACGGGCTTACCTATTTGGTGGACCGCTTAAAAGGCCAAAAGAGCCACGGACATATTACGTTTACCAAGACGGAACGCAGCCACCTGGCAGATTTGGCTTCCAAGTTGCTTTAAGGTTATTAGCATTGAAAAGCCCCCGGTGCAACAACCGGGGGCTTTTTATAGATTTTGCAGAAAGCCCCGGGCTTGATATATAACCCGGGGCATTTTTAAACCAACTTTTTATTAGTGCAGACCGCACTTGCAAACGTGGTCCTTTTGGTAAAGTTCCAAACTTTGCGCTTCTTGCGGGCGGTACTCGGCGGTGCGGCGGATGAGTTCGTCAAAATCAATGGTTTTAGACGGGAACATAGGTCCTTCCACGCACGCAAAGCGCACTTTTCCCTCCACCGTTACACGGCAGCAGCCGCACATCCCCGTACCGTCCAACATAATGGGGTTGAGGCTGGCGTGCGGATTCATATCTAATTTATCCATTAAACGCGACGTAAATTTCATCATTGGAATCGGCCCAATAATAAAACCGGCATTAATTTTTTCGCCCTCGTCGTGCAATTTTTGAATTGCATCCGTAACCATCCCTTTCATACCAAAGGACCCGTCGTCCGTAGTGCTGACTGTTTTATCACACAGCGCACGCATTTCCGGTTCCAATATAAGCAAATCTTTGGTGCGCGCCCCCAATACGGCAATCACGCGGTTGCCTGCCTCTTTAAACGCGCGGGCAATGGGGTACACCTCAGCAATGCCGACTCCCCCGCCTACGACGGCTACGGTACCGTAATTTTTGATTTCTAACGCAGCAAGAATCCCGTAAGAAGCTTCTACGGGTGTTCCGAGCGGGCCGGCCACGTTCAAAAATTTATCGCCTTGGTTCAAGGAGTTAAACAAACCGGTAGTCTTGCCGATGGCTTGGATAATCACGGTAATGGTTCCCTGTTCTTTATCCCAATCCACGAGCGTAACCGGCACGCGTTCGCCCCCCTCCCGTCCGCGCAAAATGACAAATTGCCCTGCTTGGGCGGCTTTGGCAACCAACGGTTTATAAATGACAAATTTTGCTACTACGCTGCTTAAATTTTCCTTTACTAAAATGGTATTTTCCTGCATACTATTTCCCCTCCAAGTAGGCGTTTATGCGTTTAGCGGCTTCAATACCGTCTTTCATTGCCAGAAGCACCGTGGCTCCGCCGCGGATAATATCGCCCCCGGCATACACACCCGGCATAGTGGTTTTGCCTTCTTCGTCCAGCACCAACACGCCGCGTTCGGTTGTTTTGAGTTCCGGCGTAGTTTTGGCAATAATCGGGTTCGGCTTTTGCCCAATAGCCACAATAATCGTATCCACAGGCATTACAAACTCTGAGCCGGGGATTTCCACCGGACGGCGGCGGCCTCTGGCATCAGGTTCGCCCAATTGGTTGCGGGTGCATTTCAGCCCGGTTACACGGCCCTTATCGTCTGCCAATACTTCTTTGGGGGTTACCAAATATTCAAATTGAACGCCCTCTTCCTTGGCGTGTTCCACTTCTGCGGCGCGCGCAGGCATTTCTGCCGCGCTTCTGCGGTACGCAATCGTAACGGAGTCCGGCCCCAAACGCATTGCACAGCGGGCCGCATCCATTGCACTGTTTCCGCCGCCCAATACCACAACGTGTTTACCTACCTGGATAGGGGTATCCGTTTCCGGGAATTTAAACGCCTGCATTAAGTTAATGCGGGTTAAAAATTCATTTGCGCTATATACACCGACGGCATTTTCGCCGGGGATACCTGTCAAAGTCGGCAATCCGGCACCGCTGCCCACATACACAGCATCAAAATCTTTCAGTAAATCGGCGATTTTTTCCGTTGCGCCCACCAATACGTCCGTTACAAACTTAACCCCCATAGATTTAACGGTTTCAATTTCGTGGTCAATTACTTCGCGCGGCAAGCGGAAAGACGGAATACCATAGCGCAAAACCCCGCCAAAGGCGTGCAAGGCTTCAAAAACAGTTACGTCGTGTCCCGCGCGGGCCAACGGGAAACAACTGGCCCCCGAAGTCCGCAAACGCAACTTTGAAGAAGTGGCCCAAATTTTTGCCAAGGAAGAAGCCCAAGCCGAGGCAAAC
>OQVL01002508.1_pt1 | contig 11221 bp, 27 predicted proteins | sample 1691501 | NCBI WGS metagenome assembly OQVL01 (sample SAMN03418253, study PRJEB22391) | human gut metagenome | biome: human-gut; feature: organic feature; material: feces | host: Homo sapiens | place: Tanzania | collected 2013-01
CCACAACAGTCAAATCAAGTGATTTTACAATATCCATAATCTGCAGCTGGTACTTGATATCCAGATGGTTTGTCGGCTCATCCAACACCAGGCATTCCGTCTGCTGCGTCAGCGCACGCGCCAAAATTACACGCTGCTGCTCGCCACCGGACAGCTGGTATACCTTCGCATCTTTTTTCTCCAACAGACCCACCTGTTCCAATGCCTGTTCCGCCGAAATGGCCGCCCTTGCATGCTTCTGAACCAGGTTCAGGTTTTCCAGTACCGTTTCATCTTCCAATAAAGCGAAATTTTGGAACAAGAATCCCACCCGATAGGTGAAGAAATTTCGCATTCTCCGGCGAGAACGGATTTCCTTCCCGTCGATCAGGATCCTACCCTGATCCGGCTGCTCCAGTCCTCCGATCATATTCAGTAAGGTGGTTTTTCCACAGCCGCTTTTCCCGGCGATCACCAGGAACGATCCCTCCGGGATTTCCAGGCTGAACTGATCGAACAGCACATGATCCCCGAACTTTTTGGTTATATTCTCAAGCGCAATCACAGACTGCCTCCTTTTAAAATCTTCGCAAGATTCACTCGTTCAAACCGCAGAATCTGGTACAGTATCATACAAAATTCCAATCCAAGCAGCCCTGCACTGACCAGCAGGATCGACACACAGCTTGCGAATCCGTACATCAAATACAGCAGCAGATTTAGCAGCAATCATGTGTACTTTTCTTTCTATACCTATATTCTTAAATGCAGGGGCAGCACCTACAAATGCTATAGCACCTGCTGCAAAGAAAGCAAGGAAAGTAAAGTTATGCTCCCAACCAGGCATACTATCACTGATAGTTAACCAACCTGGCATAAGCAACCCTGCCATAGAAAACATCATAGCAGTAAAGATATACCCTAAACCTTTCTTAATACCTTGATAATAATAAAAGGTATCAGACAAAGATTTGGGAATACCAAATTTTGCAATTGCTACACTATTATAAACAATAAATATAGTAATTGCACACAAAACTAAAATTAAACTTGTTGTCATATTAATCAAATATCAAATACGTCAGACTCATCTTTATTTACAAAATTATCTCTTATTGCTTCTGTAAAGTCATTATAATCCATAACATCTACTTGCATCTCAGCTAATTCTCTTGCTGTATCTTCGTCTTTTGCATCTACTTCTACATCAATAAAAGTATCGTAATAGATTCTTACATTATATTTCATACACTCTTGTATCGTTACAACAACTAATATTGTCTAAAATCTCTTCACTGAATTTCTTATCAGACCAAGTATCTATTTCATCACTTGCTTTACTATGAGCATCTTGTTCATCCTCTGAATCTACTTCGAGATAAACAAAAGAGTCAAAATACATTTTTACAGCATACTTTTTCATATATCTGGGGTTATGTCATACAATACTATAAGATTATTATATATAATGTACATTTGTGCTTGCCAAGAGCCGTCATCAGGGTCATTATAAAACCTTAATTTTACAGTACATTTAATCCCATCTGAATCTACACAATAATACAGATATGTAGTTAATTCACCTTTATCTGTTCTTGGTAACACATTAGCATCATATACTGTATAATGTCTTGTACTTGAATCATAATACATAGTTATTGTACCATTTTCAATACAAAATGGTATATTACACTTTTTCCACTCTTGCCAATTTTTATTTTGGTCTTTGTATGTAAATGCCTTGGCTTTGAAACAATCACAATATCCATTAATACTGACTATTAGTACTAATAGAAGACCTACAATCTTTTTCATTTTCTAACTTTAAATTATGTAACATTACAATAACACAATCTATTTTATCTTTTACATCATCAATCTCTTCATTTAATTTATAGATGTAAACAGGAATTAATAATGCTTGAATAGCAGCAATTGTAAATATTATTACAGCAAAAGATTTTATGAATATCTTAAAACCATAAATAAAATCACATGCTGAAACACCACACCAGATACTAATAAGAGAAATAAAGACTACTACTATAGTAATCAATACTACAATAATAGTCTTTATTTGTTTGTTATTCATAACGAGTTATCTTAATAAAGAAATCTTCCCCATTATGCCTCTTACAAAGATTAAACAAACTGATTTCATCCTCACAATTGAAGGAAATAAATTCATCTTCTACTTGTTTTGCATTTTCAGTTCTATCTTTCTTTGTAGCATCAATGACAATAACGCCGTCTTCTTCTATGAGAGAATTATCATGTGTATCGTAGATGTCTGCAATACACAATGAAGGATAGACTCCCCATTGTTTATAGAACTCAGCATATTCTATAACAGGGTCTTTCATATAAGTATCTTTGTTTGTTGAGTGCTTTCTCAAGCGAGATACATTATAATATTCATCCAAAAGATACCCTTTTTTCTTTAACGCTTTTAATTCCTTTTCCTTTTTCTCTTTTGCAATCTGCAAAGATTTAAAGAAGTCTCTTATAGCAAAGTTATCCCAATTTCTACAAATAACAACGTCTGTATTAAACAGAAACTTTCTATAATCACCAGCAGCATCTATATAACATATAACATACCCATCACCATCACAAGAAACTTCATCTATAACACCTACAGTAACGTGTGCAATATTATATTTTGATTCAGTGCTAAAAAATAATACACATTCACCATTTTGATAAGAACTTGAAAACCAAGCACCTTGATATTTACTTCTGTAACTATCAGCAAGAGAATTTTCAGCAAAATGTTTTACGTATTCATCTTCTATACAATAACCTAATTTCCAATCTTTATTATTTTCCAAAGACGTACCTACAATACGATATAAATTTTTTTTGTTTCTTTGCCAAAATAATTTTCCAAGAACCATTACAGGAGCATCGTAATTAATTCCATAATTAACACTGTATTCAGCAGGTTTAACAAAAATCAAATCTCCAATATTAATATTATTCATTTTCCTTTTTCTCTTCTACTTCTATTATTTCATTGATATACACTTTCATGTTTTCTGCAATATCAATTGCTTCTTTAGTTTCTTTCTCTCTAACAAATAATTCAGCAAGAGACTGAAGATTCTTTTCTATAGATTCTCCTTGAGCTAATTTTTTTAATGCCTCCTCTTTCTCATCAGCAATATCAAGAAGCTCTTCCTCTTTTCTATCAATGTCTCCTTCAATTACATTGTTAATTCTCCGTAGTCTTTTATTACCACGAGTAGCATCAATTAGCCCATTAAGAGCAGCGTCAAATCTGGTTATTTTCATCTTTAAAATTAAATTTTAGTTTATTATGTACAATTTTACTATTAAAATAAGTACCTTGTATAAAGGATTTCTTTGTATCTGATTTTACTTGCAATGCTTCTTTGAGTGAGTCATCTGTAATATCACTAAATGATGTAATAAGAGAATCTTTCTCAATATCTGATTTATATGTCAAATTACATCTATGTATTGGAGCCCATATAACACCATCTAAATTCTTCACTAAAACTTCGTCAGTAAGAAGGTTATATGCTACTATTATAACATCTTCTTCATATATAGTACCTCTTTGATAAGTATAAATAGCATCTCCAATTTTATAAAGGTTCCCATCAAGATTACAAGAATCAAATAAAAATTGATTTACAGGAATAAGAAGTTCTTTTACAGTTTTAGTACCATCGCTAAGCCAACAATAAAAACAATCATCTCTTTCCACTCTTAAAACATAATCTTTTCTGTAATTATACTCTGAACTTAATAAATCAACTCCTAAAAATGTGGGAGGCATAGAAAAACGCTTTCTTACAATATTATCAAATAATGATAATGTTGTAGTCCATACTACACTCATAGGATTATAAATAACATAATCTCCTGCTTTAATCCCATAACTTGATACGTCTCTAAATGTATCTAATACACAATAGGATAAGCGTTGTTTAAGAATCTTGCCCTCTAAGTTTACAAGAGAGTATTTATATCTAGGATTATCACTTTGTCCAACAGTAGCATCATATTCAGAACTTTCAGCACTATATCTGCTAATTACCATTAATAACTGATGACTTCGTGCTATCATTCTTACTTCATCATCAATCACATTGTAAACACCTTCACAATCTTTATAACAGTCCTCCTTTATTGTACAGAGAGAAGATAATTTAACAATATCTCCTACATTTAATCTATTTTCGTAATACTCAGTCATTTTGTTAATATATTATCTATTATATACTCTATAGCACAATTTAATGCTTCTTTCCTACTGGATAAATAAGGAGTACTATATGCATAATCATAGAATCGTACAGCCCTTATATTCTCATAAACACATATATAATATTCAACACTCCATAACGAAAATTCTTCATTAAATGCATCTTGAGGTATTGCTGTAGGACATATTTCTAAATAAATATGTTTGGACTCTAACCAATCTATGACTTCACTGTAAGTAGGCACATTAACAGTACCCCATGTAGCATTTTCATTTACATCATCAGGATGGTCTACATCCCAATATCTTGATAATTTAACTACTAATTCTTGAGGAATATATATATTTTCTTTCATCTTAAAAAACAATTATAACATCCAAATTTAGTAATTCTATCCCATATTTTAGTATTAGGTGTAAGTCTAGAACAGGATTCAGCATCCTTGAATAATACAAATCTTCGTTTACCCCAATCATACCCATAGATATGATTCCAAGACAATTTACCATACTCTCTTGTCATGTCTATATCTACAGGGTTGTTAACAACAATTGCTACTTTATCTGGTATAGACCAGCATTTATATAAAGTGCTCCTCTTTGTTGTATAATTTTCTCGTACAGGAATAAGAGGAAGATTAGTGATATTATTCATCTGTCTCATCCATGCAAATGGATTTTCACCAATGGAGAATTGTTCATCTACAAAATAAATTTCACTTATCATAATTTAATTTCCATATTTCATTTAATATAACCAATTGAGTATTCCAAGTAAATTCATCTAACTCTTTATACTCTTCACCATTGACCACATAACAATTTATTGTACCTCCTGTAGGGTCTTGATATATTGCAGTAATCAAACAATCATTGTAATAACAATCCAAATACTCGCTAAATTGAATACGACAATTCATAGGATGTTCTGCATCAGTGTCCATAAGGAGCCTTGATAATGTACTCCTTATGGACTGTTCTAATACAGATGCTATGTCATTAATTTCGTTAGCAGACTTATTTTGAGATTGTTCTACTATTTCGTCCCAAGTCATAATTTTATTTCCTTATTTTTTTCTACTTTATTTAAAATCACTGTTCCTGGAGCACTTCTAAATTCAATTATCTTTTTTAATCTTTCTATTTCTTCGTCTTTTGTTTTTAGTGCTATTTTAAGTTCAAAGAACTGAATAAAACCTTCAGAACAATATGTTTGGTCTATCGCTTCATGATTTGTTGTGCACATGCCTATATACTTAGTAATAATTCTAACATTATTAATAATACTGTTATAACAAGCCCTGTAGCAACGTACTTTTACACATAAAGCAACAACACATAAAATCAAAACAAATGTAATAAGAGCAAGTACTGCTATAATCCAACCTATCATTTTATTTTTATTATTTTATTTCTAAATACATGACCTTTCCATTCATTTTGAATACATACTTCAGCACCTTTTGGCAATTGCCATTTTCTAAGCCATCGCATTAAAGTTTTCTTAGGAATTACTCCTCTAACCCAAAAAAAAGAAGAATTAGTAAATAAAATACTCCAAGGATAGTTTTTTGATACCCATTTATCTATTTCATCTAAATACCAAAGATATTCTTCCTTAACTGTTACATAAATAGAAGTAGATAATACTCCTTTCTTTTTGAATTTTCCCTTTAATTTAACATGAGGATTATAGATATGTATGAATTTATCATTATATGCAAATCCTTGCTTTTTGATTTTATCATAAGAATTACCATATTGCGCTTTTAGTCTTTCTACAATAAATGGTATCTCACAATGTTGTATTAAATAAGCATCTACAAATTCAGGAGTATTCCAAAGCACTAATTCTTTACCTTTACTAAATACTTCATTCATTTCTTCTTCTGAGTATTCTCTAATCCAATCAGATAAATAGAAATGTGTTAATTTTCTACCCCATTTAGGATAATAAGGGTCTACAAACTCATAAAATGAAGTAAGGAGTCTGCCTTTAGCCCACTCCTTTACTTCATAATATTTTTTTTTAGAAGAAATATATGTCTTATCAATTCCAGCCATATTTCTTAATAATACTATTTAACAGAGGGCCTTTACTTAAAATACACTCATCATCATAAAATAATGCTTGGTGCATGTCATTAAACCAGTAAATATAATATCCATTTGGTTTTTATTCACTGTCTTTATTACAAATAGGAATATTTGATAAAGAGAGTGCTTCCTTATAATCCTTGTAGCCCTGTGGTAACAATAATTTATACGTTATTTTGGTAGCCCACAAATATCTGTTAGAATACTGTAACTATTAATAAAACAAGACTACATATACAACAAAAAATTAATAAAACCAGTAATAAGACATTCATCATAAAAACATTTTTGCTTGTTTAATAAGGTCGCGGAAAGTACCAAAGAAATCATTTCGCATTTCTGCTGTCGGGAAAGATAGAATATGACTGGTAGTTGAAGGAGTATATTCAAGAAGCCTATTACGACTTGAAAGAATAGAATATTTTATTGTATCCTCTTCCCAATTCGGCTGCCAATCACCCCACCAAGCATCTCGGAGTTGAATAAGTTTACCGAGGGCACAAAAGGCTTTGGCTTTTTCTAAAGAATTAAAACTATCATATTTTCCAAGATGATATACATCATCTGTAGAACTAACACCACTCGATTGAGTATTAACATAATCAAACCAACTTCGTGGTTTACTGTCTTTTTCCTTCAACAAACCTTGAGATTTTGCTTGCTCAATATCCAAAAGATATTCTTTATTGTTTATGTTTATTGTTTCCATTGCTCTATGAGATAATCTGTTAAAAAAACAACATCTGAATCGTTAATATCTTCTATAGGAATTTCTACACCATCTTCAGAGATTAAAATAATATTACCACAAGACTCATAATAATGGTAATCTATTTGATTTATCCAACCATCGTTATAGTATTTAGTATTTGTATCATCTGATGTTGTATAATGAACAAACAAGGTACTATCAATAGAATTTGAATCTAGAATAAGAGAGAAAACTGATTCATTTTCGTTAATGTAAGCACTTTCTTGTGCTTTATCTTTAACTATTTTTGCTATTACATCATAGTATTTACCTATTAAATCAGTTAATTTATCACTAAAAGTTTCCATAATTATTTCTTTATTCCACAATGAGTTCCGTCTTGCCATGTGAAATTTTCATATAATTCACAGAATGTAGTATCTTCTACTTCATCACTTAGAAGATTACATAATACCACACTGTTAGCGTAAATTTGAAATGGAAAAGAGTAAGTTTGATTGCACATTAAATACATTCCATGCTCTTTCTGTGCTTGAAGGAACTCCTGTGCGTCCTTATAAGGACGATATTTTGGAGTTTCTTTTACTCGATAATTACAAGTCATCCAATCCCAAAGAGGATTACTACAAACCTCCCACTCATCATCTTTTACATTAGTAGAAATGTACTCTATTTCAGCACCATCTCTGTATGCTTGCATTACTTTAATTTGGTAATCAAGTCTTTCTTGTTCTTCTTTTGTCATATTATTTAATTTAATAAAATTTTCACGTTATCTTTACAAAATATTCTCTGATAAACTTCAAATTGATTTCCTTTAATACTAATTCTATCTTCTACATTAGGAATAATAGGATAATTATTCCAAGTGGCTAACAATTTACCACCATATACTATATAAAACTCTAATGTCATAAATAATCCTTCAATATTTTAATAATACTATTATTCAAAGCTCTTTCCCTAGATTGAACCCATTCTGATGTATATATCTTTTCAGCATTGTAATACAGGTTACTTCTAAAGAAATATTTGTTTTTATTATGATAAGAAACTTCTGTAATAATTACATATCCTTCGATTCTAAAAAATGTAAAACACGAGAATATAATACACGAAACTCAAAAGTAGTAGAAGAGAAAAATATTAGCAAGAATAATCGTCTTCTCTTGAATTTAATCCCAATTTAATTAATTTCCTTGAAATACCAAAGGAAACAAAATATTTATCAGATTTCTTCATTTAATATAGGAATTTCAGTTTCAGACTCATAATATTTCATAGGAGCTATCCTATAAGAAACATTATCTTGATTAAAACTTTTAAGTTTCTTTATTGTCTTTTCTGCTAATTCTCTAGTTTTATAACCAGAGTAATCAGTCTTTAATGGTAACACACCATTCCAATAAGTTTGAATTACAATGTATATCATAGACTGTTTACATAATCTGCTAAACAACAAACATCATTATCAGTAAGTTCCTTTATAGGAATATTTACAAATATTACCACATCTACCATACCATTACCTTGCTTTACAGAAGTGTAATAGGTCTTAGTATAAGCAGCAATGTCATCATGACATTTACTGATAAGCTTTTCTAGTTTTCCTTCGTAATTACCCATAAATGAATATATTTACCTAATCTCTTACTTATTCTAAAAATACCTATACATGTAAGCATAATTAAAATTATAGGCCATATCATGACTATTAAAACATCATAAGGAGTATTATCATCATCTGAATCATACCCGCATATAATACCAGATATTACTATTCCTATAATAGTATATAAAAAAGCAATAATTATAGCACTCATAATACTTCAACTGGATAGTTACACAATATAAGATGGGTTACCCCATCATGTTCAGTCTCATAATAAGAATCATCAAGGTAAACTCGGATTCTTTTTACTACTCCTTCATTACGACCATCAGTAATCTTTTTACCAATCATTGACAGTTCATGAGTGTAAGGATAATTATCTTTATTTGCTATGTAATAGTAAGGAAAAGAATACATGTCCCACCAAGTTTTGGGGAAAATATGCTCTATAAGCCAGTGACCTATAGAATTTAACCAAATAGGTTTGAGGTGTCTATTTACCCAGATTTTTAAATCATAAATAAAATCTGAGTGATTTCTAAACTTTTCCAGTTCTTTCTGAAAAACTTCATCTGTTACTTCTTTCATCCTTACAATCTTACAATTTATTTATTCTACTAACTAATGAATCCACAGACTCATCAATAATAATAGAACCATAATTATCCATTATTATTTTTGATACTGTATCGTCCATATTAGAACTAGTAACTATTACTATTTTATTTGGATTAATGTAGTAATCTTTGTGTACTTCTTTTCCTTGGATTTTAAATAATTTCATAATAGATATTTAATCAATTAATTCTATTTCACCTAAATCTATTTCTATCCAACTATTAATAGCACCATTAAAAAGTCTGAAATTATTATTCTTTTCAATAATAGTTGGATGTTCTTTACCAAATTTATCAAGAATCTCTTTTTTAAGAGTCTTGTATTCTTGTACTGCTGTTTCTTTATTAGAATAATAAGCCTCTTTTTCCATTGATATATTCCCAATACTATGTGATTGAGAATAAAGTTTGTAAATCTTTTTCCTTTCTTTCATGTTTTTATTTGTTTGTTAAGTTAATAATTTGTACCTCTGATGGGACTTGCACCCACACGGTCATTTCTGACCCCAAGTTTTTAAGACTTGTGCGTACTACTCATTTCGCCACAGAGGTATTAAATAGTATTTTTCATATTTAACCAATATAAACCACTAAAAGGACAGTATAAAGGAATCGAACCTTTATTATACTAACCATAGTACTGTCTGTTCATCTAATCTATTAAAGATAATGCTAAATAGTTTGAATATATAATATAAACAGGAACTATATAGCAAACTTGTACTTTTGAGTTAAGATTGTAGATTTTAGATTAGACTACATGTAAATAATTAACAAATAAAACAACAAAAACCATAGAAAAACAAAGTACCCCTACTTGGAATCGAACCAAGATTTTCATCTTAGAAGGATGTTGTTCTGTCCATTGAACTATAGGAGCATAACTATAAGGTCTGTCACAGATTCTTATAGTTGAATAACCACTAAAATAAAAATTATGTCTAACAGAAATCCAATTACACTTATTTAATTATCTCTAAACCATTTAGGCAGAATTTTATTGTATGTATATTCATCATATATTGCTATATTGATAAATACACATACAAGTAATGATATTGTCAATGTAAGTGCTAAAAATGTATCACCTACATCCAATATAGGTGCTACACATAGTAGCCATACAAAAAACAATACTATAGTACCATAAAATGCTATAGCACTATATACTAATCTGAATTTACTCATTGGTCAAAAATATTCATTAAAGAATACAATAGTTTCTTTGCTTCTATTGTACTCAAATTTAATGTATTCAATTTCTCATATCCCTTACATTTTATAGTGAGGTCAATATCAACATTATTGTCCTCACACTCTACTGAAAGAGTGCGAAGACAATTTATTGACTTGTTATAATACTTATTGATTATCATATCACATCTGTATTATAAGTTGTGAATAATAAACAACAGCACACTCCCTTACCCTATCGGGCTTTCTGCCTCTTTTAGGGTGTATTACTTTCCTATTATAAAACTCTTTTGCGAGTTCATCGTTAGGAAAAGAGTAGGTTTGAAAATGATTCTCACCTACTATTAATACTTGGTCTTTACGGAGGATTATAGTGTCTCCAAGCACTGTTTTACCTTTTTTCATAATTGTATTGTTGTTTAGTTGTTAATTAAAAAACACTATTTTCTGTTGCCAAGTATAGTTACTCCGAGTCTTGCTCAGTGCTATATCAATGTTGTACACACATGACATAGGTATTCTCTTTGGGGTCAAAGATACTTACACTTTTACACACATGTGCAAGTTCATGCCCTAAAAGAATAGCCATTGCAGTAGTACATCTACCATTGATTTTAAGGTCTTTTCCAAAGAATTGACCTTCTTTAATCATGGTAGATAACTCTGTTTTTGCCATGGTGTTCAATTCTGACATAGTGTGACCTTGTGGAAGTACAATTTCCAAAGTATCACCTTTTAGATTGAACATCATATTATCTACTTAGAACCTAAGAAAG